>TARA_R110000765_G_scaffold62632_1_pt1 | contig 49136 bp, 49 predicted proteins | sample TARA_R110000765 | Tara Oceans TARA_R110000765 (sample SAMEA4398168) | marine metagenome | biome: Polar Biome; feature: [MES] marine water layer (ENVO:01000295) within the mesopelagic zone...; material: water (ENVO:00002006), including particulate matter (ENVO:01000060) such as...... | reverse complement strand
AGTGGTACCGTGATGACGCGCCGACCGAATGCCTTCCAACAGGCAAACCAGTCACTAAGCCGTCAAAGATGGATTTTGCGATGGTGGCGAAGACGTATCGCAAAATGATGCGGCGCCGGCTGAAATAGGTCCTTAGCAGACGATGTCTCCTAGTGACCCGAAGCAGAAGCAAATCAGACGCTCGCAATAGGAGTAACGACCGGCGACAATGGGCGCAAAAGCAGTCATCCGAAATATCAGCAGCTCCAGGCTTTTTGCGGTGATCGCTGCATGGGGGTCTGGGAAGGCGAGCTTGAATACCGCTCCTCCGAGCCGTAAACTTCAGAAATGGGGGAGATCACGTCACTCTTCGCGCATAAAGTTGCCAGGCAGGTCAGTCCGGGGACGGATACCCGCGATGTACTGAAATCCCTCGGCCTGCAGCCGGACGGGCCTGTCGAGCCCTCGCAGGTAGTCGCGGCCGAGGCCTATTACGATTTCTTCGCAGAACTTGCGCGAAGGGACCCAGACGGCCTGACTCTGCCGCTTCGCGTCGGGGCGTCGATGCGGTGCGATGATTATGGCGCGTTCGGCTTCGCGTGGAAGACTGCAACGACGCTGGCAGGCTCCTATGAGCGGGCCGAGCAATTTGGCCGGAGGCTGACCAATGTTTCGACCTATACGATCGAAACGGTACCGGAAGGTGGGCTCCTTCACCTCCATCGCTCCGGTGAGCGTCATCTCGGCCTCAGGCTGTCGAATGAAGCGACCCTCGCCAGTGTCGCCTCAATCAGCCATGAAGTGTCGGAGACTCAATTCGTACCGCGCGCAGTGTATTTCAGGCACGAAGCCCCCGCCCGCACAATTGCGCATGAAGCTCATTTCGGCTGCCCGGTTCATTTTGGCGCCGACCGTGATGCGCTACTCATTTCAGCCGAACGCCTCGAGGCGAAAAACCGACTGAGCGACCAGGGCCTTTCGGCCTATTTTGACCGCCACCTCAAGGAGGAGATTGCGAACCGGGCCCGCGAGGGAACGCTTGACCAGCAGGTCCGCCACGTGGTGGCGCAGCGGTTAAGCGACGGTGTGCCGACACTCTCAGGCGTCGCAGAATCCCTCGGCATCGGCGCGCGCACGCTGCAACGGCGCCTGTCGGATGGGGGCCAGTCCTTCCAATCGGTGGTCGATGCTGCGCGCCGCGAACTCTCCCACCAGCTGCTGCGCGAGACCGATTACAGCCTTGCTGAAATCGCCTTCCTGACGGGCTTTGCCGAGCAGAGCGGCTTCACGCGTGCCTTCAAGCGCTGGTCCGGCCAGACGCCAAGGTCTTACCGCCTCGCCGCGCAATAAGCCGCCAGAAGCGCAATTTGTCGTAATCTGCCAAAACTCCGTCGCGATGCGGCAAGAACGCGCCGGTGTACCCGCCCTATTCATTGGCTCGCTTACCCAAAGAAAGGAGCGACCCAATGAATTTCCTGAACAGAAAAAAACCCCTCACCCTCGTGCTGGGTGGGACTGGCAAGACCGGACGCCGTGTCGCCGCGCGCCTGGAGGCCATGGGCCACGATGTCCGCATCGGATCGCGGTCATCGGTTCCGACCTTTGACTGGGACAATGAAAAGAGCTGGAATGAGAGCCTCAAGAGCGTAACGTCGGTCTACATCACTTACGCACCAGATCTGGCGATGCCGGGCGCGAAGGATGCGATCCAGGCCTTTGTCGACCTCGCGAAACGGCGCGGCGTCAAGCGCCTGGTCCTGTTGTCCGGCCGCGGCGAGGAAGAAGCCCAGGCCTGCGAGCGAATCGTGGTGTCGGCGGGTCTCGAATGGACAATCGTCCGGTCGAGCTGGTTCAACCAAAACTTCTCCGAGGGCGCCTTTGTCGACATGGTCCTCAACCGCGTGATCACCCTGCCGGCTGGCGACCAAGTCGAACCCTTCGTGGATGCAGACGACATCGCCGATGTCGCCGTCGCGGCCCTCACTGAAGACCACCATAATGGCCAGGTCTATGAGGTGACCGGGCCGCGCCTGATGACGATCGCGGATGTCGCTGCCGATCTCTCCCGCGCGACGGGCCGCGAGATCAACTATGTGGATGTGCCGCATGAGGGGTTCGTCGCTGAGGTCGAAGCGTCCGGTGCCCCGAGAGATGTCGTCTGGATGCTGGACTACCTGTTTTCCACCGTCCTCGACGGCCGCAATGCCCACCTGACCGATGGCATCCAGCGCGCACTCGGCCGCCCGGCAAGGGACTTCGCCGACTATGCCCGCGATGTCGCGGCGACCGGCGCGTGGAGGACAGCAGCATGAGCCGCGTTCTGACCCGTATCGCGCTTGCCGGGTCAGGGGCGATCCTCGGCCTGATCGGCATCGCACTCCTGGCATTGCCAGGAGCCTTCCTCGAGAAGAGCGGCATATTGGTCGAGCGTGACCCCGGCCTGATGTCGGAATTGTCTGCGCCCGCCGGCATCCTGCTCGTCACCGGCGCGCTGATGATCCTCGGCGCGGTCAGGCTGCGCTTCGCCAATTGGGGGCTTACCGCTGGCGCGATCGTATACGGCACTTACGGCGCTGGCCGTCTTGTTAGCATGGCGCTCCACGGCGTGCCGTCGCAGTCCCTGATAACCGCAACGCTGATCGAACTTGGCATTGCAACCGTACTGGCCGTCCTGCGGATGAACACCGCATCGGAGCAGCAGCATCAGGCCGGACGCCACTTCAAGAACGCTCCCGCCTGGACCACACCTCACCGCTCTCAAACCGAACCAGGGATCCAGGCTTATGACCTATGAATGGACGCTTTATCTCTGCCTTTTCCTGGCCCTCTGGAGCGCCGTGATCGGCGGCGTGTTCTCGGCCTTCTCCGAGTTCATCATGGCCGGGCTTCTCAGATCCGAGCCTTCCGGCGGTATCGAGGCGATGCAGCAAATCAATAAGACCGTGATCAAAACCCAGTTCGTCGCCGGTATCCTGCTAATCGCTCCCGCGTCCGTACTTTTCGCGCTGCACAGCTTGACCGTATTCGAAGGCGCTGCCCTGGTCGCGTTGATCGCCGCGCCGCTGGTCTATGTGCCGAGCGTGTTCCTGATGACGATCATCGGCAATGTGCCCATGAATATTCGGCTCGATCGACTTGACCACACCTCGCCGGACGCGCGGACCTATTGGACCCGATACGGCCGTGACTGGACGCGGCTCAACCATGTGCGCACCATTGGCAGCGTCGTTACGGCGACGCTTTATGTCGTTGCCGCAGTTCTGCTGATCGCGAGTGCTCAAGTTTGAAATTAAACCTCATGATCCTTTGCCGTTTAAAATGGCAGGATTGATGTCCGCCTCTCTAATCGGGTGTTTCAGTCAAGCTCCTGATTTTGGTTTCCTGGCGGGTTTGTTCGTCACTGATTGGGTCACGCTTCTCTTCGCAGTCGGATGAGGGCAGAATGGGTGTCTGATCCGCTGCAGGCATGGGTCGGGACGGTCCAATCCGGACGACGAACAGCGCTCAAGGCGACAGGAGAGCGCACAGAATATCATTGAGATGTTTATTGACGCGCCTCGCTCCAGCGGGTTCCAGCGTATGGGGTCTGTGGTTTCCGTGCGGCATTCTGAGTGAAGAAGGAAACCAGCATCAGCGCGAAAAACGCGACGGCACCTTCCCTGCCCGGAACGCCGGATGACACATGCGCCAGGAAGGCAAGGATCAAGTGATAGAACATGCCGGCATAGGCGAGATCGCTGAGGGCCACGGACATCCGGCTGAGGATCGCAAGGGGGCCGAGCACTTTCACGACAGGCAAAAGATAGGAGAGATACGGAGGGTACCCCAGTTGGATCATCCCCTCTGCCGCAGCGTCATGGTTGAAAACATAGTACGCCGCACCACCCAAATATCCGAGGGATATCAAGCCAGTGGATATCCAGTAGACCCAAAATACAATGCTCTTTCTCATGCTGGTCCGCTCCAGATATTAAACTACTATTTTTTTGGCGAAGGCCGTCATTCCGCCGTCAGGTACCCCTCAAGCCGACTGTAAACTTCATCCATGCCGTCGGTGAAGCCGTTCTTGATTGCCACGGCCCGCGCAGCTGAATCTGAATAGCGCATCACATTGGTCATTCTAGTCCCGGTTCCGCGGGCGACCAAGTCGGTCGTTATCTCGACTTCGTATGACGGATCGCCGCTGAAATGTTCGACATGGGTCATATGATGCGGCGCATCGACGGCCAGAATTGGCCCCGAGAAAGAGAACCCAGCCCATTCATAGAGAAACGAACCGCCCGGACGCGGGTCCATTTCGCACCGTTTCAAATCGTCCTGCGCTGTCATCCACTTACGGATCAACGCGGGCTCTGTCAGCGCCCTCCAGACAAGGGTGGGCGGATGAGTGAAGTCCCGCCGGATGACGATGTCGGTTTCGCCGTCCAGCGTGAGCTGCAGCTTGTTCAAATCCAGGTTCATGTTCATGGTGTGCTCCGTTCAGATGTGTCGGAAGTTGTTGGGTTCTTTTCGTCTGACAGGCCGTCAAGAACGTCATCCAACCGCTGGAACTGCTCGTCCCACAGCGCACGGTACTGGCCAAGCCAGTCCCACAACGTCTCGACGGCGTCGGGTTTCAGGCGGCGCGGGCGGGCAGTGCCGTCGACGCGGGTCTCGATCAGCCCTGCCGTTTCCAGCACTTTCAGGTGGCGGCTGATTGAGGGTTGGCTAATCGAAAAAGGTCGGGCCAAATCTTGAACCGTGGACTCTCCATCCGCCAGTCGCGCGACGATTGCGCGACGGATGGGGTCAGCGAGGGCGGCAAAGGATAGGTCGAGATCGGGCATGTCAGGGTTCCGCTATATAACGTTTTGACTATATAGCAGAGTTCAAATATTCACAAGCCCGAAATGACAGTGGCAAGAAGGATTGCCCCGAACGGTGCAGTTGCGTGCGCTTTGCCAACGGCAGCTTCGTCCGCTCATCAGTCGTCTGCTGAACGCCATTCGAATGTCTGAATTGGTGAATTCGTGCTCTGAACTAACCATGCTGGCGCGGCGCTCACGCGCCACCCTTCTTGCGGAAATCATAGGCTTTGATGCCGAGTTTCCTCGCCTTGACAGACTTCTGGCAAAGCAAGATTGCCGGAAATGTCTGCCGGGATCATCGATCTGCCGCGTCCGTGCGTGAGTTTGGCTGGCGGACAGGTATTGTCATGTGTGGAGGGCCATCGATCACGAGGGCGACGCACTGGAATCCTCCGTCACGAAGAAACGCGACCAAGCCGCCGCGCTGAAATTCCCAAAGAATGCAATGAAGCGGTACGGCAATCCACATGTCGTGGTGACAGACAGATGCCCTTCTTATCGGGCGGCTATGAAAGCGATTGGGAACGAAGCCCCCCAGGAAACCGGGCGTCATCTCAATAACCGCGCCGAAAACTCGCACTTGCCGCTCCCAAGGCGAGAGCGGGCCATGTCCCGGTTCCGGCGCATGCGAAGTTTACAGAAATTCGTCCCGATCCATTCGTCAGTGTACAATCACTTCAACTTCGAAAGGCATATCAACTCCCGAACAAGGTTCAAACAAAAGCGAGACACCGCTCTTCGCGAATGGCGCGACCTTCTTGTAGCCTGGGACCCGCTGGTCCGCGAATTACGGAGGCGGGTTCGCATTCGACTGGCAGCACCCTTGGGAGAACTGGCGTTCCGAGCTTGTTTGCTCGGAACGCCAGGATATTCGAAAGCGTATCGCATGCAGCAGCGATGCGCTTCTGCATGAAGCGAACTACAAGCTCAGATCGAGCTTGATGCCGATCACCCGCGCATAGTCGTATGGCAGGATCTGGTCAGTGCCACCTGGATCTCCTCCGCCGAATGGGCGTACGAGTGAAGCATACTCCTGATCAAAGAGGTTTTTTGCGAATAGCGAGACCTTGAGGCCATTGGACTGAGACGCCAGTCCAATGGCGACATTCGCACGCGAATAGCTGCCCTGAGCCGACAAAGGATCGCCGTTGAACGCATAGAGTACCTCATCCTGCCAGAAGTACGTACCGTCAGCAAAGAAGTCCCAACCGATAGAGTCGATTGGCTTGCGGTAATTGGCCACGAAACTCAAAGACAAATCGGGGGCGTTAGGAAAGGGGGCACCACTGGCGTCTTGACTGTCAGGCGTATTCTGCGTGCCGCTGCTATCATTGTCGACACAGCCGCCCGATGTGCCCTGACCTGGATAGCATGGAGCATTTGTGAAGTCGGCGAAGGTCGTATCCATGAACGTGGCGGCGCCGGAAAGGGTCAAGTTGTCCGTTACGAGCGCGCTGAAGTTCAACTCCAGTCCCTGTGTTTCCAGTGAGGCGGCATTTCGCAGACCGGTCGTGTTGGTATCAGGATCATACACCGTCGTCTGATAGTCTTCAAACTCTGTGTAAAAGAGAGTTCCATCGAGAAAGAGTCTGCCATCGAACCATTCGGTGCGAGCGCCAATCTCAAAATTGGTGGGAATCTCAGGAGCGGCAACTTCGAAGCCGTTAGCGACTTCAAAAGGAGAAATGCCAATAACCAAGTTGACTGCTTTGCCTTTATAACCTCGGCTCCATGTGCCGTAGATCATCTGGTCGCCGAATTCATACTGAACGCCGAGCAAGCCGGATAGTGCGTCGTCCTCGGTTGTTCCGTCAAAAGCGAGGGCTGGAGCAAAGGGAAAATCCTCGTCCGGATGCATCGAACGATCAAAATTCCATCCAAGCTCTTCACTTGTGTAGCGAAGACCGGTCAGGAGTGTAAGACTGTCCGTAATGCTGATATCGGCCTGACCAAAGGCGGCATAGCTTTTCGTATCGATATTGCGATCGACGAGGTAGCCACCGACATTTCCGCCAGCAGCAACGAGTGAATAGAGAAGTTCGGTGTGGGCGACCATGGTCTGATCGAAATAGAACAAGCCCCCAACAAATTTGATCGGCGATTCATTTGTGTTCGTGACACGGAACTCCTGGGAAAACTGATCTTGATCGATGACCGCCGAGTTCTCCAGCAGATCATTGAAATTGCCGGGGGGATTGAGATCGAATTCGTTATTGTCGAATCCAGTCCAGCTTCTGGAGCCCGTGATTGAGGTAAACTCGAGATCCCCAGAGCGCCAATTGACTTCGAGCGTGAGGCCCTTCTGCTCCTGATCCTGGACCCAGAGGTTTTCACGGTCAATGAACACATCGGTGTTTCTCGGGCCTGGCGTGACGGCGTTGAATTCCGGCGTCGTCGACCTCACCGTCCCATAGGTCAGAGCCGACACTGTGCAGCAGTTCTGGTCGCGCTTGGCAATGTCCGCTGACAGGAGCACATCGATGTCTGCATTCGGAGTCCAGAGAAACTTCAGGCGTCCACCATACTCCTTCTTATCATTGAATGCGTTGCCGGTGTTGACGTTTGTATAGTGGCCATCACGGTCGTTGTCATAAGCTGTCAGGCGGACACCAAGCACGTCCGCAATGAGCGGACCAGTGACCGACGCCGCGAGCTTGACTTCATTAGCATCGTCTTCCGATTGGTTGGCGATGCTTACGGATCCATCAAATCCAAACTTGTCTAGACGAGGACGTTTGGTCACAATATTAACGACACCCGCCGACGCATTCTTGCCAAAGAGCGTTCCCTGGGGCCCCCGCAAGACTTCAATGCGCTCGACATCAATCAAATCATTGATTCCCATGGCCTGTCGGCCCAACACGACGCCATCCACATATGTTGCCACACTGGCCTCAACGCCATCGCCGAATTGAGTAGTCCCAATACCTCGAATCTGCGGCCCACGCCCACGAGAATTCGCCGAATCAGCAAGCGTCAACCCCGGCGCCAAGAGCGTGAGATCGTCAATTTCAGTAATATTGGACGCAGATAGAGCATCCCCGCTGACAGCAAGCACCGAGACAGGAGCATCGGCCAGAGATTCTTCAATCTTCCTTGACGTGACGACTATGCGTTGCAGCCGCTTCGGTGCCACCTCAGCACCTTCATTGGCTGATACCTCTTGTGCATTTGCTCCTCCTACGGACATCGCGACCCCAAGCGCCGCGCATGCTACTGAGAATTTCAATCGGTTTCTCATCATGTTTCCTCCAGACATTCTATTGATGTTTCGCTGAGCCTGCGGCCCCACATCCAAGCAAGCAGACTGGGTGCACTATGAATGCCTCTTAAAATAATACAACCGTATAGTTTCGGGTATTTGAAAATAATCGCGCTCGCGTGTGGCGGCGGTGTCGCGCAAATGACAGAGCGATAATTTTTTGCAGTACCCGGATCCTTCGCGACAGATGCCCGCACCGCACACCTTGAAAAGCCTTCAGGTCACCTGAGTAAAGAAGGTTCCGTTTTGACAGAAATTTAAGGGCCAATGCGGCGTTCGCCGGAAACGCGCATTCTAAACACCATCAAAATCGTATTGGATGGTTTTGGCCTCACTCGCCCGATAACATCCGCTCATCAGCCGAAGTGAGGGAATCGAGCTGCTCCCTCAAACGGGCTGCTACTACAGGAAACTCATCTATCACATTGTTGAGTTCTGTCGGGTCATCCGACAAGTCATAGAGAGCCTCGGTTCCGTTGTGAGGAACAACGCCGCGCAGATCCCGGATCCATTGCGGTTCCTCCCACATTGCGCCGCTTCCGCGGCCAAAACCACCGTCCGGCAGATACACCCAATTACCAGCACGGAGGCCAAGGTTGCCATTTGCTGCATGATAGACGAGCGCGTCCCGCCCAGTATCACCTTTGCCTCGCAATAGGCCTGCGAGGCTTACGCTGTCGCGCGCAGCCCCTTCGGGAACAACCAGCCCTAGCAGTTCGGCCATTGTCGCATAAATATCAATCTGGCTGACAAGCGCGGCTTCTACCTGCCCTTCTGCTAATCCGCCTGCGGGCCAGGACGCAATAAAGGGAACCCGATGGCCGCCTTCCCAAGCATCGCCCTTAACCCCTCGCAAACCTGCTACGCCGTCATGTTGAAAGCGTCGGTAGAGCCGGTACGAGAATGTCTCAGGACCGTTGTCGGAAGTTAGCCAAATCAGTGTATTGTCAAGTTGCCCGGTGGCTTCCAGCGCGTCGACGACGGCTCCGACGGCAGCATCGGTCTGAACAACGTAATCACCATAGGTTCCGGCGCTACTGCTCCCATCGAATTCCGGTAATGGTACGATCGGCGTGTGCGGGGATGTCAACCAAAGATTGAGGAACCAGGGCCGTTCCGCGCTGTCGCGATCACGGATAAAATCGACAGCGCGCTGTTGCAACGCCGGGGTCACTGCATCGAGACGCCAGCCGGGCTCTCCTGGTCCGCTACCGTGAATTCCGCCGGAATAGCCAGTTGTGATAAGGAGTGAGCGCGGCACATCCGTCAGAATGTCGGCGTGTTGAATATGGTCGTCTTCGATCCAGGCATAGGGCGGAAAATTTGGGACATCGTCGCCAAAATAGCTGTCGAATCCATGGTCGACTGGCCCGCCGAGCAACGGTCGGCTCCAGTCAAATAGATCGCTCGTCGCGGTGCTAATCCAGCCGCCTTCAAGAATGTCGTTTCGATCCGGCTGCTCTCCCCGCCATGGCCACAGAAATCCAAGGTGCCACTTGCCGATATGAGCTGTCTCATAACCCGCACGAACAAAGAGTTCAGCAAGAGTGTCCTGCTTCGGCGAGATTATGGGAGGGTCCCATGGCATCAGCACACCATCGCGAAGCGGTCCTCGCCAAGCGTACTCTCCGGTAAGGAGTGCGTAACGGGAAGGAGTGCATACAGTGCTGCCGGAATGGCCGTCTGTAAACAGAATACCGCGCCTGGCCAAGGCATCGATATTTGGCGTACTAATCTTCGAATTCGAATTGTAAGCGCTGACGTCCCCAAGGCCGAGATCGTCAGCGAGAATTATAATAACATTGGGTCTTTGGATTGACGCTTCTTCTGGTTGATTTGGCGCTGCACCAGCCGATGACGCATCAACACAAGCTGCGAGAAAGATGGCCAGCACGGCTGCGAATATTTTGCCCGGCCCGGACTTCACGTGCAGAATTTGACCTGTACACCGCATGGTTATTCCCGCCCCTGAACAATCACCCATCACACTATACATTTGTATTGATTCAGCAACCCCTGACTTTTGCAGAGCCTTAAAAGCACCGAGCTCCAGAATCGCTTCACAGTTATGACGGGCAGAAAAGCTCGATCACGGTAGAGATATGCGCCTCCAAAGCCTCATCCGTGGTCACATCATAATCAAGCGCAAGGCGAGCCTCTTCGGCCAGCGCGAACATGTTTTGGCAGGCTCCCGCTATGATATAGAGCAGGGACTCAGGGTGAAATGTTGCTGAAAGCAGCCCGTCTGTTTGGAGACGGCGTAACGTCCGCAATGTGGCAATGTGATTATCTCGGACAAACCTCTCCACGACCTGAGCGAGGCGCGGCGTTGGTGTCAGGGATTCTTGCATCATGAAACGCGCGTGCTCCGGGTGTTTCGCGCAATAGATGACGTATCGCCTCAAGTAATTCCGGAACACATCCAGTTCACCCGATTCGAGCCTCAGGCGTTCTTCATCGTCAAGCGAAACTTCGCGATTTATGCGCTCAAACAGAAATTCGACTGCAGCCAACCAAAGCTTTTCCTTGGTCTCAAAATGATAACGAATCATACCATGCGACAAGTCGGTACGCGCCGCGATGTCTCGAACCGTAGCGCCTTCGAATCCGCGGTGTGCGAATTCCTCGAGCGATGCCTGCAATATCGCTGCGCGGGCTTGAGCGGGGCTCTTCGGTTTGCGTAAAGCAGAGTGAGAAGGTGATTTCATTGGTCTTTGCTACTACAGCGCGGGGTGCCTGCCCAGTGCCAGCCCCGCCGCCTGTGCGCTAGCTTCTGCGATTTGCCAGAGGAAGGCGGCTTGTTCCCATCGGTCGGTCTCTTCTGTTTCGATCGAGTTTATGTCCAACGTTCGCGCATAATAGAAATAGTGACTGCCGCCGGGAAAGGACATCGAGTGCGGAAGGAGTTCCGGTGCGAATGGCAAGATTTCACCAGGCTGAGCCGTTTTCAAAAACCCGCTGGCGCAGCGACGCCACATCTCCCTGAAATCATCGACAAAGCCGCGATCATCGTGAGGTCCTGTTAGGCCGACCTGAGCACAACACGGCGTTCCGATTCGACCATGCATGTATCGCACCCGTTCGAATATGGGAATCAGAGCGTCAAATTTCGCTTGCAAATCCCCATAAGTCATCTCCTGGCCGGTGTACCAATGCGACAGATCCGCGTTAAAGCGAATGGCAGGCAGACGCTCTACTAAGTCCAATGTCCTCTTCATATCCTGTGTGATGGTAGCGCGATGTGTCTCTACGAAAAGCGGGTAATCCTCATCCAGGCTGGCGTCAATTACCGACTCCACCAATCGGTCCATCTCCTTGTCACCTTCGAATCCGGTCCCCACGTGAAGTGTTGTTGCCGCACAACCTAACCGACGATGCTCCTTTGCCACTCGGCGTGCGTGCGATTCGTGCAGCACCCTGGCTTGGCCTATGACGGGTAGCGCTCCACCAGCGACCAATTCCGGCCTGGGGAGTTGGAGAGCAACAACTCCACAACGGGTGAGATCGATCAATTGGGATGTCAGATCCGGGGGCGCGCTCGACCATGCAGGTAGCGACCAGAGTGTGCCGATGTTGATATGGCGCACCATGCAAGGCGCCCCCAGCGGCTCACCTGCGCGCAAGATAGCCGTCACTCGCTTGGTTTCGAGGGCGTTGCGACCTGCGACGTGATAATCTTCTCGGCTTGGGTTGCGTCTTCTGGGCGAACGAAAGGTGATATCAGGTCGGATTTCCCCTTCCACGCATATGGATCCACACCGCTGACCATCTCGAAGTCGCGAAAATCATCGGTCGTGCGCGGCCGTGAGGCAACTGACCACGGCAGCAGGGAACGTGCATTCATGACATGGTTGACAATGGCGCGCCTGTATCCTGAGGACCGCGTATTATTCAGTGAACGGTGCAAAAGGTATCCGTGGAAAATGACAACATCGCCTGCATCCACCTCCAGCGGAACGCCGCCTTCCCGTTCATACGGAAAATCAAAGGCTTCGTCGGATGTATCGAATCTCGAGTCGCCGTGTTTTTTTGTTGGCCAAAGAATACCCTGTTTGTGACTACCAGGATGCACCCATAATCCGCCATTATCGATACGGGCATCGTCAAGAGCGATCCATACTCCCGCAAGGGATTGGTCCCGAGTTGGAATATAATATTCGTCCTGGTGCCAAGCTTGTCCGGGCTTGCCTGCGTTCTTGATGAATAGCATCGACTGCATGCACTTGATGTCGGGGCCAATAGCGGCATTCAAGAATCGGACAATTTCCGGCTGCGTCAGTGTGGCGCGCACACGCTCGGACACCTTATGAGGAAAATGAACAGCTAAAACCTGTTTCATCAATTCATCTGGCGACGGATTTCCCGAATTGAGGGCTTCCACGCCCCCAACGGCTCCTCGTTGCCCTGAGCAGATGGCGATCGCTTCGGAACGCAACTCTGCGACGTCTTGTTCAGAAAACACCTTTTTCAGAACGGCATAGCCATCCTCATCATAGGCTCGGCAAAGGTCTGATATAGTCTCACTTGTCTTCATTTTCTGGACGCTTTTCGTTTTTGATTCTTCATGTTGGCATAAGCCTTATGGCTCACCATCGAAACAAAAACAATACGCTTGTATAGTATTAGGTGGATCCTTACTGACAATTTGCTGCGGGATTTGCAGCCCGCAATTACGATTTGCGACACATCATGTGAATCGCAAGTCAGCCTTTCGACGGGTGCGACTCGATATCCTTCAGAAGTTGCGCATGCTGAGCATGATCCAGTTTGTATCCGCTAAGAAGAATCAGGATGACGATCACGCCCGCCGCCGGAACGAGTGCCATGATCGCCTTCATTCCCAGCAATGTTTCCGCGCTTTGCGGTTCGTTTGGAATATAGCCCACCCATTCGAGTAGAGCGCCGAGCAACAATGCGTTGATTCCGACGGCCGCTTTCTGTGCGAAGGTCGCAAAGCCAAACGTCTTCGATTCGGCGCGGACGCCGGTTACCGCTTGTCCGTATTCAACCGTATCCGGCAGCATTGACCAGAACATCACCGCAAAAGCTGACGACCCGATGCCTGCCAGTCCCATTGCAGCAAACGTGTAGGTCAGGTTGCCCGCCGAGTTGAAGAAGAACCAAAGATACCCAGCGAGTCCGATCATGGCTCCGATTGCAAGGGCAGTCCGTTTCGAAGTGCGCTTCGCCAGCGCAACCCAGATGGGCACTGTCAAGATTAGCAAAATGGCCGGGATCAGCAATCCTATCATCGTCAGGTCCGGACGCTGGATATCGTATTTAAAATGATAAACGACATTCTTGCCAAACATGCCGAGGCAAAGTGACCCCGAAATGACGATCCCAAATACGCGCATTAGGGGCGGATTTCGCAGGAAAACCGAACCAATTCCCTTCAGGTCACTCCATATCGGTTCGAGCGGATCGCCATAATCGCTTGCGGGTTCACGCATGCAGAAAAAGCTGTACCAAAGCGTCGCCAAGGCAATCCCGCTAGCGATGCAGGCGGCAACAAAATATGCGTGTGCCTCACGACCTTCGCCATACCAGCTCACAAAAAATGGTGTCAGCAGGACCACCATCAGTCCCCCCGACGCAGCGCCCACCATGCGGAAACCCGCAACGACAGCGCGTTCCTGAGCATCATGGGTCAGGCGAGCCTGAAGGGACGTAAACGGTACAGCCACGATGGTGTATGCCGTGCGCAGAAAGAGATGCGTAACGAGTGCCCAGATGACTGGATCGACCGGCAGAGCACCGGGACCTGAATAGGCCAGCGGGTAGGATATAGCGAATGCTGGCGCGCCGAACAAAAGCCATGGTCGGTATTTCCCCCAGCGGGTCCGTGTACGGTCAGCAAAGATCGCAATCAATGGGTCGGTGATTGCATCCCAGAACATCGCCGCCAGATAGATAGCCCCCGCTGCCACGACAGGGATGCCGAGTATGTCTGTGTAGTAGTACATCAGGAACAGGGCGGTTCCCTGCCACACGAGGTTGAACGAAAGATCACCGAAAGCGAATCCAAAACGAGAGGCCAAAGGAACGCTCGCCTTTTTTACCGAGAGATTGGCGCCAATCACGAGATGATCTCCAGCTCAGTTGATAAACGGAGATCTCGAGACGATACGCCGACGTGCAAGACGTAGTTTCCGGGGGTCGTTTCCCAGGCTTGGTTAGCTGGATTGAACCAGGAGAAGGCTCGTCCTGGAAGGCTGATGTCGAGTGTCGCTGAATCGCCGGGAGCCAGGAAAATCTTCTTGAAACCTCGCAACTGGCGAACCGGCATTGCTTCCTGAGTCGCGCGGTCCTCCACGTAGACCTGGACGGTTTCTGAAGCGCGCACCTTTCCTGAATTGGTTACTTTCACTTTGACTGTGCATGGCTCGCCGCCCTGCAACCTGGATGGCGCGCTTAACGCGCTAAGCGTAAACTGACTATACGACAGGCCATGGCCAAAGGGAAAAAGCGGTTTGATCTTTTTTTTGTCATAGTAGCGATAGCCAACGAAAATACCTTCACCATAGTCTGTATCGAGACCGCCAGGATAATGCACAAAACTTGGATTATCCTCGTATCTCACCGGCAGGGTCATAGGCAATTTCCCACCGGGAGAAACTTTACCGCTGAGAATGTCGGCAAGCGCGCCGCCACCTTCCTGGCCGGGTAGCCAGACCTGAACGATCGCTGCGACCTTGTCGGCCCACGGCATTTCGACGGGAGATCCGGAATTTACAATAACAATTGTACGCGCATTAGCGGCGGCCACATCTTCCACCAATTGGTTCTGATCCGCGCTAAGTGCCATGTCGTGTCGATCATGCCCTTCGGATTCTGCGGTCGTCCCGGGCCCGACAAAAATCACGGCGGCGCTTGCGCGCTGAGCGGCGCCAACAGCAGCTTCGCGATCAGGCTCGGGCTCTCGCATGTTGACAGAGAAGCGGTTGAAGGAACGGATCGCTTCCTCAGAAGGCTGATTGTACCGAATGCGGATCGGGTAGGCGATACCGGCCTCAAGGTGGACACTACCGAACCGCTTGTTAAGCGGAATAATCATGTAAAGCATTATGCGCTCGCGTGGCGTGTCGCGGCCAACGAGCAGCTTGCTATCGATCTCCAGTTCGACATCTGGACTAGAATGGGTGATTTCGAAGTAGTGCTCGCCTGAATACCGTGGGGTGAACCAACCGTCCCATTCAACGCTGAATGCCATTCCGGAGGTTTGGGCCGCAGCCCCAAAGCCAAGCTTGCAAAGGCGCCAGTCTGTTTCTTCCAATACGAGTTCGCCTGACAGGTCAGCGCCGTCGAAATAGTGCGCCCGCAGCCCGTGTTCCGAACCGTCCAAAGTAGGTGACAACAGCCTACCGTCAATCACCGGGGGTTTTGGTTCATGGTCGATACCGCGTTCGAAACATATCTCGGCGTGCGAGCCGAACGCCTCGAACAGGCCGTCCAACGGCGTGACAACTCGTTCTGGCGTCACATATGAACTGCCGCCTCCCTGTATAGCGGGCACTTGAGCCAGCGCGCCAATAACGGCCAAAGACTTTGTCTGTGCCGGCAGGGGCAGCACGCTGCCTTCATTCCGAAGAAGGACGATTCCTTCAGTGGCGACCTGCCGGGCGAGTTTGCGTTGCTCATCGAGGCTCGGCATGATGGCACGGGATTTAGGGTTGCCATCCAGAAGCCCGCATCTTTCAATGAGGCGCAGGACACGGCGAACGTGATCGTCGAGTGTCTCCTGGCTCACCCTGCCCGCATCCACAGCCTCGACGAGTTTGCTTCCGAAATGACGGGGGGGACCTGGCATTTCCAAGTCCAGACCATGATTGGCCGCATCCTCAGTCGAATGCGTCGCACCCCAGTCCGAAACTACCACACCATCGAAACCCCATTCGTCTTTCAGGATACCGTTCAGCAATTCGTCGTGTTCACAGGCGAAAGTGCCGTTTACCTTGTTGTAGGCGCCCATGACGGTCCACGGCTTTGCTTGGCGGACGACCGATTCAAAAGCCGAGAGGTAGATTTCACGCATGGCTCGGACGCCGACATTCGAGCTAGCCCGCATCCGCTCATGTTCCTGATTATTCGCAGCAAAGTGCTTCAGTGAAGTTCCCACGCCAACACTTTGAACGCCTTCAACGTAACCGATGGCAACCTCGGACGCCAAAAGGGGATCTTCTGAATAGGTCTCGAAATTGCGACCCCCAACGGGGGTACGCTGTATATTGACAGCAGGCGCCAAGAGCACATCCACCTTGTGTGCGATCGTTTCGAGTCCAATGGCCCTGCCAGTGGCCTTCGCGAGTCCCGGGTCCCAACACGCCGCAAGCGCAACGCCAACAGGAAAAACCGTCGCCGGTTCCGAATTCGGCGATCGAAATCCTGTCGGACCGTCGGCCACGACCAGTTTTGGAATGCCAAGTCGCGGAATTGCGGGCAAAGTCCAGAAATCTTCACCGCTTAGCAATGACACTTTTTCTTCAAGCGTCAGCTCTTTCAGTAGCGTTTCAATCTTCTGGCTCGAAACAATTTTGTCACTCGTCATGACCGCCCCCAATTGCGTTTTTCATTGTACGAATGTACTATGAAAAATTGAGGGTGGTCCTGTCAAGCAAGATTCTGTTACTGAGGTTGCCATGAGCGAACATCAGAAATACCGGAGCAAAGTGAGGCAGGAACAGAAGGAAGCGACTCACGGACAAATTCTTCAAGCGGCGCTGGATGCCTTCGCAGCGAATGGATTCGACGCGACGTCAGTGCGGGAAATCGCTGGAAGGGCGAAAGTAAATCACAGCCTCGTCACGTATCATTTTGGAAACAAAGCGGGTTTGTGGCGAGCTGCTGTCGACTTCCTTTTTGAACGCCTGGAGTCCGAGCTCGCGGATGTTCCACCGGTCAGGGAGGCAGACACAGCCTTCGAAAATATAAAGCTGTTTATCCGTGCCTATGTCCGTTATTGCGCTCGCCATCCAGAGCACGCGCGCATCATGGTTCAGGAGACGATCAGTGCATCGGACCGACTGGATTGGGCTAACCGGACCCACACCAAACCTCGTTACGAGCAGCGGGCAAGCGTTCACGCACGGCTCGTTGAGCTTGGAATCTATCCCGACATTCCACACTTTGAGATGAACTTTATTCTCGCCGCTGCGGCTCAATCAATCTTCACGTTGGCCGCAGAAGCAAAGAATCTCGAGGGAATTACTGTTCTTGACGAGCCGCGCATTGAAGCTCACGCTGATGCAATCATTACCCTGTTCTTCGAACATCACTACGATGGAAACTAATACATGCGCTGAACGATCTTTGCGGTGCTTGAGCGCCGAAGTCTGGACGTACTGCCGACAGACGATTCTGATTGGCACGTTGAAGGTCAGGATCGTTGAATTGAAAGCGCGAGCAGAAGGCCTCCGGGGCGGTCTATCCTCTTCCACACGCTCATCGCCGAATAGGTTGAAACTGAGCTGCGTCTCGCTGGGCTGATCGTATTGTCAGCCTGCCACAAGGATGGTGCCCGACTGACGAATGCTGAAATGTTATCCAAACGCCACTCGATCGACGCATGTGACACAACCATTGACCCAATGTTGCATCGCGTAAAGACAGACGGACGTGCCGGGCTCAGGGATTTCGCAATGGAGCTCAGCCCGGCCGCCCAATCGCCACCTGTGACATCGACCGACCCCGAACGGATTACACCAGCCGAAGTTTTCAGGCGCAGGACAGTCAGACGCTCCGAGCTTCGCATGCTCGTGCCGCTGTCGGATACCACGATCTATGAACTCGAGCAGAAAGGCGAATTCCCGTCACGCTTCTATTTGACGCCGCGCTGCGTGGTCTGGCCGCTGGCCGAGGTATTGGAATGGATCGATGCGCAGAGACGCAAGGGGCGTGGGGGCTGCGGATCGCACCCGGATTATCGGCTGCGATGAACTGCCATCAGGTCGTCTTTATCCCGAATACGGACGTTACCGGTACCAATCGCGGGCCGCGCCAAATTCTCGGAATGACGAGGAATTTGGAGGGCGCAGGCCACAGCACTCACAACCGCTCTTGAACTCGCTTTTTCTCCGGCCACCCGTTTCAACTTGTCGATAACCCTCAGGCGCAGAGTCTCAGCGGTCAGCACCGCTCTAGCTGGGCGCCACACGATCGAAGTCCTCGAACAGGTCTTTCGGGACCGGATGCGCAATCTTCAATAGTTCGTCGCGCCGGTAGGCCATTGAGCCGCCATCACCATATTTGGGCCGGTCATGCTTGTGTCCCATCAGGAGGCAACGCAGGGCATAGTCGATATTGGCCTCTTGCATCCGCTTCTCGAACGCGTGCCGAAAAGAATAGATGACATGATCCTCTGTCGGAAACAGGCCGCGCCGCCTGAAGGCGGCGCCAAGGGCTGCTGAAAACGCATTGGACTTGTCCCGGTAGCGCGCAAAGCCATCAGGCGCACGCTGCGCAGCCAATAATGAGACACCGACCAGCGGCAGGCGCCGGATCGAGGTTTCTGTCTTCACTTCGCGGTCCTCGCGTGCCCGGATCGCAATATGCGGGACGGCGTCGTCCAGGACGATGTCCTGGCGGCGCAGGTTTATGATTTCGCCCGGGCGACAGCCGGTTTCGATCAGCATGAGAGCGGCCAGGTGCAGGTCTGGAACAATGCCGTCCAGTGCGCCCCGGACGATAATTTTCTCCTGGACCCATGCGCTCGGAAAGGCCGGAATAACGGTGCGTGATTTACCCTTGAAGTTCAGGTTCCGGAACGGATTGGGACGGGCCTCATCGCCCATGAACCTGAAATACTCGGTATAGAGCTTGCGGATGTCGCTGAAATGCCGGGCGGCGGTCTTCGGCTTTTTCGGCTTCTGGTCGCTATCGCCTGGAGACAGCTGCTCATTCCACCAGGCAAAATAGTCTTGTCCATGTTCCCGCGTGATCTCGGTGACAGGCAAGTCCCCCATGACATCGACAAAATATCTCAGCGAACGGTCCTTGGTGGCATGCCACAGGGCTCTCTGCGCCGGTGACTTGTTGAGGAGTTCATTGACCGCGATACGGGTCTTGTAGATCTCCATCGCTTCGCTGATCGTCGTGCGGGGCGCCTCGACCCCTCCCAAAACCGCGTCAATGACCGCAAGGTTCAGCTGGCCGTCAGGCGCCGGGTTGTCCCGCACCGCCAGGACCCGCCGGACCACGTCCTCGATATGGGCAGGATCTGCAAGTTCCGCGAGCGGCCGATAGGAAAATCCCACAGCCAGGGCCCGGGCCGTGGCGATCTCATATCGCTTGCGGGCAAGACCGGTCTGCATGGGCTGACCTGCCGCTTCCAGGTCGACCGCGAGGCGCAGCTGGGTCCAGTATTCATCATCGGCGGCAACAAACTCGTCGCGGCGCATCCTGGCGATTTCTGCCGATTGGGTCTTCAGCGCGACCCGTATCGTGTTGCCTGAAAGGAAAGGTCGCAGACGGGTCGGAATATGGCGGTAATAATAGTACCACCCACCCCGGACCTTGAGGTAACGATCATGATTTTCCGCCCGCGCCATGGACAAAAACTAGCCCAAATTCGGTGCAAAAACTAGCCCAAAAATGACCTCTGGACGATTCGAACGGAAGCCAAAAGGGATAAATCCCTTTGAAAACAGTGAGTTATTTTGGTTGGAAAATTTTATTCTGGAGCGGGCGAAGAGATTCGAACTCTCGACCCCAACCTTGGCAAGGTTGTGCTCTACCACTGAGCTACGCCCGCATCCTGAATGTCACCCGACAGGTCACCCCGTCGAGAAGGCGTGATAAAGCGCATCATGCAGCCGTTTGCAAGCGCTTAGTTCGGGCCTGCTGCACAATTTGATGGGCATTGCGCCTCCTTCAATTGATCTTCAGGCATTGCGGGCGTTTTCGCGAGTCGATCACCGGGATGCACGGAATCTGGGTCCGCGATTTAGCGCAGAATCAGCCCCGTATAACCGTGCGGATCTGGTCCGGACGTACTTCCCGACCGTCGGCATCGACAAAAGCCGCGCGTATTGCGCTTTTCGTACCCGCTTTCGTGAAACTGATCGGCGGGGTTTCCCCTTCGGCCAGCCAAGCGTCTCCCCACTGGGTCAGACCGATCAGGATGGGGCGCAGCGATAGTCCCATGGCCGACAACAAATATTCCGGGCGCGCCCGCTTGCCCGGCGCTTTATAAGGTCGCTTTATCAGAAGGCCCGCATCGACCAGTGATTTCAATCGACCGGACAAAACCGTCCTGGGGCATTTGAGTTCTGCCTGAAAATCATCGAACCGGCGTACACCATAAAGAGCGGCCCGCAGGATCAACAGGGTCCACCGGTCTCCCACCACCTCAATGGCGCTGGCGAGGTTACAGGTATCCGGCGAAATCGGAGACCGACGGGCGAGAGGAATCTGGGTCATCCCGACTCTCATGTATGGGTTCGCTTTCGAAATCCAGAGCCCCCGTGGCCATTGCATGAATTTCCCGCGAGCCGCCTTGCAATTGCCGTCATCCGGTGGGACAGGCGGAATAACCACCGACACAATCAAAGCAGAATTTTGCATGAACAAGATGGCCCTCGCTGCCTCGCTCCTGATGGCACTGGTTGCCTGCGCCGCACCCGATCCAGCTGAGGTGCCCGTCAAGCAGCCGACAAGCGCATCTGCCCTCTGGAGTTTTGACACCGCGGTTCGTTCCATTCGGGATGAATCCTGCACGGGCGGGCCGCTGAAGACCGATCCCATGCCAATCCGGATAGGCGCTGTGTCGATCGACCTGAAGGATGCCGGCGCCAGTCCGGTTCTGCCAGCGACTGTCACGTTCGTTGGTGGTTGGCACCTGACTTCCGGCAACGCCAATTTCGGTGGATTGTCGGGCATGGAGATTCTGCCGGATGGCGACCTTCTCACCATCTCCGATGTCGGCGCCTTCGTCTGGATAGGTCTCTCCAATGGCGGACCCGACGGAACAGGCAAGCTCGCATACATGCACGGACAGGACGGCGCACATCTCTCCGGCAAGTCGGAAGGCGATGCCGAAGGCCTCGCTTTCCGCGATGGCGTGGCCCTTGTCAGTTTTGAGCGCAATCATCGGATCGAAGCCTTCGATCTCGCCAATTGCGGCGCGGATGTCCGGGCGGTGCCGGTTGCGCGACTGCCATTCGATTTGGACGGCAAATCAATTGGCGAGAACCAGGGAGCCGAGGCCCTGTCGATCCTGCCTGCAGGCACGCTGAAGTTCGGTCTGGAAAGCTTTGGGGGCGGCCCGTCGCCCATGGGTAGCGTACTCTCATCCGGCCAGGGCTTCTATACAGGCGCCACGGCCACCAACCCGCGAGGCTATTCTCTGGTAGGACTGGATGAGACGACGGATCCCACCGGTCAGTCTGTCACGGTTACCCTGTATCGCAGCTATGATCCGATCCGTGGCAATCGCAACATCATCACGTGGTCCACCTCGGATATTCAGATCGAATTGAAACGCCCGATGACAGTCGACAATTTTGAAGGCATCGCCGCTGAATTCCTCGACGCAGATACGCTGCGCATCTGGCTGGTTTCAGACAATAATTTCTCCGAACGCCAGCAAACGCTCCTCTACGTCTTCGACATCGACACGCGCACCGAATAATCACTCTTACATTCTTTACGGTTGAAGCTTACATCTGGCATTGCACAAGGGCTGCGGCGCCCGCAACGGGACTGAACTCCGGCGACCTTACTCATCGTCAGGGAGCTGGCATTCTGGTTCGGACCCTGGTCCGGGCTCACCCGGCGCCCACCTAGTCTCTAGGTTGACGGGAGTGAATATGCCCAGCGACGTCTGCGGTTCTTGTGCGCTACTTTTTCGGACGTGACGCCCGTCCGAACGCGGGTTAAGGCTCACCCCATGTCCCAGGCTCCCGACAAGACCCAGCTCCGCCATCGCATGCGCACGATCCGCGCCGAAGCGGCCGCACGCGATCCCGACGCTTCCGAGAAGCTGGCGGAACTATTTCCCATGAAACTTCTAGAGCGTTACGGGCCCGTGGTGGCTGGCTATGTCGCGATCAATGAGGAGATTGATCCGACGCCGCTCATGCAGCGTCTCAGCCGCGCCGGCGCAGAACTGTGCCTGCCACGCGTCGAGGATGATGGACGCATGACCTGGCGCATGTGGTCATTCGGCGAGCCTCTGGAACGGCGCCCGTTTGGATTGTCTGAACCGGGCCTTGATGCACCCGAAGCAGAACCCACGCTGATCCTGACACCCCTGCTCGCCTTCGACGCGATGGGTAACCGTCTCGGGTACGGCAAAGGTCACTATGATCGCGCCATCGCCCGCCTTCGCGACGCGGGCCGCGCCTTCGCCTGCGCCCTCGCCTATCAGGATCAACAGATCGACTCGGTCCCTTCAATGGATCACGATCAACCGCTCGACTGGGCCGTCACGCCCATCGGCTCGGTGCCTCTATTTATGATGCGCAACATGAAGGCGCTCAGTTCAAACCCTCCTGACGGTCCCGATGCCGCCTGACCTGCGTCATGAGGGTTGTTAATCATACCGCATGGCGCAATTCTTGCTCTCATAAGGTTTGATTAACCCTTTGAGTGCGGCAGATAATTGCAAAATACCAAACAAATACCGAATGCTAAGCGCAACACTTCCGGTGACGACGCCTTCATCCTGTCGTGTCTGGTGGCAGTGTGCAGTTTTGGCATCTTTACCATAAGCGCTCTCGACCAGCCGAAAGCGGTCGAGAAACTGGTCGCTTCGGTCGAAATGCATGCGCCGGATGCAATTGCCGAAATCGACGTGACAGAACTGGCGCCTGAGCGCGTCGTTGACACACCTGCCCCCGTCACGACCACACTTGTCTCCCCACGTGTCCTCACCCTCCCGACCCCATCGAAGGCACGCGCCAAAATCCCCTCGGCGCCGGGGTTCATTACTCTGCTCGGCGACACGCTAAACGACGCCTTCTTCTACCGTTCCGACTATTCGAACCCGACCGGCCATTATGGCGGTGACTGGGCCCACGATAATATCGGCCAGTCCGCCGAAGGCGCCGATTTATCCGTCCGTCGCCAGGCTTCCCGCTCTGGTCCCTATACCGGCGGCGAAATGAAGACGTTGGAAACCTATGGTTACGGTCGCTATGAGGTCGTCATGCGCCCGGCCAAGGGTTCAGGCCTGGTCTCGTCCTTCTTCACCTATACCGGCGCGTATGACGGCACCGCGCATGATGAAATTGATATCGAGTTTCTCGGCCTCGACACAACCCGGATTCATTTCAACTATTTCCGGAAAGGACGGACAGGCGCTTCTGCGACGTTCGACCTGCCATTCGATGCAGCCGAGGCAGATCACCTCTACGCGTTCGAATGGACGGCTGAAGGCATCACGTGGTTCGTCGATGGCGAGCCCTATTACAAGACAGTCGAAGGCGATAACTTCATACCGAAGACCCCCGGAAGCATTGTCTTCAATGCCTGGACAGGCAAACCGGCGATGTCGGCGTGGCACGGAAAGCCAACCTTTGAATCAGGCGCTGCTGCTCACTATTCGTGTGTTTCATTCTCTCCGATGGGAAAAGAATCGCGCGCCTGCAGCGACTTGTTCCTGCCCAAGCGCCATCGCCACGCGAATGCGCAAACGGCCCAGTTGTCCATTCAGCCATCTCGCTAGTGCGCAAGTGATTAGCCAATACGGTTTCGTACAAGCTAGTTTGACCTGATGCCGCTCAAAATCATCTGGACACTTCTGGCACTCGCCACTCTGGGCTTTGGCGCATCTGCCGAACCTGCGGTAAAAGTCGTCAATTTTTCCGCCAAGTGGTGCCCTCTGTGCCGGGTACTGGATCCGCGCATTGAAGAGGCCGTGCAAAATTTCAGCCATCGCGGCGTCATACTTGTCGAGCTTGACCAGACCCAGATCAGCGGGGTCAGCGAGCAGGACCGGATGGCGCTTACGGCTCAGTTACAGGCGATCCTGGAGTTCCACGACGCAGCCTATCTCTGGGACTGGTACGGTGGCCATGCGGGTATTGCCGTCATCATCGCGGCAGACAATGGCGAACCGCTCACCTGCATCACAACGGCGCTCAGCCGGCTCGAGATCGAAGATCGTCTGCAGGAGAGCCTGATATTGGCAAACAGGGTCCGTGCGGGGCAGCGGCGCCCCAATGGCAGTGATTGCCCGGCGCCAATGAACGCCGGGACCACACCAGGCTTCGATTAGCCTTTGATATCCTTGAGGACCTGCTCGCGTGCCACAGGCATGAGCTCGGCCATCTGCTCGCGGATGCGGGCGTCAGTGCGGTCGATGCCGGCCGTATCGAAATCCCCGCGAATCTTGCGGAATACGTCTTCTTCACCGACTTCTTCCAGATCCGAGAGGACGACCGTCTTGGCATAGGCTTGGGCGTCATCACCCGTCATGCCCATCAGGTCTGCGGCCCAAAGGCCCAGAAGCTTGTTGCGGCGATTCTGCACCTTGAACTGCGTCTCTTGGTCGAGGGCATACTTGGCCTCTTGTGCGCGTTCACGATCGTCAAATGTGCTCATGGGAAGGGCCTTTCAGCGATAAAGTCTGGATTTTCTGTCATATAGGGTGCCAGATCAGGTGTGCGCAATAATTGTTTATCGGTGCGACTTGGCGTAACAGTCGCGAGCAATTGGGGACGCTGGCGATTCTGACCCGCCTTTTACCCTATATCACCCACGAAAGGGCTCGTCGCATGTCGAAAAAGCGCGTCGTATATGAGGGGAAGGCCAAGATTCTCTACGAGGGTCCCGAACCCGGCACTTTGATCCAGTATTTCAAGGACGACGCGACAGCCTTCAACGCGCAAAAGAAGGCTGTTCTGGATGGCAAGGGCGTACTGAACAATCGCATCAGCGAGTTCATGATGACCCGCCTCGGCGCTGTGGGCATTCCGACCCACTTCATTCGCCGCCTCAATATGCGCGAACAGTTGATCAAGAAGGTCGAGATCATTCCCCTTGAGGTCGTGGTCCGAAATATTGCAGCTGGAACACTGTCCACACGCCTGGGCATCGAAGAAGGTCAGGTTCTCCCGCGCCCCATGGTCGAGTTCTACTTCAAGGACGACGCACTGGGTGATCCGCTCGTGACCGAAGAGCACATTGCGGCCTTCGGCTGGGCCGGGCCGCAGGAATATGACGACCTGATTTCGCTGGCGTTGCGCGTCAACGATTTCATGTCGGGTCTGTTTGCCGCTGTGGGAATTCGTCTGGTCGATTTCAAACTCGAGTTTGGGCGATACTTCGAAGGCGACAGCGAGATTCCCCGCATCCTCCTTGCCGATGAAATCAGTCCGGACAGCTGCCGTCTCTGGGATTTTGAAACTGGCGAAAAGCTCGACAAGGACCGCTTCCGCCGTGACCTTGGCGGCGTAACCGAAGCTTATGCCGAGGTGGCTCGCCGTCTCGGAATCATCAAGGAATCCGGCGAAACCGACAATGTCGTGAGCTTTACAGGTGGCAAGTAGGCACGACGCGCGTCACGGCACATTCCATTGGCAACCAACCTGGGCTAAAGCGGGCCCGACTCACCATTACGGAGCCCTGCCCGATGAAAGCCATTGTCCACGTCGCCCTGAAAGCAGGTGTCCTTGACCCCCAGGGCAAAGCTGTCGCCGATACGCTCACCAGAATGGGCTATAAGGAAGTCGAAGCCGCCCGCATCGGGAAAGTCATCGAACTCGATATCGACGATAATCTGACATCTGAAGCCGCCGAAACGCGGGTAAAGGAAATGTGCGAGAAGCTGCTCGCCAATACCGTCATCGAAAGTTACCGCATCGAGTTTGCTGCTTAACGCGCTCGCTTTATTCGGTAGAGTCCTTCCGCGTATAGACCCCGGTAAACCAATCGTCCCACGAATCCGACGCGGCATTGTATTGCTCAAAATGCTGGGTCACGGATCCGTCGGCATTAAGTGTCCACTCGCCGGTGAAAGGTGCGGTCACACCGCCCGCCTGGTTCGTGATTTCACCTTCCAGCTTCATCGAACCGGATTCGGTCAGGCCGCCTGAATAATCGATCACAGAGCCTCTGCTGACCCAAAGCTGCCGCCACTTGCCTGTGGCCGGATCCAGAAAATTGTAACTCTGGCCTGTCCCGCCTGACACTGCGGTCCAACGTTCCACCAGCAGGCATCCTCCCTCCTCCGCTGTAACGACGTTCTCACCGGCCACATTCCCTGCCTCATCGGTTACATCCCATGCGCCCAGCCAGAAGTCGAACGCACGATGCGCCTCGCTCGAGCAAGGTGGAGACGGCGTTCGATCAGACGCAGTCTGGGCCGTTGCGCACCCGGATACGCCAAGTATCAAGGTTGGAATTAATGCTCGATACATGCTTCTCCCCAAAATCTGGCTGAAATGACAGCATCCTCCAACATCAGCCATTGTCAAACCGGAGGGGGGAATCCCCTTAGTGAGCGATTATTCACTTGCAAACTATGTTTAGCCATGTTAAACGGTTCGAGACTTAAGGGAGAACCTGAATGCCCAGATCTGCAACCCCTTCTCGCGAAGCCGCCAAGAAACCCCGCGCCCGCAATGCGCGTCCGAAGATTGAGCGTGCTGCGCTCAAGCTGTTCATCCACGAAGGCGTGGACGCGGCAACAACGCGCGAAATCGCGGAACAGGCCGGCGTTTCAGAAGGGGCTCTCTATCGCCACTACAAGGGCAAGGACGAACTCGCGCTTGCGCTCTTCATGGAAACCCACAATCGTCTTGGCAAGATGATGGTCGAGGCGCTCGCCGCTGAGGGTTCACTGGAAGAGAAGGTCGGTGCGGCGGTTACCGCGTATTGCCAACTCGCTGACGAAGACTTCCTTCTGTTTTCCTTCCACCTCGTCTCGCTAAACCGCTACCTGCCGTATGACAAACGCCGCGAGGACGACCCTGTCTCCATTACGGAACGCATCATCGCGGGCCTGATGCAGGACGGCTCCATTCCAAAGGGTGATCCGGCCGTGAAGGCAGCCATGGCACTTGGTGTCATCATGCAAGCCGGTCAGAACAAGATCTACAATCGTCTGCCCGGCCCCCTGTCACAGCACGCCGATGCCTTCACCAAGGCCATTATCGCCGTTCTGCATTCCGGCTGAATTCAGACGCGGCCCCTACCTCAAGAAAGCTCACACTCATGCGCGGCTTCCTCTTCACATTTACCTATTATCTGCTGTCAGTCATCTATGTGCTGGTCTCCCTGCCATTCCTGGCATTGCCCGGACGAGGCCCGGTCAGCTTCATCATCCGCAGCTACACGCGCGCAATGAATCTGAACCTGCGCCTCATCGGCGGTATCAGCAAAGAGGTCCGCGGGCGCGACAGGCTACCCGAAGGCGCCTTTGTCATTGCTGCCAAGCACCAGAGCTGGGGCGACGGCTATCTGATCTATCCGGAAGTGAAGAACCTCGCGTTCGTAACTGGCGACCACCTGGAAAAATTCCCGCTCGTCGGCGGCATCCTGCGCAAGCTGGGCGCGATTGTCATCGACACCTGTGGCGGCGGTGACCGTAAGGCCGAATCCCTGCGCGAAGGCATGGAAACCGCGCGTCAGGAGGGCCGCCGCGTCTTGATCTATCCCGAAGGCCACCTCGCTCCGATCGACCACCATTTTCGCTACAAGCCTGGCGTCTGGCATATGGCGCAAGCAATGGGCGTGTCGGTGGTTCCTGTCGCCACAAATATCGGGCTGTTCTGGAAACAGCAGGAAACGCGCAAGACGCCCGGACGTGCAGTGATCGAGTTTCTTGACCCCATCCCGCCCGGCTTGTCGAAAGACGAGTTCATGGCGCGCCTGACGAACGCGGTGGAGACTCACACAGCCCAACTCGTTGCCGAAGCCCGTGGCGGACAACCGGTTCTGGCGACCCTGATCCCTGACCCTGCCAGTGACTCGGAATCGAAACCGACCTCGGGCGATCCGACAGCCTTATCGAAAGCGTGACAGCACAACAACGAGGCCAATTAAACCTTTACGGGCTTAGAGTTTATTGATATTCAATAATTGCTCAGGACGTCCCGGGGGCAAAACGGGATGACCAAAATGAAGACGAAACGCAATATTGTGCGCATCAGCACCCTCGCAACCTCGCTGGCAACAGCTGCCGCCCTCCCCGCATCTGCAAACGACTGGAAAGCGTGGGAAGGACAGGATCAGGCTGCACCACGGGCGATTTACTCTGATGCAACCGACCAGCAATCCGTACTTTTGACGTGTGGGCCCAACGGCTTGCTTTCGGCAATGATCACCGTAAAGCCGGCCTCGCTTCCGGAACAACTGGCCAAGAACGCGCCGTATTCACGAGGAGAAAAAGCCAGTCTGATAATCGGCGATGCCGACGCTGTTGAAACAAAAGTACGCGTCATCCCGGCTATTGATGTGATCGAAGCGCGCTCACACAGCATCGCTGCCAAGGTTTTCAATTCAGCCGTGATGGGCGTGCCATTGAAAATGTCAGTCGATCGCACCGGAGACATAGAAACGCTGCTCCCCAAACCGAATGACGCCTTCAAGGCATTTGCCCGCACGTGCGAAAAAAGCCGCGCAGAGCACGGCAAGTCGTAGGGATGAAATACCTATTCGGTTCGGAGATTGACGGCGTCTCGCGATACGTGCTCATTTCAATCTGAGCGCGGATCGGGAGCAGTGCAAGATGCGTTACTTTAACAAGGCCGGCTACCTTGCAACTGCCCTGCTCATATTAATGGGCAGTTCGATCTATGCCGACGAGCAAAACACCGCCGATACATTATCCTGGGTGCAGGAACGTGACCAACTTTGGAGCGTGGATAGTTCAGATGCTGGTAACGCCCCGAATTTTTTCAGCTACATCCTGATCATAACGTCTTCCGGAGGTGATGGACCAGTACTGCAATTCAGCTGTCAGGCAACCAATCGGGGCGACAAGTCACTCCAGATCGGTTTCAAACTCGACCCGGAAAATACCTACGAACAGGCCCCGAAACAACGCCTCAGATTTCTGGAAATGAGCGGCATTCTGACCATTGGAGATGACCGCAAGAGCGAGCGTTTCCAGTACCATCCCGACTCTTCAAAGATAACACCCTACAACCGTTCGGTGCCCAAACGCTTGTTCAACGCCGTCGTGCGCGGGGATGCTGTTCAATTGAAAGTTCAGAACAACACGTACAACATCGCGCTACCCGGCACTGACGAGGCATTTTCGAGATTTGCCAAAACGTGTCCGGTCACCAATGGCGGAAAATTTGATCAATCCATTTTTGATCAGGATCAGCTCGCCGACACAGACGTATCTGGCGCAAACTGACGCGTATCAGGCCTCGACAGGCACAATCGTAACGCTCTCACCGCACCCGCAGGCGTCAGTCTGGTTGGGATTACGGAAGACGAACTTCTCGTGCAGCGGCGAGATCTCGTAATCGACCTCGCTGCCTAGCAGGAAGAGCACGGCTTTGGCGTCGATCAGGATTGTGACGTCCTTTTCTTCGACCACTTCGTCCAGCGGTTCCGGAGCCATGGCGTAATCCATGACATATTCCATGCCCGCACAGCCGCCATTCTTGACGCCGACGCGCAGGAATCCTGCGCCGCGTTCTTCCATGATCTCCTGAATACGCGCCGCAGCAGCGTCAGACAGGGTCACGGGTTTAGGGCGTGGTCGTCTGGCCATATTCAACAGATAGGGTCCAAAGAGCTGTGATTCAATTAAAGCATGTTCAGCGCAAGTCGCGCTTCGTCTGACATTCGCGAGGGATCCCATGGTGGATCGAACGTGAGGCGCACCTCGACGTCCGTGATGCCCTCCACGGTCCGCGCGGCTGTCTCGATCCATCCTGGCATATCACCCGCCACCGGGCAGCCAGGCGCCGTCAGCGTCATATCCACGTCCACCTTGCGGTCGTCATCAATGTCGACCTTGTAGATCAGGCCCAATTCATAGATGTCGACGGGAATTTCGGGGTCATAAACTGTCTTGAATGCCGCAATCAGCGCATCGGTGATGCGATTCAGCTCTTCTTGCGGGATCGCCGAAGGCGCCGCATCCGATGGGGCGGATACGTCAATCATGTCGCGGGAAGTCATATCATCTGCCATGTCTGACTCTCTATACCAGCATTCCGCGCGCTTTTTCCAGCGCCTCAATCAATACGTCCACTTCGGCCCTTGTATTGTAGATTCCGAAGCTTGCACGGGCCGTCGCCGAGACTCCTAGATGGGTCATCAACGGCTGGGCGCAATGGTGACCGGCCCGGATCGCTACACCATAGCGGTCCAGAATCTGCGCCAGATCGTGCGGATGAATACCCTCCAGGCTGAATGCCAGGACTGATCCCTTCCCCGGCGCCTCGCCATGAACCGTCAGTCCGTTGATGCTCCGCAGGGCCTCTCGCGCGCGCTGATACAGATCATGCTCGTGCGCCTGAACCTCGGCCGGATCGAACTGCTGGTACCAACGAATGGCAGCGCCAAGCCCGATCGCTTCCAGAATCGGCGGCGTGCCGGCCTCAAACTTGTGGGGCGCTTCATTATACGTGATCCGGTCCATGCTTACCGTCTCGATCATCTCGCCACCACCCTGATACGGCCGCGCGTCTGCAAGCGCGTCAGCTGTTCCGTACAGGATGCCGATGCCAGTCGGACCATACAGCTTGTGCCCCGAGAAAACGTACCAGTCACATCCCAGCGCCTGAACATCGATGCAGAGGTGCACGGCGGCCTGGCAACCATCCACAAGAATGCGTGCGCCGACTTCATGCGCGATGCGACCCACTTCAGCGACATCGTTCACCGTTCCCAGCACATTGCTCATATGGCTGATCGCGACCATGCGCGTCTTCGGCCCGACAGCCGCGCGCAAACCGTCCATGTCGAGCGAGCCATCATCGTGCAGGCCAACCCATCGCAGCACAGCACCCTGCCGTTCACGCAGAAAATGCCACGGCACGATGTTGGAATGGTGCTCCATGATGGACAGCACGATTTCATCCCCGGCCTGAATTGTTTCTGCCAGTGCGGATGCGACCAGGTTGATCCCCTCGGTTGCACCCTTCGTGAAGATGATATTGTCCACACCCGGCGCATTCAGGAAATCACGCGCGGCTTCACGCCCGGACTCGTAGGCCTCGGTCGTCTCGTTAGACAGCGTATGAATCCCCCGGTGGACGTTCGCATATGATGTCCGGCTCTGGTTAGCGATGGCATCGATCACGGCATCCGGCTTCTGCGCGCTCGCGGCGTTGTCCAGATATACTAGCGGCTTGTCGTTCACCTGCCGTGATAGGATCGGGAATTCCTTCCGGATGGCCGCGATGTCGAAGGGTCGGGTCATGATGACAGCCATTCCTGCGCTTCGCTCAGCAGGACGTCGCGCACCGCTTCATTAGCCGTGTCCAACGCCTCGGCAATAAAGGCTTCCGTCAACAAACCCCGCGCCTGCATCTCCGGGATGCCGCGCTGACGCAGATAGAACAATTGAGCATCATCCAGCGCGCCGCAAGTATTGCCGTGGGCACATTCAACGTCATCCGCGTAAATCTCAAGTTCCGGCTTGGCGAAAACTTCCGCGCCATCTTCAAGCAGCAGGGCCTGGTGTTGCATGTCGGCGTCGGTTTGCTGGCCCGTTTTGCGAGGCACGAAGAATTTGCCCTGAAACACGCCCTTCCCGCCGTCCAGAACGGCGCCCTTCGTCAGCTGCCGCGTAACGCACCCCGGCGCGCCATGGCGCACATGAGTGGTAATATCTGTGTGAAAACCCTTGCCCGACAAATAGGCTGCATTCAGCGTCAGCTTCGCTCCGGCGCCCTGATGCACCACGCGTGTTTCCAGTCGGGAAATTTTCGCCCCAAAGGACAGCGTCGTCTGTGTCACTTCACTGTCGGCATCCATATTCAGCAGGCTGGTCACCGCCAAGGCTTCATCCTTGGCGCCGCGCTGATAGATCGTCCGGTTGAGGTGGGCGCCTTCTTCAAGGCTGAATTCCAGCAATGCCGACATGAAGCCGGCTCCGCCAAGATAGCTCTCAGTCAAATTGATGGCCGCGCCTTTGCGAACAACGAAAATGATCCGTACAAAGCTTGCCTCGCCCGCCCCGTCGAACACGAAGTGCAGCCGCGGCAGGTCGTTTGACGTTATCTCGAATGTCAGCGTCGCGGGCCGCGATCCACCCCCGGCAAGGGCGGCCGCCAATGCACCAAGCGGCACATCCTCTGCACCGCCTACTGCTTGCGCTGTCGGTTGCGACAGCATGCGCATGCCATCCGGCAACGCAGTAGGCTGTTCAAATCCGGTTGGCGTAAACCGGAAAACCAGTGCGCCGTCATGCGGCATCGGATCCTTCGCCGACGACGCTTTCGGTGTTTCAAGCGCCTTCAGCGCCGCCTTGAAGTCGCTCCACTTCCAGGCTTCCATGCGCCTGTGCGGCAGGCCTGTTTCGGCAAAGGCCAGAAACGCGCGTTCGCGCCGCGCATCTTCCGGCTGCATGCCATAGCGCGCAGCCAGTTCCAGCTCAGCCGTCGTCGGATTCTTGATCAGGTCGCGCAGGGCGGTGGTCACGCCGCCTCTCCCAGCACCCCGTCATACCCTTCTTTCTCAAGGCGAAGGGCCAGTTCCGGACCGCCTGTCTTGATGATCCGCCCCTTGGCCAGCACGTGCACCTTGTCCGGCTTGATATAATCCAGCAGGCGCTGATAGTGCGTGATCACCAGCATGCCGCGGGACGGGTCACGCATCGCGTTGACGCCATCGGCCACTGTCTTCAGCGCATCAATGTCCAGGCCACTGTCCGTCTCATCGAGGATCAGGAATTTCGGTTCCAGCATCATCATTTGATAGATTTCGAGCCGCTTCTTCTCGCCGCCGGAAAAACCCACATTCACCGGGCGCTTCAGCATCTCGGCATCGAGGTTCAGCATCCTGGCGACATCGCGTGACTTCTTGATAAAGTCCGGTGCGGAAATCTCAGCCTCGCCGCGCGCCTTGCGCTGCGCGTTCATGGCCGTGCGCACGAATGTCATCACCGGCACGCCGGGAATCTCCACTGGGTACTGGAAGGACAGGAACATGCCCTTGGCCGCGCGGGTCTCCGGATCCATCTCCAGGATGTCCTCGCCGTTCAGGGTCGCACCACCGCCCGTGACCTCATATCCACTCCGCCCGGTCAGCACATAGGACAGTGTCGACTTGCCGGCCCCGTTCGGCCCCATGATGGCGTGAATCTCGCCCGCAGGCACATTCAGCGTCAGACCATTCAGGATGGTCTTCGCTTCGGTCTCTTCGCCAACAGTGGCGGTCAAATCTGTAATCTTCAACATAGGGCGCATGTAAGCTGCCCGGCCCCCAAGGGAAAGCCCCCGCGACAGAGAAACCCACATACCTGAAGCACGCCAAGTTCGCGCGTTCGTGAGGAATCCTCAGCCAACACTGCCTTCCAGGCTCACTTTGAGCAGGCTTTGCGCCTCAACGGCGAATTCCATCGGCAGGTGCTGCAGTACGTCCCGCACAAAACCATTCACCAGCAGGGCCACCGCGTCTTCCTCGGCAATCCCGCGCTGGCGAGCGTAAAACAGCTGGTCTTCCGACAGTTTCGTCGTCGTTGCCTCATGTTCCAGCTGGGCGCTGGCAGAGCGGTTCTCGACATAGGGAATCGTATGCGCGCCGCAGCGATCGCCAATCAACAGCGAGTCGCACTGGGTGAAATTGCGGGCGTTCTCGGCCTTGCGATTCACTGAAACGAGCCCGCGATAGGTGTTGTCGGACTTCCCCGCCGAAATACCCTTCGAGATAATCCGGCTCTTCGTGCGCTTGCCCAGATGGATCATCTTGGTGCCTGTATCTGCTTGCTGGCGCCCGTTCGTGACAGCAATCGAATAGAACTCCCCCACACTGTCATCGCCCCGCAGGATGCATGACGGGTATTTCCACGTCACGGCCGACCCGGTTTCCACCTGGGTCCACGAGATCTTCGAACGCGCGCCGCGGCAATCACCACGTTTGGTCACGAAGTTGAAGATGCCGCCCTTGCCGTCCTCGTCGCCCGGCCACCAGTTCTGCACCGTCGAATACTTGATCTCGGCATCATCCAGCGCCACCAGCTCCACGACCGCTGCGTGCAGCTGGTTCTCGTCGCGCATCGGCGCCGTACAGCCCTCAAGGTAGGATACATAGGCCGCCTCGTCGGCAATGATCAGGGTCCGCTCGAACTGGCCCGTATTCTCGGCATTCATCCGGAAATAGGTCGACAGTTCCATCGGGCATCGCACGCCCTTCGGCACATAGACAAAGGTCCCGTCGGAAAAGACGGCACTGTTCAGAGTCGCGAAGAAGTTATCGGATTGCGGCACAACGGTGCCGAGATACTTCTTCACCAGCTCCGGATATTCGTGCACGGCCTCGGAAATCGACATGAAAATCACGCCAGCCTTCTGAAGCTCTTTCCGGAACGTCGTTGCCACCGACACGGAGTCAAACACGGCGTCGACCGCTACGCGAGGCTTTTCGCGTGCCTCAGCAGCGGTCTCAACAGCGCCTTCAACACCCAGCAGCACTTCGGCTTCCCTCAACGGGATTCCCAGCTTCTCATAAGTCTCGAGGATTTCCTTCGGCACATCGTCAATCGAGGCGTACTTTGCCCCGGCCTTCGGCGCCGCATAGTAATAGTAGGCCTGGTAGTCGATCTTGGGATAGCGAACCATTGCCCAGCTCGGCTCTTCCATGGTCAGCCAGCGCTCGTACGCCTTCAGGCGCCATTCGAGCAGCCATTCAGGCTCATTCTTGGCGGCCGAGATGTAGCGGATCGTATCTTCAGACAGGCCCTTGGGCGCCATGTCCATTTCAATATCGGTTGTGAAACCTGCAGAATAATTCTCGGATTCAAGCGCTTTGGCAGCCTCGACCGTCTTGGCGTCGATGCTGTCCTTGACCTTGACGTCGTCGCAGTCTTCGTCGTGTTCGGTGGTCCCGCCGCAGCAGTCCATCACACATTCTCCTTCAAAACCGTACGTCGCGCCGCTTCCAGCCACGCATCTGCCACGCCGTCAAAATCGGCCGGCAGGCTATTCCATCCAAAGCTGGTGCGTATTGCTGATTCCGCAAGGGCGTCAGATGCGCCCATGGCCATCAAAACGACAGATCGCTTGACCTTGCCTGAAGAGCAAGCGGAACCTGCAGACACGCATACACCCGCCAGATCCAGCGCCATGACCTGAGTTTCAGCCCTGAAGCCCGGTCGCGCAAAGTTGGATGTGCCGGCAAGGCGCTCGCTGCCCTCACCAATCACAACCACACCACCCTCCGCTTTCAGGCGGGCTTCCATATTATCACGATGCGCCGCCAGGGCGGCATATTTCGGCAAGTCGCGCACGGCGGCATCCACGGCTGCGCCGAACCCGGCGATCCCGGCCACGTTTTCCGTGCCCGACCGCAAAGAGCGTTCCTGCCCCCCCCCATACAGGATAGCTTTAAGCGGCGCGCCAGCCCGGTGCCAAAGTGCGCCGACACCTTGCGGTCCGCCCACCTTGTGCGCTGAAATGGTCAGGTAATCGACACCGAGCATGGCGACATTGACCGGAATCTTGCCCAGCGCCTGCACCGCGTCACAAATCGTCAGACCACCCGCTTCACGCATGATCGCCGCGGCCTCTGCAACCGGCTGGATGATGCCCGTCTCATTATTCGCCAACATCACACACAGAACGGGAGTGCCGAGAGCTTCCGAATCCCAATTGTCCATGCGTGTCCGCAAATCGTCGAGGTCGAGTGTTCCCGCCTCTGTCACGTAGGCCGCCTGAACCAAGGCGCCCGAATGCCCTGCCGACTTGGCAATGGCCTCATGCTCGATGGCCGATACGATGAGCGTGCAGCCCGCGCCCAGCGCGTCGACGACTCCCTGAACGGCCAGTGCGTCCGCCTCTGTCCCGCCACCTGTGAAAATCACGTCCGCCGCCCGGCTCCCGATAGCGCCCCCTACCTGCACCCGCGCGCTTTCGACCACGGCGCGGGCGGCGCGGCCTCTGGCATGCACGGACGAAGGATTGGTCGCTCCCATATCGAAGGCCGCAAGCATGGCTTCGCGCGCTTCTGGACGAAGCGGGGCCGTTGCGTTGTGGTCAGCATAAATCATGATTTCAGGTATAGCCTTTCGGTGCCGCGTGTGCACCTGCAGAAAAATTTGCATTTTCCGGTCCATTTGGCTTATGACCGCCCGCTTACAAGAGAATTCATTCAGAGGGTGTCATGGCAGAACTGATCATTCCGGGCCCACAGGGCCGTATCGAGGCGCGCTACACAGAGCCGCCGCTTCCCGGTGCCCCTATCGCACTGATACTACACCCCCACCCAAAAGCGGGCGGGACAATGCAGGATCCGATCTCGATCATGCTGTATCAGATGTTTGAACGGCACGGCTTCGGTGTGCTGCGCTACAACTCCCGCGGAGTGGGCCGCAGTCAGGGCACCTATGACCAGGGTATCGGCGAACTCGAAGATGCCGCCTATGTGCTCGATTATATCGAGAACCTCAGCGAAAGCCCGCGCTATGTCTGGTGTGCCGGCTACAGCTTTGGCGCATGGATCACCCTCCAGCTCCTGATGCGTCGTCCGGAAATTGATGGCTTCCTCGCCATTTCTCCACCCGCCAACCATTATGACCTGTCATTCCTGGCGCCCTGCCCGGCATCCGGTCTGATTGTTGCCGGTGATACAGACGCCATCGCCAGCCCTGAAGACATTGAACGCGCCCTCACCAAGGTGCGCGTCCAGAAGGGCGAAGTCATCGACCGAGCCCGTATCAAGGGGGCCAACCACTTCTACGTCGACAAGCGCGACGAGTTGATCGGCCTGTGTGAAGAATACCTGCTCAAGCGCCTTGAAGATGCTGAAGAAAAGCTGCGTCTCGAAGCAGAGTCGGACTAGCCTGCCAACCGGCCGCCCGTTATGGCGGCCGGGACGCCGGTTGTGGTCGGCCAGCTCAATGGCAGGCCGCGCACGGTTCTCGCGGCCAGAAACGCGAACGCCTCTGCCTCGATGGAATCCCCCCGCCAGCCAGCATCTTCCGCGCTTAGCACGGCGCATGGCAGCGCCCCGCGCAACGCCGCCATCATGGACGGATTGTGACGCCCGCCTCCACACACGATCACACGCTCAGGCGTGTCAGGCAGCTGGGCAACACCCGCCGCTACGGCCCGCGCCGAAAAGGCGGTCAGCGTAGCCGCACCATCCTCGAATGACAGGCCACGCGCCATGCTCGCATTGAAATCATAGCGGTCGAGTGATTTCGGTGGCAGCTCAGCGAACCAGTCATGGTCCAACAACTGCACCAGCAACCCCTCATGGACCCGCCCGGCCGCTGCGAAGGCGCCGCCCACATCATGCGTGCCTTTCCCGTATCCTTCGACCCATTCGTCGATGGGGCCATTTGCAGGGCCGGTATCAAACGCGAACAATGTGCCATCCGCCATGCGCGCCGTAATGTTCGCCACACCACCCAGATTCAGCACCGCGCTCGCGCCATCACCCGCCCGCTCCAGCAGCGCGCCATGATAGACAGGCGCCAGCGGGGCGCCCTGCCCACCCGCTGCCACGTCTGCCGTCCGGAAATCATAAGCGAGCGGCACCCCGAGCGCAGTTTGCAGGCCAAGGGGATCGATCAACTGAAGCGTCGCGCCCGGATGTCCAGGTTTGGACCTGCGATGAAGGACAGTCTGGCCATGCACGCCCGCCAACGTCGCGACCACACCCTTACCCCCACCCTCCTGCAGCATCTCCCACGCCTCTGCGTGCGTATGAGTCACCACCCTGCGCGCCGCCTCAAACACATCATCAGGCGCCGGTCCGGTCCAGTTCCAGGCACGCGCCGCATCCGTCGCATCCTGTAATATCTGTCGTTCTACGGTCGAATATTTGCGCTCGGCCACCGGGCCAAATTCCAGAACCTGCACACCATCCGTCAGAATTAGCGCCGCATCTGTAGCATCCAGTGAAGTTCCGGACATGAATCCCGCCACCCATTGCGGCTTCTGATCGTGAATTGGATGGTTCAAGAGTCCCTCGTTCCGTGTTACGCGCCTGCGCTTACGGAGACACGAGACCATGACCGAATACAAGTCGGAATTCCTGAAAACGCTGGATTCACGGGGCTTCATCAAGCAGATGACTCACCCCGCAGAGCTGGATGCATACTGCGCCTCAGGAACGCCCGTTGCCTATATCGGCTTCGACGCCACTGCTGACAGTCTGCACGTCGGATCGCTACTCCAGATCATGATGCTGCGCCATTTTCAGCGATGTGGTGGCAAGCCGGTTGTCCTGATGGGCGGAGGCACGACAAAAGTTGGTGATCCCACCGACAAGGAAAAATCGCGTCCTCTGCTCACCGACGAGCAGATCGCGTCAAATATGGCCGGCATCAAAAGAGCATTCGAACCTTTCCTGACATTTGGCGACGGGCCGACTGACGCTATTATGGTCAATAATGACGACTGGCTTTCGAAGATCGGCTACGTCGAATTTCTACGCGACTACGGCGTCCACTTCACGATTAACACCATGATCAAGCAGGAAACCGTCGACCGTCGCCTGCGCAACGAACAGCCCTACACGTTCCTCGAATTCAATTACATGCTGCTCCAGGCCTATGATTTTCTTGAGCTCTACCGGCGGTATGGCGTGAGATTGCAACTGGGTGGCTCCGACCAATGGGGCAACATCATCAACGGTGTCGATCTTACACGCCGGGTTGCCGGCGGCGAGTCCTATGGCCTTACATCACCCCTGATTACGACAGCGTCGGGCGGCAAGATGGGCAAGACGGCTGATGGTGCGGTCTGGCTTAATGCCGACCGAAAGAGCCCATACGAATACTGGCAATTCTGGCGCAATACGGAAGACGCGGATGTCGGTCGATTCCTTCGTTTGTTCACAGATCTCGATCTCGCGACGATCGCATCCCTGGAACAATATGAGGGGGCAAAAATCAATGATGCCAAGGTCGCCTTGGCCAATGCGGCAACGACGCTTTTGCATGGCCCACAAGCGGCAGCCAAATCCGCTGACGCCGCAGCGGCCGTCTTTGGTGAGGGTTCGTCAGCTGATGCCTTGCCGACCGTCGAAGTAGCGCAAGCGGATCTAGACTCAGGTATGTTGATCGCTGCGGCCTTTTCCGCTGCTGGCCTTGCTGCATCCAACGGTGAAGCGCGCCGTTTGATCAAACAAGGTGCGGCGAAGGTGAATGATGTGACGGTCAGCGATCAGAATGGGACGATAAATTCGACGGATCTTGTTGACGGCGCGATCAAGCTGTCGGCCGGAAAAAAGCGACATGCCTTGCTGAAGGTGAGTTAGACCAGACGCTCTATTCAAATGTTTCTTCTGGAATAGGCGGTAGCTCCGACGGAATCGGCTCGTTCGGCTGACGCAATTTGGCTTCCGGAATTCTGGTGTCCGAGGGATTTTCGAAAATTCGCCGAATGACGCCCGGCGCCAGCGCGGAGAGCGGATTGACGGACACATTGGCTTTTTCAAGCGTTCCACTCACTGCATAGGTCAATGAAAAGACGCCCTCGCCATCCCGTCCAACGACCAGGTCACCGATGATCGGAATTCCGCCCAATGCGGAGTTCATCCCAAAACTGGGAACAAGCACCCCATTGAATTCAATCGTCCCATCGCCACCCTCAATGAAGCCACTCGTGGTCAAACCGAGTGCCGGCCCCTGAGCCTTGGCGCCTGCCACAACATAGCGCCCATTCGACAACTTCAATGGCACATCGATGCGGGAGAAAAGCACGCCTTCTCCGCCCAGCGTATCAGCCAGCCCCCGAAGTGAGGCCAGCGAAAGTATCTGGGTCAGAAATGGCGCATTTCGCATACGTACATCCGTAAGAACGATATCAAAATTTGCTGGTGAATTATCCTTGGTGAACTTCCCGGTCAGGTCGAGATTCCCCCCCTCGAGAAAATCTGCGCCGATCAAGGCGCGCGCCATAAACCCGGCATTCCCGCTCGCAATATTGACCGTCGCTCCGTCAGAAGGTGTGGCATCATATCTCGCGGAAAATGGCGAGCCATCGTCCGCCTTCCCGGAAGCGGTGAATAGGGACAGTCCTTTAGCTCCTGTCTTGGCTGTCAGCTTTGCATCACGCATGTCCAGACCCGATCGGAGTGTGAGTGCATCCAGATTGGCGCTGATGCTGAGTGGGGTAATGTTCCCCGAATCTGCCGTTCCTGCAGCCCCCAGCCCGGACATCATCCCGGACAAATCCAAATACGTACCATCAAGATTGACAATTAGGCCACCGCCCTGCGCCCGCGCGACATCACCCCCGAAATCCGCCTTGTTCTTGAGGTAGGCTCGCCTAACGAGCGCGGACACAAGCCTGGAATCCTCACCAAGAATGTAGTCACCGTCGAGGCGGGCATTCTCAGACGTGAACAGCACAGTCGATTTGGAAAGCGTGCCAGCCTTCTCATACTGAATTGATGCCTTGGCCGGAACGCCTTTTGGTTTCACCCATCCGATTTCAGAGATATCAAGTCTGGCCTCACCAAGATCAAGCGCTGTGTCAGCAGAGACAAGGCGGTCTCCGAGAAGCTGAGCTTGAAGTTCGATCGGTATCTCTCCTGAAAGGTAGGCTCTTCCCAATACTCCGAAGCGATTGAGCAGGTCGGGCGTTACGACCGCCGTTGCGGAGAGGTTCGATGGCTGCTGGCCGTCATTGAACGAATCGCGCCACGTGAACTGGACCGGCGAAGGTCCCAGATCGCCAAATCCGCTGACAGTGACGCCTGTTTGACTGGCGTTTACCTTGAAGTTGCCTTTTGTCAGATCGAACCCCAAAGCGGCATTCTTCAATCCGCCTTGAGTCACGGTTCCCAATGCAGAAAATCGAACATCACTATACGGCACATTATCAAGCGCCGGACGGAACATCTCGAATGTCATCTCGGCATCGCCGGAAAGTCTGTCCGGTTTAAAATCAATCTTGAGGCGCGATTCTGCCAGCGTTTTCATGATATTAGTCGCCGGACCTCTGCCCTTCGCAAAAACCCTGAAAGGAACACCGCGCGGATTGAACGCTGGGAAATCGACAACGCCGTCATCCAGGACCCAGCCTCCATAGTCGCCACTGTCCAGGACGACTTTGAACCCATTTCCCGTGAGCCGGCCTTTACCTGATGCGTTTTCAACAGCCGGCAAATCGTCGAGAAACCTTACGGCCGCACCCCGAACCTGAAAGTCCAAGCGCAGATGGTCGTCATTCAAATAGCCTGCTGAAAAACTGTCTCTCAGTAAATCCATGTGGCCGTCGATGGAAGACGCCACTCCGGACGTGACCCGATTGGCAGCATATCGCCGCGCACCAGCGCCAAGCCCAACTGGCCAGAATGCCAACACCGTATCGCGACTGATATCCCCTTCTGACGCAAGGTCGAAACTACCGATCACTGGAGGCTCGCCTGGCTTTCGATCAGGTGTGAGTTCGATGGAGCCGGAAGCCTTGAGACGGTCAGCACCCATCGTCATATCAACAACCGTATCGCGTAGGGCATACCGCGACAGATCCACCTCTCCGTCGATATTGACCTTCTCCAGGGCAATGACCTTTTCAAAGGTCGGCGTCAGATCCAGGTCCAGACGAGGGCTGATCAGATTGAATCTGCGAAAATCCTGCCCCTTCATGGCGTCCTGAATGTTGAGAAGGACGCGCCCCTGGATCGGGCCGATGCGATTGCTGCTGGCTTCAAGCGTTATCGCATCCGTTCCTGAATTGTATGCGATCTTCAGGTCGAGATCCTGCACGTCGTACTCTGTGTTGCCGACCGGCAACCGACCCTCTCCAGCAAGGATATCGACCAGTATCTGCTCGACGCCGACCGCTTTTGACACATCGAAGGATACGGACACGTTGGCCGGAAGGCCTTCGAATCTATCACGGCTCATGCCCAGCCGGACCGCGAGATCAGCGAGTGGCCACTGCGCAACGGCAAACTCGGCCTTCAGACGCTCACCGAGGCCCGATGTTGCGAGCGAGACCGCAAGCCCAGCTGGCAGTCCTTCGCCTTTTCCACTGCCTGAAACTGACAGGACAATTCCATCCGCCTCCCGCGCAAGACGCCCCTTGGCAGACCGCAGCGTGAGAATGTTTTTCTGGTCGGCATCCCTGACATGCACTTCGAAATGATCGAATGACACGCGCTCCAGGTCGACGACCGTTTCGGCTTGCTCCAAAGCAACGAGCAACTGCGGCAAAATCTCATTGGCACGATCTAGCCATTCCGCAGCCGTGGTCGGCAACTCCCCGGCAGGTATCTCAGGCAATGGATCGCCTGCAACCCTCCACTCTGTTTCAGTAATGCTGTCGACATTGATCCAGCCATCATCGAGATGCATCGCGAGCACCTCGACTTTGCCAAAGACAAGCGCCGACCCCGCCAGCGTAATATCTGCTCTCTTTGCTTCGGCTCCAAGACTGCCAGCATCATCGAACAGCTGTACGTCTCGTGCGTTTACGAGAACGCGCCGGTCGTCTTGCGACCATTCGAGGAAAACCTCGCCGATCTCAACAGATCGTCCGCCACGGGCCGCTGTCAGAGCACGCTCGACATCATCTCGGAAGACGCCCAGCTCGAGTGGTCCGCTGGCCAATCGAAACGCCAGCAAGCCGGCCGCCACCAGAACAAGCAGAATCAGACCGCCAAGTATTTCCAGAATAACCGTTGAGGCGGTCTGGCGAACCAAGAGCACGCTCCTTAAACTTCTCGCGACACGTAACAGGCAGCTGGGCTGCACGCTTCGGATATAAGCACAGACCTATTCGGGCACCATAGGAGGATTACATGACCCAGGCACTTGAGGCAGGCACGAAAGCACCTGATTTTATTATTGAAACGACTGCCGGTCGGAAGCAACTCGCCACTTATCGAGGCAAGTATCTGATTTTGTACTTCTATCCGAAGGACGACACACCCGGTTGCACGAACGAGGCGAAAGATTTCTCCGAGCTCTCAAACCAGTTCGAATTGGCTGGCGCTAACATTCTCGGGGTTTCTCGTGACTCTCTCGCAAAGCACCAAAAATTCATCGGGAAGCACGATCTGAAAATCGAACTCGGCTCCGATGAAGACGGCAATGTATGCGAGTCCTATGGCACCTGGGTGGAAAAGAATATGTACGGGCGATCTTACATGGGCATCGCACGTTCGACGTTCCTGATAGATCCAGAAGGGCGAATTAGTCGAATCTGGCCAAAGGTCAGGGTCAAAGGACACGCTCAGGCCGTGCTTGAATCGTTAAAAGGCTGACAGGTGACCAAAAATTACGCTCCGTTCACCCAAAAATTCGAGCTTTAACAGGGGATTTACCCAAATAGGCGAAAAATTGCATGAATTGTGTTCCGTAGGGCTTTCACCCCCGTTCGAAATGGGTATTTATGTGGTCCACGGGTTTGGGAAACGTGCTGTAGTGTTTATTGCAGCATGGGGTGTGATTTCCAGTCGACAGGTGGCGTGAATGGCTAAGTGGAGTGCTAACGTTAAAGCGGCGTTTGATCGAGCGTTCCCGGAACGTCAGATCTATCACCGTAGCGGTGGCACGGTCCGATATATTTCGGTGTCTCCATGGCAACAGGCAATCATTGCTGCAGGGGCGGCAGCGCTGGCAGGTTGGACCCTGTTTGTCACCGGCAGCTACGTGCTCGGCGGCCCTTCCAGTACAATTGCTGGCAATCCCGATGACCGCGAACTCGCAAAATACGAGCGCTGGGTGCAGGAGTTGCGCGCGAAAGATGCGCTGTCCCGCTCCCTGCTCGAAGAACGCACGGACGCTTTCCAGAAGGAGACGGCCGAGTGGGAAGATCGACAGAAGGCCCTGGAAGAACTTTTTGACAAGCTGAAAGGCGACGAAAACCTTGAGGTTTCGGCGCTGAGAGGTGATGGGACAGGCCTGTTGGTCAAGGCGTCGATTGAAGAAGCCGACAATCGCCAGTCACGCAACTTTTCTCCCATTACCGCATCGTTTGATTCAAGCGGCACGCGAGTCAGCCTGAAGAACCTGAAATACGATCAGGAGCGCATCCTGAACGAAGCTGAGGACATGGCGATTGACCGCGCCGAGCGCGCACGTGGCGTACTGCAACTCACATCTGTTGGCAGCGACCGCATCATGTCTGGCGCAGAGATGGGCGGGCCGCTCGTCTCTATTGCGACGATGACGTCAGGTGCAGACAAGCTTTCAAACGCAGATACAACTTTCTACAATCGCCTGACTCAAACACGCGCCCGCGTTGAAGAAATGCGTTACTACGAACAGATCGTGGCGAGCCTGCCGCTTGGACGTCCTGTCGGCGTGCCCTATCGTCAGACCAGTGATTATGGCATACGTATAGACCCGTTCAGGAAACGGCCCGGCTGGCACAACGGCTTGGATATGGCGGCCTATCATGCAGCGCCGATCATAGCGGCAGGGCCTGGCAAGGTATCTTTTGCGGGCGCAAGAGGCGGATACGGTCGCCTGGTCGAGGTCGATCACGGACATGGCTTCAAGTCTCGCTATGGCCACTTGAGCGGTATTACGGTATCCAAAGGTGATATTGTCGAAGTCGGAGACTTGGTTGGCAAGATGGGGACCACCGGACGAAGCACGGGAGACCATCTTCACTATGAAATCTGGTTCAACGGCAAACCTTATGATCCAGCGAAATTCTTGAAAGCAGGTCGCCATGTTCACTAAAAACAAAAACCCGGAATCCAACACATCGGAGCCCGCAAAAGCGGCTCCTGCACAGGATGCAATTCGCGGCGCTGCGATGAAGCCCGCCGCCAGAGCCGCATCCATCATCTGCGCGGACATGAAGATAAATGGTTCGGTGATTTCCGAAGGTGCCTTACAAATTGATGGCGTTGTTGATGGCGACGTAAGCGCGACCGACATCACGATCGGCGCATCAGGACAAATCACCGGTGAAGTGAAAGCCGAGGTCGTAAAGGTCAAAGGAAAGATCCGCGGCTCAATTCGCGCACGGAAGGTCGAATTGGAATCAGGCGCCCATGTTAAGGGCGACATCGTCCATGCTTCGCTGCAGATCCAGTCGAACGCAGTATTTGAAGGCCAGGTTAAGCACGCCGACGATCCCCTGAAGGAAACGGGACCCAAGGGTGCATCGCCAACCGCTGCAAATGAGTCTTCCGCGCCACTTGGACAGTCGGGAGCAACATCGTTCGGGATTTCGTCTACAGCCTCCTGATTTAATAACCTTCAACCTGCCAACAAAAGAGCCGCCAACGGGATAATCCGTCGGCGGCTCTTTTTGTCGTTACGCAGAATAGGCTACCACCCGAATAGCAAAGATCGATCGTAAAAAAGCCCCGAGCAATAAACTCGGGGCTTTATGAAAACGATATGCTTTCTTAAAACGTGGCCAGGTTCAAGTTCCCTGCCCTTTGCACTCTGGCGTAGCATTGAACTTGGCTTCAGCAGCGTCCAGGCGCTCCCTGATAGTCTTGCAGTTTTCGGGGATGTTCTCTTCGCCCAGAACAGCCAGACGCTTACAAATCTTCGCTTCGTTTTCGACATTGAGCCAAGCCGACTGCACTTCGAAACACACGAGCGCTCGCTTGGTGTTCTCTTCGGAGTTCATGAAGTCGATCCAGCTACGTCCCGCACTATTTCCTGCTGTTTTAAAAGACTCCCTGGCACCGGAGCGATCGCCTCGTTCATAGCGCGACTGTCCAATCAGCACATAAGCATTGCCGCGGTCCTTAACGCCACCCATGCTGATCGCCTTGGCCAGCGACTCTTCCGCCTCTTTCCATTGCTGGAGGTCTGCATAAGAGCGACCGAGGCGCTCATACATCGCCCCGCCACCGCCAGCATCAGCAGCTTGTTTAATAACCGGAATGGCTTTCTCGTGCTCACGTGCCACTTGATAAAGGTTAGCCAGCAATTCCAAGCGATCCAGGTTCTTGGTAACGCGGCCGGCATTCATCTCTTTTTCCAGGATGCGAGCAGCGTGGTAAGGCGCATTGAATCGGTTGTAGAAGTTAACGATGCGCATCAGCTCATCTTGTGTCTTCAAGAGACCACCGAGATACATTGCCTTTTGAACTTCGAACGCCTTGCGCTCTTCATTGTCCGCAAAATAGTTACCGGCGATAGCATCCCAATACTTTCGCTCGGACGGATTCCGCTCGACGAGAACCTCCAAAACCTCTGCCATTTTGGCTTTTTCATCGGTCTGGTTATAAAGGAACAACAGCAGGTCATAGACTTCCTGTTTGAAGTTCGAGCCGTCATCCCGACGAACTTCTTCAGCCCACCGAACAGCCTCTTTGAACTTGTCCGCGCGCTGATTGAGAACAGCCAGTTGCCATTTCTGGGTCCGATCCGGCTTGCCACCAGCCTGCTGCCACTTGGTCATGTACTCAAGCGCTTTGGCGAGATCTTCTTCCTGAAGATAGATCTGGGCAATGTTGTAATATGTCTGTGCAGCGTCGGCCTCAGGAATGTAGCCTTTGTTCAAAGCCGTCAGAAGGTCCTGAACAGCACCCTTGCGGTCACCATTCTCGATTTTGATATAGGCGGACAGCTTGATTACAGCGCCTTCTTCGTAACAATTTAGCGGTTGCGTCCGAAGTGAATTGAGTTTCGATATCGCTGTGGCGAAATCCTTCTTCACCATCGCCGCCTGTTCAGCCTCGAGATAGGTCTGACCCGTTTTCGATGTGAATTCGGTGTCTGTACAAGACTGCGCAAGCGCGGCACCTGCCCCCATCGTGGCCATCAGGCCCACAACGACGGCGCTCTTGAGAGTTGCTCTAATTCCCATGTTTCCTCTCCTGTCCGCGCTGCTCGCGGCGTTTGGCCCAATCAACCGGAATTGTTGAGCGGGATCAAGAACTTCTGCGCGCAACATAGTGCTTTTCCACAGCGCGCTTCTGCCCGATTTAAGGTGTGCGTATCCATAACTTTATGGGTCGCTATCACCCGTCTCGTCAATGTAATTCGTCATCCGAAAACGTCTTGATCAACTCCTGTGGACAGTCTGTCTGTCTAAACATTCCGCCTGTTGTGAAATCGAAGAAAACCGAGTCAAAAACGTTTCGGATTTCGAATCCTGCAATGTTACTTTATATCATTTATAAGGTGAGTACTCAAGCCGGTCAGCATGCTTTCAAAGTCTCCAAAAAAAGAGCGCTCCAGTCGGAGCGCTCTTCAATGAATATGCAGCCGTGCGCGAACTCGCTCCTATTGGAGTTTGAATTCGAGTGGATAAACAACATTCTTTCGCTCAGCTGCTTTGCCCCGAATGATTTTCGGCGCAAACTCCACGCGCGAAACTGCCCGTTCCGCTTCACGTTTGAACATGTCGTTCGTGCAGTTCGCCTGGACATTGTAGGGGCGACCGCGTGTGTCCACATCAAAGCGAACGTCACAGCTTCCTTCAATACCACGCTCCGCAGCACGTTGCGGGAACGACGGCGTCGGTGGGCGAATGGGTTGAGCATCCCGGTCAGAAATCGCCACCGGATCGATGGCCAGAGACTGCATCCGGCCAAGATTAAGCTCTGTTGGGGCCGCACCTGCAATCTTCGGCGTGGGAAGATTGATTTGCGACTTGGTCGCCGACACTTTCGGTGGGGGTGGTGGCTTGGCAGCGGAATCAAGCCGCTTTGGCTTGGACCGCTGACGCGTACGCACTTCACTATCCTGCTGCTGAGGCGTAATTGCCGCCAGCACGCGCTGCTCACCTTTATCAACCTTGATCTCAGTGACGTTGATCAGAGAGCTCATCAGGATGAAAAGAAAGTAGACGATGGGTACCGCAATCGCGAACGCTACGCCCAACCTAAGAAAGGGACTGTTGAACATGTCTCTGTCTCCTACTCTATCTTAGCCGAGATATTGATAACGGTCGCGCCATCGATCTTGTTGATCGTTTCCATCACGTCCACGAGCACTCCGGCATCAGCATCCACATCCGCCTGAACAACGACCTCGCCCTTGGGGTTGTCTTCACGCAATTGCTTGAATGTGAAGCCAATCTCGTCTGCGTTGACTTGCTTTTTGTCGATGTAGATTTCGCTGTCCTCGTTGATTGCAATGAGAATGGCGAGCGGCTTGACCTGAGATTTGTTATCGACCTCAGGCCTGACGATCGAAACACCCGGCTCCTTGATGAACTGTGCGGTCACAATGAAGAAAATGAGCAGGATGAACACAACGTCCAGCATGGGAGTCAGGTTGACGTCGTCATCCGAGCCCCCACCACCGGCGACTGATTGGCGTTTTCTGCGTGCCATGTTTTGTCGCTCCTCTAATCTACGGCCGTAAGGACGAGGTTCACTCTGTCCCTATAGCCTGCATTGTACGCCGCATCACGGATCAGAACGACCACGCCGCTCTTCGCCCTTGGATGCGCCTGGATAACAACCGCACTCTCGGGCGTTTCGGCCCGAACCCGCTCGATGTTTGCCCGAACCGAACCGATATCGGTTGGTCGGCCATTCACGGAAATCAGGTTGGTCTCGTCGATCAGGATCAAAATCGCCGGAACTTGCTTGTCCGGTTCTTCTGGCGATGGCGGTGGCGGTGGCTCAAGACCCAAAGCTTCTTCTTGAGCGAACGTAGCCGTCACAATGAAGAAGATGAGCAGGATGAACACCACGTCCAGCATCGGCGTGAGATCGACGTTTGCCTCTTCGGCGCTTCTTGCCTTGCGTCCGCGCATCAGCCGATCTCCATCTCATCTTCAACCCACTGAACCGAGCGGTTTACACGACGATCCATACCTGACGTGAAGAGAATCCCGGAAAGCGAGGCAACCATGCCAGCCATCGTTGGAATTGTTGCACGAGACACACCGGCAGACATTGCCTTCGCATCGGCGCCATTCGTGATGGCCATGACGTCAAATACCGCCACCATCCCTGTTACCGTGCCGAGCAGACCAAGTAGCGGCGCGAGCGCCACCATGGCCTTGGTCAGTTGCACGTTCTGTTCGGCTTTCGCGCGAACTTCAGACACCAGCTTGTCTTTCACCCAATGGGCGAACGTTGAC
>TARA_R110000765_G_C18966414_1_pt1 | contig 50760 bp, 36 predicted proteins | sample TARA_R110000765 | Tara Oceans TARA_R110000765 (sample SAMEA4398168) | marine metagenome | biome: Polar Biome; feature: [MES] marine water layer (ENVO:01000295) within the mesopelagic zone...; material: water (ENVO:00002006), including particulate matter (ENVO:01000060) such as...... | reverse complement strand
TTTTTAAGCTAATTGGTCGTCTTTTTCTATCCTTTATTTGAACTTTGGTTAGCCTTAGTTGATTAAAATCAAAAATTGTTCAATTAATAAATAGCCCCCTCCAAAAATCAGTATAACGCCAGTGCCAAATTCACCCACTTTTACGGATTCGCTATACCACCCATCAAATTTCTTCAATTCTTTTAAACTATTTCTCACAAAAAATGGTCCAAGTGCCAAAAAGATAATCCCAAGTATTAAGTACTTTATTGAAAAGTCATCCATCATTTATATAGACTTTGAACCTAGATATTTACTCTACCTTAAGTTTAATGCTTCTGGCATTTTTCTTTCCCATGAATCATTCAGATAATCAAAAGGACTTAATAAAATAAATGCAAGAATTACAATTGGAAATTGAATATATACTAAAACCAATATGACAATGAACTTAAGAGGCGTAAATCTTATCTTATTAATTAGATTTTGTGTGTAGACGAAGAATTTTGAGTCAAAAAAGATAGAGATATACCTTCCTTTTGGCGGCGCCTTTGTAATAGCTTCAGCTCCAATAAATCTACCTTTTATATCTATATCTTCTGAATTAGTGCCGGAATGAAAAATTATTACTTTCATCCCCTCATAAGAATTCAAGTATACGAAATCAAACCTCACCTCCATTGGACTTGCTTGTTCAGCCCTTATTTTGTTATGTTCATTAACTACTTCCATTTGGAAATCATAAATAAAAGTATCTGAAGAACACTCAATTCTAAGGCAATCAGTTGTTACAAAATCTTCGGCTTTAAATGGTTCAGTACCATGATTCCAGATTGAAATTTCAGTCATCATTAAATTCTCAACGTCATTTCCATCATATTGGAACGTCAATTTAGGATAAGAAAAATCCTTTTTTGAAATTATTTTTGAGCTTCTTCTCTTGAAAACTAATCTCTTATCTCTCTTTGACTTCTTATAGGCATACGCGCTAAGAGCTATACCAAATATTGCTAGAAATAAGAAGAGGAAATTTAACATATTTCAATCAATCCTTTATTGGAACTTTTAAGTTTCAGAATTACGTTCAGATTCTAAAAAATACGGCCTTAATCTTTTTAAATCTCGTTTTTCTTAACATACTCTCTTATTTGCCAATATGGTTTTTGAAATTGATTCCTTTCAAGACCACTATTAGAAATTAAATCCTTTACTTCATAATAAGTCCAATTATCAGAAATAATTTCTTTAATAAAATCTTTGAGTTGCTTTATTTTTTCCTTGTCGCTATCCATTAACAATTTAGAGTATGGCTCATTATATCCTCGAATAAGAAATCCATCACAATTTTTCTCAATTTTGGCTATAGTATTTGGATTTTCTTGATAGATTCTGAAAGAATTGTTTTGTTTTAAAAAATCTATAAAATCATTAATCGAGACCGTCTTGTATTCGTTGTTTTCTTTATTATATAGAATAGGTGTGTTTTCATCCTGTAACCCAAACGACACTAACAAAGTGTAATATGACTCATTATAAATTTGTATTAGTTTTTTTTCTTCGATAATATTTTTTGATTTTATCGCCCAGTCTCTCATTACATTAAAAGGTAGATTAGACCTAAAATCGCTTCTCCGTATGGAAATTACATCATCAGTTTCAAGATAGCCCGCAAGGTTGGAAGCTGTTGAGACTTTAATTCCCCCAGAAACAATAAGCATTGTCGGTAAAATATAAGTTCCAATAGACGGTAACAGAGCAATTCTCCCATAATGCCGTGTTTTATCAAATAAATCTATTAATTCGATATTTAGAGCTTTCCAAATTTGTTTTAGTTTATCCTGCTCCAAATAAGGGTTTTCATACATTGGGACATAATCTAAAAAGTCTTTAAAACTTATTGAACGAAAAATGTTTGGTGGAATTTCAACAGCTGGATTGTCATATTCTTTAATTATCAACTTGACATTTGGAGAAGGGACATAAAACTTGATTAAAGAATATAAATTTGTAATTTCTTTGTTATTTAATTTTACAACAAATCCTTCTTTTTCCAAATAAGGGTCTTTTTTTAACTTTATTTTTATGGCTGTGCCATGTCCTAAAATATCTTTTTTTTCATTTAAGGTAGTATTTCTTAAGATTGGCGTTGACTCTAATCCATCCGTAAACTCCAAAACTTTCATATCGTTTATGGAATTACCATATTTCCAGGAAGAAACCCAAATTTCATCACCTAGCATAAATGCCGAAAAAAAACCTATTCCAAACTTTCCGAGAGATTCAAACCCATCTGCAACTGCTCCTTCGTATCCATATTTGAATTCATTACTTTTCCAATAAGATCCCCCAAAATCTAAAAGTTGATTAGTTAAGATTGTTTGACTCATGCCAATACCATCATCTATAATTTCTATAAAATCATTCCCATTTTGTTTAAAGAGTTTAATTTCGATTTTTCCAATATTTTGGTCAAGTTGTCTGGAGTGGATTCTAAAAAGATTAACCGCATCCAGGCTATTTTGAATCAATTCTCTTATAGCTATGCTTGGTTGGCCATAAAGTGTAATGCCTCCTAGTTTAACAGCTAGTCCTGCAGGATTTTTGGCCTTTACATTAGTATCTAGTGAGATCCAATTTTTAGTTCTAATATATTTCTTACCCAATGTAAGAGTATCATTGATGGATTTTACGCCTTTTGCGGCTAAATTATAATTTGAGGAAATTTCAAAAAACTCGTTCGCTAATTTTAATTCCCTATCCAAAGTTTTTAAAGCATCGAAACAGAACCACCAAGCCTTTTGCTCCGATTCATCAAATGGTGAATTTGTTGTGTAAATTAATAACCCATCTCTTCTATCTAGCTCTGGAAATCCCAGTTTTTTTTGAAATGTCCAATGCTCACCCGAAACACCTTCAATCTGTTTAATCATTTTTACTGATTTGGGAGTACGAAGATTATCGATATGTGCCGCATCAGAAGTTCTTAGTAAAAAACATAGTTTTTTTCTATCAATCGACCAATTAGGTGGAAATTTTGGAGAAATATAATTAGTGTGAAATTGTTCTTCTATAAAATTAACGTCAAGCAAATGACTCTTTGAAATCAATCCAATCATTTCTCCAAATTCTTCTCTTAAATCAATATCAGAAATCAAAAAATCTCCGTCACCTAGTTCTTCGGTTGCTACTCGCAATGCATTTTCACCATGTCGCATTCTCACAGTTAGAAATAATGCCTCATCTTGAGTTTCTTTATTATTCCCATTTTGGGTAATATAGTCTTTATAGATGGGATCAGTTTCAAAAGTGTCTTTGTTATTTAAGATGGAGTAACACATACCTGCATCGTGAATGAAAAATGCACAAGATAGAGCAAATGATTCAAGAGGGTTTAGAAACATTTTTTGTTTTCCTACGATTATATCAGCATAATTCCATAGAGCTTTCGAATGCAAAATCGAGTGATCTGTTAAAAATGGAAATTCAAAATCAATTCTTTGCAGATATTTCTCGATTGTTCTTTCAATATTTGAGAGGTTATGTTTTAAATAAACTATTCGTTCTTCTTGTTTCCAAATTCTAGGGGAAAGTGAACTTTTATACAATTCGTTATCAATTTCCATTTTATGATAATAATTCAATACAACTAATTTTATTTCATTGCATATGGTCTCAACATGCCAGAAAGACCCCTATGTCTTAAATATTTATAATAAGTAGCTCTCGAAATATCTAACCGTTCGCAAATTTCTGAAACCGTTAGTTTACCCTCTTTAAAGTACTCCTCACAAAGTACGGCTTTTTGTTGATTTTTCTTACTAATGCCTTTGGGTGCGCCCAAAACTTTTCCCCGCCTTTTGGCAGATTCCAAACCTGCCTTGGTCCGCTCAATGATTATGTCCCGTTCCAATTGAGCCAAAGCTGCAAAAATGTTGATGATGAATTCTGATTGGGAAGACTTTTTGGTAGTATCAATGAAGGATTCTATAATGCTTCGAAACTTTACCCCCTTTTCATCCAGTTTTTGCATTAATTTGGTAAAGTGAATCAAACTTCTTGCAAGTCGGTCCAGTTTCCAAACCACGATGGTGTCACCCTCACGGACATAGTCCAGCAACTTAGCAAGGCTTTTCCGTTCTTCTTTGGTGCTCGAAACCTTATCGGTATAAATATTCTTTTGTTCTATTCCCTCTTTCAGAAACGCGTCCAATTGAAGATCTAAACTTTGTTCTACTGTACTAACCCTAGCATATCCAAAAACCATATCTATAGTTTAATTATATGTGAAAAATTAAACTAATTAATTAGTACGATAAAATGAACTTTTTAAAAATAATAAACAATAGAAACTTGATAAGTTCAATAAAACGGTGCTTTAATTACCAAATTTCACCGAAAAATTTCTATTAAATTAGTTTAGTTTTCTGCTAACCCACCACCCCCAAACTGCCACCTCAAAGGCTACAAATAACCAAAGAAGTCCTTCTATGCCCGGTATGGCCAAGAGTACAATAACAAACACAATCAAAGGCAATCTGGACATGCGTTTTAATCTATACAGCCCCATAAGCAATACAAATAGAAAACAGATAAAACCGAATAAAGAAAATTTTTGCAATAGGAAATCAAAGGTCAACATGATTTTAGGTTTAAATACCCTTTAAAATAAAACATGCCCATTTCAAAACATGTCTTGTACCTTGTTAAATCCACCTTGGTCTTCTTTTCCCTAACCACAAGCGCCCTAAGGCGCAAGTTTTAATACTAGTGGAGTAAGGTTACCTAAAAATTTTTGGACAGGGAAAGAAAAAGACTAGTACCCCATTATCTTTAGGATTTAAACAAGTTGCAAACGGAAAGCCAGCCTTCACGACAAACCTATGGCCCTTCTACGTTGTATGGTTTTGATTTCTTCATTCAATGCCGAAATTTTTATTTGCTTCTCTTTTGGAAACCCGATAGTGACTTTCTTTTTATGTGTTTCCAAGGACTTAAGATTATGGCTAAAGTCAAATTTCTTCATCCGTATTTCACTATCCATTTTTTGAATAAGGTTAAGTAGTTGAAGATGTAGTTTTTCTGCATCAAATCTTTGTTGACGTTTGCCTTGAATTACACAGTGTTTTAATTCTAGACCATACGAAAACAAATAATACTTTTGGCTTGGAACATAATCCGCCACAAAAACTAAGTTGGCCCGAATAGCAGGTAAGGATGTCACTAGTACCCTTGCATTGTGGTTGACATTTATTCTTGATTTAGACACTAAAGTTTTATTAAGGTGCTCGAGCTTTTGTTTTACATTATCGGAACTATCGATTTCAAATTCCAAAGAACTGCCCTGCACCAATTTTTTAATTATCGACAATGGCTCAAAAAAAGGCGATTCCGATACCAATTCTGCTACCAAATCTGGGCCCATGTTGTTTAGTGTGTGTTCTAGTTCAACCAGCTGTGCTTTAATTTCTTTATTCTCCGACTTTATGCGATCGATGGTCTTAAACGAGTTTGCTTTATTCAGCTCGAACAATCTTTTTTGTGCTTGTAAGAACTTTAGGTCATCGGATAACTTGACCATCTGAAATTGTTCCATGTCTCCTATCAAGGCTGCCTGCATTTGCGCATAGGACAGATTTTTATCATCGGGGATTAAATCATCATATACTCTTTGGTTGGGATCCGCTTCACGAATTTGTTCCCTGAATTTTTCCTTATGGGTATTCAGTGAATAGGAGAAAATATCAGTAGTATCCTTAATACCATAAAAACGTTCAACCACCGTATTGTTGTACTTCTCCGCTATTTCATTTCCTTTTCGCAACCCTCTTCCTGCCCTTTGGTCAAAAGCATCAGGCGAGTACGGAATATCCATATGAAAAATTCCTACCACCCTTTTTTGAATATTAGTACCCGTACCTAGAACTTGGGTGCTACCCATAGCTATCCGAATATGGCCTTGGCGTATATCCTTTTGAAACTGTTCGGTAGCGTTTTTTGCTTTACGTTCTTGGGCGAAGGCAATTTCAGTTTTGGGAATTTGATGTTCATCAATCAATACCTGTGCAAGCGCGCTATAGGTGTTGTATTGATTTGCTTTCCAAACGTTCAAATCACTGAACACCAGACAAACGCCTTTATGGGAGCTTGTTCTATGATAAAGTGCTGCTATATCAATGGCAATCCTTCTTAATTTAAATTGGTCGCTTTCAGAAAATGAGATGGAAATGTTATCCTTGGATAGAGGATCAATCAATAAACTTCTATTCAAATTCAAAGCAGTTATATGTGCCGACTTCATCTGACTTTCATTATAAATAGGAATAGTAAATAGAGCATTTTGATTTCTATTTTTGGTAAAATCAAGAGATGCAGTTTTTAATTCTTCGTATGCTGGAGAACTGTCCAATATCACAAAATCCCTATCCAATTGGAGGTTATGCGTTTTAAAATGTTTATCCCTACAAATATGCGTGAAGGAATTGTACATTTTACTCAGCTCAGGTAAATTGATAAAATAGCGAAAACGGGCGTGCATCCTTGGATCTCCAAAGATATTTGGTTCAATACTCACACTTTGTTTCAGGAAAATGGAAGCCCATGCATCAAAATTATAGATTTGCTTTCTCTTTAGTTCTTGAGGGATAAGATACCTCTGATAGGCATAGAGTTCGGTTACAGAATTCTTTAGGGGTGTACCACTGTAAAAGAATATATTTTTGTCGGCACCCACTCTATGGTGTATAGATGCAATACTGATTTCCAAATCCAAGTTTTGCAGATTATCGGCATTGTTATTAAGTCCCGAAACATTTTGATGCCTTGTGGTAAAGCCTATGTTTTTGAAATAGTGGGCTTCATCTATAAGTATAGCATCCAACTGCAAATCGGAAAAGGTTGTATCCCCTTCCTTTTTTTCATCCAAGGTCTTTATGGTATGTTTCAATTTTTCCTCAAGATTCGCCTTACGTTTAATGAGTCCCTTTATTAATTTTTTAGACTCCCTAAGGTTCCCAAATTCTTTGGCGGTTTGGAGGTCTTGATCAATCATTCTTATTTTACTCTCCAGTATTTCCAGTACAAATTCACGTTGTTTGGGTATTTGTTTTAAATGACCATGTTCAGCTATAACTAAATCAATACGCTTATTTGCTGCTAGGGAACCTAATGTTTTAGATCGTTTTGCTTTAGCCATATTTTTGGAGTTCAATCGAAGGATATTGAGTTGGGGGAAATTTGATTTGATTTCCCTTTCCAATTGCGGTGCAACGCTTTTTAAAGTCAATAAAATTGTTTTTCTGCTCTTGCCCTGCTGTTTCAATTTATAGGCCAATAAGGCCATTGATAAGGTCTTTCCTTTACCAACCTGGTGGTCGTTCAAAGCACTGCCCCTACTTAACCCAAAAAGTACGGAATCAATTTGATGTTGGTAAGGTTCATGAACTAGGGTATTTGGAAAACGCAGCCAATCTTTAGGAACTTGCAAATTTACATCTGCAAGAAAGGCCTGATAATAATTTTGCTCGATTTCAAGTTTTAAATGCTCATCACTTTCGATAAAAGATTTAAAATGCAGCTGTAATTCTTCATATATATTTTGAGCCATTAGCGTGGCATCTTTATCCAATTTTTTAATGGTTTTACCTTGTGCATCTTTATAAGAGGAAAATATTACCGGGTATTTGTTTTCTGAAAAGCTTTGTAGAATGCGTTTATATCCTGCCCTAACCTCTTTGTCCAAAACAACACTAAAACGTTCGTGCGCCTCTTGGTTATATTCTTGTTCAAATAATAGGGTCAGGGTTGAGCTAAATTGGCCAATATTGATTTTAACTGTCTCATTAATTAATTGCCTTAAAAAAGCTTCTTTGGCATGAATAGGTATAAAATGACTTTCAAAATTAAATTCGATTGCTTCTAAAGGAAGTTGTGGAGGTTTAACTTTATTCAAAGCCTCAATAAGGACATTACTATCCAAACCATAAGGGGGTCTACTTTTTTGTATTCGATTAATTTTATCGTTGATGAAACCGCTGGCAAAAATGAAATAAGGCACAACTTCGTACTTTATCTCTGCCCCATTGTCATAGGGTTGCACGGAAAAATTCTTCTTAGAAAGTCCTTCTAGTAAAAGCTCCTTCTCAGATTTTTTAAAAGCTAAAGCAACTTTTTCTATATCTATTTTTCCTGTTTGGTCAAATTGCGTTTTTACCAGTTCTAAGGGTGTACGGTGCTCAATGACTTCAATTCTATTAACTTTCGGTTCCTTTTTTAAAGAAATCGTAAGGTTTGAAGTTTTTTCTGGGATTACTTTTAGGAAGTTAGCAAAAGTAAAATCTGGATTTTTACCATAACCCTTACCTTGAATATGGGACTCAGTAGTAGATCGTATTCTGGAAAAGTAAAAATCTTCCTTTAAAAAAACTCTATGTGCATCGAGACTGGTCCATTTAAAATGAAATAGATCCAATTGATAGTCTACTTCTTGAAAAGTCCTTTTCAACGTCATGCCATCCAGCAGTCCTTTTTCTGAATTCAATTGAAGTAAGACCAGGTTGTTTCTCAATCGAACATAATCCGAAACTAATTCTTGAACTTTTTGCGGAACTTTTGTTTTTGTATAAGTGTCCTGATAGAACCATAGATTTCCAATAGTATCAAAATTGAAAGAACCAAAAAATAAACGTGTATGATTCTCAACGTATTTATCGTCCAGTTTAATTATTTCTTGCTTGTCGGATACTGGAGTTACAAGGGACTGAGATGTTTCAGTTGCTATAGGAAGAGCTTGATTTGTACTATCTGCTTTTGCCTTTAAAACATCAGATACTGGGGTGTTTGCAAGAGCATTATGCAAATCACATTCAAATGAATACAGTTGTTTGTCCAAAAATTTGGAAAGTTGCTCTGCATTAGGTTGTATCGTTAAGTTTGGACGACCATGGAAATACCCCTGTGCCAATTCCCCATTGACCTGATGAGGGAATTGATTAAAAAAGGCATTGGTCGTTTGGGGTCCTTGTCCTAAGTCTATAGAAATGGTATCCGCAAAAAGTTTTTCACTAGGTGTAAGCCCAGACTTATTCCAAATTCTCTGATATAGTAATAAATCAGATACCACTTTTGTTTTTTCTTCCTTAAACAACGCATTATTGAAGCGATTAGCTAGAATCAAATCATTTTTCATTAGAATTGATTCCCTAAGACCGCTATAAATTGATCTTTCGTTGAATACAGACGAAATTAAAAGAGCTGTTACTCCACCCATCGAGCACATTTCCGGTGCATATATATTGAAGTAATTACCAACGTTCTTAAGAACGGGATTTGTAATATAATCATGTTCAAAAGCATTTTCAATCGGTATATCTCCAAAGGGAATATTCGAAATGACCAAATCAAAAAAGGTCTTGTCTTTATGCTCCAAATAATAGGACTCAAATGTGGTGTTGAGCACCGTTACATTCGTACTTTGTAAATTGTTATTTTTAAGAATCTCGTAGGACAACAAATCAGGTTCAAGAGCTACAATCGAGGCTTTGGGAAATGCGCTTTTGAGGATTTGAACATAGGCACCGTTACCCGCAGACGGTTCTAGAATCGTTGTAGGTTCGAAGCTTGCACTTTTAAGCAATGAAATTTTATATTCAACAATAGATTTAGGCGTGTAATAACTAGTTAAATGGTATTTTTTTAAGGATTCTAGAAATGTACCATAGGTCTCTGGAAAAGAATTTTTAAGGATATTGATTAGTTCTTTTTGTTGTTCTTCCCTACCCTTTTTGGGATAGAATAAATGTTCACCTAATTGTGCTAATCCACCATTGTTGATGTATAGATTCTTTGGATTTCCAGATTTAATGGCTTCCAGAATCATTGAAAGTTCCTGAGTGCGCATAACCTATTGATTGGATTCCTTATCTAAAATTTCAATTACTACTTTATCCTTTTCGGATAATGAATTTTGATTGATGGAAGCATACATTTGAAGTATTTCTTGATTGGCAAGCTCCACAGCTTCTGTATCTGTGTGTCCGTTTTGAACATAGATACTTTGCCAATCGGCATGAACAATATGTGCATTAAGGACAAAATCATATAAGTACTCGCAGGCTATTAACTTAGCACGTAGATGTAAATAATTATCAACGGCATATAAACAAAAATGTAAATCGGGGTTACAGGTATCTTCCACTATTTGCCTTTCCCATAGTTGTATCATTTCCGGATGTTCCTTTCTAAAACTGAGGGTTGACTCGGTCAATAGGAGTGTTTCATTTTTCATTTTCTATATTTTTAATTTGTTAAGGTGCGTAATCGTTGTTCGAACATTTTATATTTCATTCCAAAGGATGGAATTGGGTCTATGGCTTTCCCGTTTTTTATGACTTCATAATGCAGATGGGGACCTGTTGAAAAACCTGTGTTTCCTGAATAACCGATTAGTTGTTGGGACCTAATCTCTGTAGATGCTTTTAGGACAACTTCACTTAAATGACCGTACAAAGTTTCAAATCCAAAGGAATGTTTTATACGAACAAAATAACCATATCCCTTCGGCTCATAACCTACTTGGATAACCGTACCGGCAGCGCTGGAGAAAATGGGGGTTCCTTGTACTGTGGCCAAATCAACTCCGTTATGAAGTGTTTTGGATTCCCTGATAGGGTGCTGTCGCAGACCATAGGCACTTGATAGGAAAAAAGCATTTCTTTTTAATGGGCTTGCGGAAGGCACACTGTCTATTAGTGCCAGTGGGAGCTTCCAAAATTCCGGTGATAATTGAATTTGCTCGAAGTTTTTGGTCTGTAATAAATATTCACTAGAAGTATTTTTGGTAACCGAAGGTAAGAGCGAACCCATTTGAGTATTATCTGTATATTTTTCATCAGTACTCCGGCAAAACTTCTCTGACCGTGAGAACAAACCATTACATATGACAAGGAAGAAGAACAAGGCCATCAAAGCCCAATACGTTCTGTTTTCCGAATTTAGCATACCCATTACCTTTTTGTTAACCGCTCCAATAAGAGAGAATAGTCCCCTTAATGAACAGAACATTCGCTGCAAAGTATTTTTTATGTTATTGCCGGTTTCCATTTTTTTAGAGGATTACTTGTTTTGAAATCAAAAATAATTATATTTGATTAATATTTTACAATTATACTAATTTTTTACACATTTGAATTATGAATAATATTTGGAGAACATGGGATGATAAATTAAATATCAATTCCGTAATGGACTATTTCGGGTATCCTATGACCAAGAATGAAGCTAATCATAAGATTTACCACATGGGCAAGGATCATGCGGTGGTATTCCATACTGGTGGCGGTCAATTGTATTACATGTGCAGTAGGCCAGAAAAAAAACTACGTGTATTTGATTTGGTTTTGACGGGATGTTCAAAAACCGAAAAGGATAGTTCTAAAGGCATTTGGAACAAAGTAGATGAATGTTATTCCTATTTAAACAGTAAAAAAGAATTTCAACTGGCCAATTTAACGCTGAACAAAGGAGAAATAGTCAACGATTCTTTTAACCATTTTGAAGAGTTTGCCAAAACCTTGCAGTCTTCATCTTTATTGGAAGATGAGAATTTAAAGGGATGTTTCGAAGATCGATTATTTAAAGATAAGGAAGGTCTCCTATATTTTCCCTTTTACAATCTATCGAACAATTTAACAGGGCACGTACAGCAAAAAGACTCAAAAACATTTCCTGTTGCCGAAAGTGACACAAGTATGTCTATTTGGTTCAGTCAAGTTCCTAAAAAAATACAGCAATTAATTGTTTTCAATAATCCTCTTGAAGCCATCTCCTTTCAACAAAAGTTCAAGTTAAGTAACGCCGTATATCTTGCCATCAAGAACATCAATTATGAGACCAGTAAAATATTGGTTCAAATCTATAAGCAAACCAAAGTGACTAAAATGATGTTAAGTTTCACCGGAAACAGCAAAATTGAGGGTTACATTGATGACTTGATGTTGATATCCTGTATCAATGACGGAAAGTTTTTTATTAAGCTTGAAAAAGATCATTTAATGATCAGATTTGACCCAGAATCGGAAAAAGCAATTTCCCAATTGCACAAAGAAATCCAAAAATACAATCAGGCACTTACTAAGGAATATTTAAAATTCAACAAGGTGGTAGACCATACATTGGTGAACCAAAAGAGCATGGTTCTTTCAAAACATAAAGAAATGGTGGCATGCAAGTTACCCATTGAAATTAACGCCTTACGGTACTTCTTATGGAGTTATTATAGGAACTACCTTGGAAAGATGATCGATATTATTAAACCACAAACCCAAAATTGGCAATATGATTATAATCAGAGCACCAATGCAAGTCAACAAGAGATTAGCGCTTATAAAATAGCGGTATAAAAAAAGGGGTGCTCCCACCCCTTTCGATCCTTAATTCCGGATATGAAAATGGAAAGGTCATGTCCGGATTTCAAAGTTACTAATTATAAATGATCCTTAATTTAAAATTTGAAAAATGGAAAATCAGTTAGAAAAAGTGTTCGTGAAAGTGAACCAAAGATGGCAAAAAGCAAATATTATCAACGAAGAAGAAGGCAAGGTGAATGTTCTGACACAAGATGGACAGCGCTTTAGCATAGACAAAGAAAGTAAATGGTTGGAACTAGTACAAAATCCTGCGCAACGCTATGCCTACGGTGATGTGAAAGAGCAACTAGAAGGGCTATATATCAGTTTTGAAAAATTACCTGAAAATGTAAAGGATAACTTAGTCCAAGGAAAGGAACATTTTCATGTCTCCACTTACTTATCCGACGGAGAGCTTAAAGAAACTTCTAAAATGGTTCAAATGGTATATGACCCCAATATGGGTTCTCGTTTGTTTGTACAGTTTAAACGAAAAAATCAAGTTACTCTGGACCAAGCCATGGCTTATAACCACAAGTTTAGCCCCAATGAATTTGAACGTATGGTCTCTAAAAAAGAAGTGGTTCTCTTTCTAGGGATTACCAAGGATGGTGAATTGTTTGAAAAGCTAGCCTATTATGAACCAAAACTTCTGGATATCAGAACAAAATCAGCTTTAACACCCAACACGTATTTGTATGGTTCTAAACTGTCTGCCACTCAAGCAAAGGCGTTAAACCAAGGGGAAGAAATTGAAATCAAAATCAAGACAAAGTCCAAAGGCACCAAGCCATATTTGGTTTCCTACACCCCTAGAAATGAGATTTTCATAACGAAGAATCTGCAACTGGAAAAGGCAAGAAATCTTGAGATAGTTACTGACGAAAAAAAAAAGAGTTCTAGCCAGCGAATGAAAATTTAGAAATGTAATAGGCCGGTAATTTCTTCCGGCCTTTTTTCTATCCCCATCTTAATTACTTGATGGGTACATCGCCAATTGTTCTATCATCAACTCACATTATACTTATGAAAAACTATGCAGACAATAGGATGCATTATAGGATGCTCATTTCCAAAATCAACGAAGAAGTCGACTTTTCTGGATATTTAGATGTAAAGGGCTATGCTTTACTTAAATCCAGTGTTGGATCAAAAGAATATGGAAAAGACCAAGAACGTATTGTTCTTAACTCAAAGCGTAATCCGGTTTCCTACTTCAATAGAAATGATACCCAAGATAAAGGTTGGTTCTTTAGTTATTTACTTCAACGTTCCACTAATTTTTACGCTGCTATCACTGTAGGCTTGGAAGCCATCAATGCTAGTCACTATTCCGAAGCGAAGACTAACAAGGTGTTACACACCAAGAAATCAACAAATTTGGAGGCTACCTTTTTAATTGAACCCCTTAAAAGGTATAACTATATTGTAAAAGAGAGGGGCTTAAGCTTAAAAACTTTAGAATCAGAGGCTTTTAACAATAAAGTACTTAATGGAATTTACAATACTACAAAAGGAAATCAAATCACCAACATTGCTTTGCCCTTAACAGACACGGAAGGCAACATTAAGAATTGTATCTTGTTCAACAAGCCATATTGGAGCCCTAAAAAAAATAAACTTCAAAAGTTCAGAAGAGTAATGAATTCACAATACCATTTTCTCTTTACATCCAATCCAACAGCAAACATAAAAGCCTTAGCCTGTTTTGAAAGTGGCTTCGATGCCATGGCCTATCATGAGTCCAAAGGTCTTCCAAATCTATTTTACATGGCATTTAATGGGCAATTGGACGAAAGGAAACTGGAACAATTTTTTTTATGGAAAAACAAAATTGACCCTGAGGGCAAACTACCCATAAAACTAAGTTTCGACCATGATATAGCCGGATTCTATTTTGATATGTATTTCCTTAAAAGTCTCATGAGTAGGGAAAAGAAACAATATGATTTCGTTCTACATAGACAAAATTTTGTGGTGAAACTTCAAATACAAGGCCATGAAATAGCGCTACTAGGAGAAGAACTTAAAACGGAGTTAAATATCTTAAATCAACAAATTGATCTGCAACCCGCGAAAATCATTTCCCTTAAAGAAACACTAATTATAGAATTACAGTTGGATAGCATTCTTCACCTTGGCCCTGGTAAATATGGATCCAGTTGGTATTGGGAGGGGTTCTTTTCGATTTTGACAAATACATTAGAATGCCCAAAGATTCAAATCCAAAAACCGCTATTACATAAAGACTGGAACGAGGACTTGATATGGTTTAAAAACCATGAACAAGTTAAGGATGTAAGTTCTATTTCCAGGGGAATAAACAAAACCCTTTGGGCTGTTCATAACTTTAAGTCCCTAAGCAAATATCCCCCCATTGGAAAAGTAATGATGGTCGGCGAAGAAAAGGTACTATGTGATATCGGTGAGACAGCCTATCGATGGATATCAAGAGACCAAATAATCTCTTTCTACCAAGAAAAAAAATCACAGGTAGTTCATCAAGAAAACATCAAAAATGCAAGTTATGGAAGAAAGAAATAAAGGTTATTCGGGAATGTATCTTTCAGCAGCCTACTTTTTACTTGTTGTAACTGTGGAATATTACCCATTGATAGAACATTTATTTGGACCTCTGGAAATTCTTGAATCGATTTATAATTTCCTGAGAACTTCCAATATACCTGCAACAGGGATTATGTCAAGATGCATTATAATAGGGCTTTTAATGGGAGGCATAATGATTTACAGACCAAAAAGAGATGATAAAATATCCAAAACACCAACTTTTATAGGTTTCTTACTCTCCATTGGATTACTGCTATTATCTGGTTGGCATATCAATGTAACCATACTAACCCAAAAGCTTGGATTCTTACTTTTTGCCTTGGGCTATATAGGAACTATGACGTATGGCATGCGTTTGTTTCAGCTTATGGTTTTTGATAATTTATCAAAAAACGATCCTTTTAATGAGCGCAATGAGACGTTTTTACAGAACGAAGATTATATCAACACCCCTCATTCCGTAAACATCCCTTACACTTATATCCATAGAAACAAAAAGCGAAAAGGCTGGATAAACTATGTCAATTTATTTCGTGCCCTATTGGTAATTGGAACCCCTGGCAGTGGCAAGTCCTTTTCCGTTATCGAGGAAATAATGGGGCAATTGATACGGAAAGGATTTGCGATGGTCATTTATGATTTCAAATTCAACTCCCTGACTAAAAAAGCCTACGGCTATTTAATGCAATCCAAAATAAAAGACTCCAGTTCTTTAGGCAAATATCCTGAAATGTTCTTTATCTGTTTTGATGATCTTCGAATGACCCACCGTTGTAATCCCATGCATCAGAACCTTATAAACAACCAATCGGATGCTATTGACATCGCTGAAACCCTATTAAAAAACTTGAATCCAGAATGGATTCAAAAACAGGACTATTTCTCTAGGAGCGCCATTAGTTTTACTGGGGCATGCATTTGGTATTTGAAGAAGAAAGCAGATGAATTGGAAATGGATATATGTACTCCTGGACATCTTTCGATACTTTCTACGGTTAAAGTGGAACTGCTTATGAAAATTATGATGCAGGACAAAGAAGTGCGTCAAATTTTGGTGCCCTTTAAGGATGCCTTGGAAAAGAAAGCCATGGAACAACTATCCGGTCAAACAAGCACTGTCCAAATCAGTTTATCAAAATTGGCTACTAAAGAGATATTTTACGTTATGTCGGGCAATGACTTTACTTTGGAGATTAACGATCCCGACCAGCCAAAGATACTATCATTACAAAACAATCCTGAACGGAAACAAGTGTACTCCGCTGCATTGGGTCTGTATATGAACGGACTCATGAAAAAAGTCAACAAACCCCAAAAACGGCCCATGGCTTTAATATTAGATGAGCTGCCGACACTATTCATCATGCTTTTGCGAACAATTATCGATACGGGTCGGGAAAACAAAATAGCAACTATTTTGGGTATCCAAAGCTTCACCCAGTTAGTTTTGGATTACGGTAAAGATATGGCGGAGGTAATTTACGATAACTGTGCAAATGTCATCTGTGGAGCTGCCAAGGGAGAAACGGCAAGAAGGTTGAATGAGCTATTCGGTAAAATACACCAGGAGCAGATAAGCAAAAACACAAGTTCCAATGATGTTGGCACCAACATAAGTACACAAATGATGGATTTATTACCTCGAAGTAAAATTGCGACGATGTCCACTGGATATTTTGCAGGCATTGTTGCGGATACGTTCGAGCATCAAATCAAGGAAAAGAAGTGTTTTGGACAATTAGAACCGGATATTAGTGGGAAAAAGTTGGCTATGGCCTATGAACTTCCGATAATCAGGGATTTCATACCCGAAGACTTTCAACTGCAACATGATACGCTTGTTCAGGAAATGGACAATACATTTGATGTTTTATTTTTTGAATCGCTGTTCAAAAAAGCGGGTGGACAAGTACCATTGACCAAGACCTTATTCTTTAGATGTGTAGATGAGCATAATTATAACACCGCTCAAACCATTAAGATGAAAGGACTGGCTAAGCGCTTCAAACTCATTATACATCAGTATAGACTAATGAAAGCAATATCCAGTGGAGACCCAAAAAAGGCAATAAGAAAATTATTCTCTGATATCATTAGAGAGCATCTTATTGAAAGCGAAATAGAGAAGGTGTCCAACCAAAACTTTGAAAATATAATGAGTGAGGTTGACAACTTAGTGAAAAATGAATATTCATCGCTAACCGGTGAAGTTTTGAAAAATGTAATATTTGATGAAGAAAAAATAAATAGTGAAATGGCTAGTGCAATGAGTAACTCTGATAAAGCTGCCAAATCTTTCATGGAGGACTTCCAAAACAACTTGTCCGTGGATGATTTAGAAACTTTGATTACATTGCAGGAAGAATATGATTCGGAAATGGAAGAGCCTTTTTCTTCTTTTCCTATAGAAAGTTATGAATGATGGATATTGAAGGAATTATAAAACTTGACTCAAAGGACTTAGGTTATATTGGAGAACGTTTACGAGAGATACGACTTGAACTGATTGAAATAGACGATATTTCAGACAAACGCTTCAGCGAATTTTCGTTGACCAAATTGAGTGAAAAACTCCAAATAGACCGCAATACTTTAGTTAACGTTGAACGAGGAATGTCCACGGTCAATTCCATAAAAATTATCCTCTATTACTATACTTTAGGCTATAATCCAATCTGGATTTTACTTCCGGATAACGAATTTGTGCCAAAACGTAGTTTGATTGAAAACATGGCCTATAAGGATGATCTTCAAAAGAAATTCCTTGAAATGGAATCTCAAATGCTAGGGGCTATGAACGAATTCAAATCTTCCTTGTAATACATCAGAACTTTACATTAAAACAACATTCACTTACTATTTCTTCAGCATTTTTTCAACTAATTAAATGCTATATAGATAGCTATAGGGCATTATTCATTTGAAGTACTAAATCAATAGGTATAGCATTGGTTACATATTGTAATAGCGGTACCTATAGTTGAATAAAGCATTAGTGCTAGCAATAGTCCAATAACGTTAGCATTACAGCTATAAACATATAATCAAACCTATATAGCATCATATGACGATATGTTCATATGGCCCTATGGTCACATGATGCCTAAAATTAATACTATGAAAACAACAATTATATCCTGTGCAAGTGAAAAGGGAGGTAGTGGCAAAACGACCATTAATATTATACTGGCTACTAATTTATTCTTTAAGCACGCTAAAAAAGTGGTTCTTATAGATTTGGATAATCCACAATACTCGGTTTACAAGAAAAGGCAAAGAGATTTAAAGGAACTATCCGAAGCGGAACAGCTAACAGCTAAATATTATCCGATTGAAAAATCAACTGTGCAAGAGTTAGATACCCTTATTAAAAACTACTATGGTACCGTTGACTTCATCATTTTAGACTTCCCCGGTAATCTTAACGAGGAAATGGTAAAAGGGCTTCTTTATGTAGAACATATATTTATCCCTTTCTTTTTGGATGAACTAGAAATCAATAGCACCGTAATCTTTTATAAAACATTAAAAAATAATTTTTTAGAAAACGATGGTCGAGTATTACGTGGAATCAACTTGTTCTTTAATCGCTACGAAAAAATCAAAGTAAACAAGTTTGCAGCAATAAGGCGAGGTTTTGAAAAATCAGGCATGCCGCTTATGCAATCAGTGGTGATGGACAGGACTATTTATAGAGAGAAGTATCGCAATACCCTACTACCTATACCTGAATCCCGTGAAAACGGTGAAATGGAACTGAATGAATTTATAAACGAAGTAATCACAATTTTAAATGATTAACCATGGCTAAAAAAATAAATGTAAGCAGCTTACTGAAGTCGGCAATGAACGATGATATTAATCCAGGAGAAACTTTAAAGAGCTTAAAGGCGCAACGCAATAAAGAAACCGTTCCCGTTATAAATCCAGGGAATAGTGAAAGAAATGGTAATTCTGTTGAACTATCGGATTCTTCCAAACCTAACTATCAACATACAGAAGTGACCAAAGAACATCCTAAGATTATAGGATTGGAAGACCTTTTGGGGCAAGAAAACTTTTCAGACAGAAAAGAACAATTTATCTTTAGGTTGAGCCAACAGTGTTTTGATGACTATGAGGAATTAACCAGGACCGTTAATTATAAGCTACATAAAAAACTGTCAAGAAATGATATTATGCGAAAAGTACTTGAACATTACCATACAAATGAGTTGGAAGATTTATTAAGGTTGTTACATACCATTTGAACTTGAATTGGGAACATATCGTTTGGTTGACCATTGGTGCACTCTGCATTCTTTGGTATATCCTCGTGTTTATTATTTTGAAAAAAAACAAAACGAAAAAAAATTCCAATTCTCTTTCAAATGTGCAAAATTCTAATATATTTGTAAATAATTCATCTTTTGAAGATTTAGACATGGACCATTTACTCAACCAAGTTGATGAAAATGTACACAGGACAGAACTGTTAGACATTTTTGGAAAGTCTGAAAAAGATACCGAATCCTTAATTCCTAAAAAAAATGAAAAACTCAAGGTTATCAGAAATGTTGACCTTCCTGAGAAAGAGGAAGGTGAGCCACCACCAGATTAAGTATCTACTTTTTGGCGGTATCCTATTAACACTCCCATTAGAAAGCCATGCGCAAATTAGTGAGTTGGTGAATCAAGTAAATGCTGCCGAGCAAGGCGCATCACAAATAGGAAATAGTATTTTTCGAATAATCAAAATTGCTGCGGCCGTTTTAATAGCGATTGCTGCGGTTACCTTTTTGATTGTTCGGGAACAAAGTCAAGACCTGACTAAAAAAGTCGGTAATATCATTGTTGGCTTGGTAATTTTCTATGGACTATTGGAAATAGGCGAGAACCTTTCTAGATAGTCATGGAAGATAAATATTATCCTATACCAAAGGCCCTGCAGAAGGACGTCACCTACTTTGGCTTAAAGGCTAAATATGTAGACCAAGCCTTTAAGGGCATATTCCTATCCCTTGTGCTTGGAATGATCTTGGGTGCTTTTACTACAACTTTGATTGGATTTATAGTATCCCTAATAGCTGCATGTGGCTATTTTCTTCTAATGCTTTACTATTCATTTTCCTATGGAGAAAGTGGGTATCTAAAGTCTAGGGCTGACAAAGCTAGCCCCACTTTTATCAAAGGTTCCGTTAACAAAAAAATACTTTTGGAATGGATACGTTAAGTCTAAAGGATGCATTTCCAATTTATGGATATGAATCACCTATCCTAGTATCAAAGGAAAAAGGGTGTCTTTGTATCCCTCTAGAATTAAAGCTTCCAGAAATATTCTCTTTGGATAAGAACGACTATGCCAAATTCAATCGCCTATTCTCCAATATTATAAGCACTTTGGGAGAAAACACTTTGGTGCATAAACAAGATTTGTTCTTTACCGACCGGTATAAACTAGACCAAACGAGAATTGACAGGGATTTTTTTGAATCCGAGGATGAGTTACATTTCACTAATAGACCCTTTTTGAACCATCGTTCTTTTCTCGGGCTACATCTAGTACCTAAGAATTATTTCAAAAGCAATCCGTTGGGTGCCAATGGTTATTTAAAAAAAGTTAAAAACGGATTGTTCGATAGGATAATATCTAAAGAATATTCGGATAAAACCGTCTTGGAGGCTTTTAGATTAAAGGCAATGGCCATCAATCAACTCATTAATGAAAGTGAACTCTTAAGTTCAACAATAGTAAATTTTGAGCACTTATTTGAAAAAGATGGTTACTATTCGAATTATTTGGAAGCAACTTTTGAAGAGGGTGCCGGTGTTGATATTGATTTTGAAAATGCAACCTTATTTAATGGAAAAAAACAAGGTCAGTTTTTTACTTTGGAAAATCTAGACCAATTTGAAACTGAGGCAATTTTTGACCATAGTTATTATGGTAAGTATCATTCTGATGAGCATCCCTTTCCTATTGGCAATCTTTTTTCTTTAGGGTTCAAAATACCTTACGAACACATTATTAACCAATATATATACCTGCCTCCAAAAGAAGCCGGCATCAACAATCTTAAGAAACGAACAAAAAGATTAAACAAATACGCAAACAATCGTAAAGGGGACAAGAACAGTATCTACAGAAACCAAATACAGCAATTTGAGCAAAATTTGATTGAAGAACATCAAGAATTGGTCTATTACCATTTAAATGTTTTGGGGTATGCTGAGCACCATGATGACTTTGGAATGATGTGCAATACCATCAAATCAGCTTTCAAAAAAATAGGGGTTCATGTCAAAACCAATTCTGTGGACAGAAAAAACTTATTCTTTGCAGGAATTTTGGGTAATGGTATCGGGATAAGTTCAGAATTATACAGCCCAATGTCTTCCAAAATGGCCGCTTCCCTACTTTACTCAGAAGGAGGATATAAAAATCCAGTCCATGGTTTGCATGGACTTCGAATGATTGACCGCGCCACACATAAACCCTTGTTGGTAAGCCTATATAGGGAACCAGAAAAAAATCATTGGATTTTTAATCGGGGTATGTTGATAGCTTCTGGCTCCGGTGGTGGCAAAACCTATTTTGCGAATGCCTACTTATATGCAGAGTATCGTGAAGGTGCGGAAGTTATCATATTGGAAAATGGTAATTCCTATGATAAGCTAACAGGCTATTTGGACGGGGTTACCATAGAACATGATGACGATAGGCCTTTTTCGTTCAATCCCTTTGTCCTGGACGAACAGGACTATCATATGAATCAAAACAACCTACAACTGGGAGAGCATAAACTGACCCAATTGATTGTGTTGCTCAAGCTTATTTTGGGTCATCAAAACAGCGATAAGAACACTACCTCAAACAGCATTATCCAACAAACTATTTTTGAGCGTTTAATCAGTGGGTATTACCAAGAGTCTAAAGATAAAAATCAATCAGATTATGGATTCAATAGTTTTTATAGCTATTGTGTAGAAGCGCTACCTGTATTACTGAGGAAGCATAAGATTAACCCCCAAACTTTTGATTCCAATACGGCTTTAATGATTTTAGGGAACTATGCTGAAGGAGGACCCCGTGAATATCTTTTAAACAGCAAAGATGAAAGAATATCAAAGCTGACCGAAGAACGTTGGATTTACTTCAAACTAGGTAACCTAATAGAAAATCAACAATTATTTCCCATTATCTCCTTTTTGTTGATGGATGTCTTTAATAAAAAACTTAAAGATCCCAAAAAATTAAGCATCAACAAAATATTGAATGTTGACGAAGCTTGGAATCTTTTTGATAATGAAATCATGGCGCAATACTTAAATGCGCAGTCTCGAATGGCTAGGAAATACGGGGGACAACCCATTTTTATTTCCCAAAAAGTGGACGATTTTATCACTTCAAAACATATAGGAAAAACCCTTGTAGTAAACAGTCATATTAAGGTGTTGCTTGACATGGCCGAGTATTCCAACGACTTTGATGACATTCAGGAAATTCTAGGCTTGACCGCTAAGCAAAAACAAATGGTATTGTCTTTAAACAAAGACATATCTGAAAAAAGAAAATATCGGGAAATTGCTATTTGCTGGAAAGAGAAGGTAGGGGTATATGGCCTAGAAACCTCAATTTCTACCAAATGTCTCTTTGAAACTAATCCCAATGAAAAAGCCCTTATCAATTCCCTATTGGAAAAAAATAAGAACGATTGGAAAAAAACAGCACTTCACTATAAAGAACTAACTAACAAAAACCAATCCTTATGAAAAAAATCGTGATAATACTCATCCTCAGTCCATTATTAAACTTTGCTCAAATCCCTGTTACCGATGTTGCAGCAAATGGTCAGCTTGCACTTCTAAACACCAACATTCTTGCCTTACAAGGGCAGATAACTTCATTAAATGGAAATATAGCAACCTTAATCCAATTGATGCAAAAAAACGTGACAGCAACTACTAGTACATCCAAAGACATATCCCAAGAAATTGCTGCAAAACGAACAGCGGCAAGTTTCGTACTGGGTGCTCCTGAAATGTCACAACTTATAAATATTAAAGAAAAAATTCTAGAAGCATATCGTGGGGCGAAAAAAAACTTGGACGACTATAGTTTTTTAACCGAAAAAGAGCATAAAGAAGCTCAGAACTATTTAGGTGAAATGATTAAAAGCTTATCAACCCTGCTCGTGCATGCAAAAACTATGGCTTCAACACCTGAATTGATAGATCCTTCAGCACGCCTGACCCAACTTCAAACTATTGTACAAAAAATGGAAGGTGTTCTGAACGGTGTAATCGAACTCAACAAGAAATTAGCACAAAGAAACGAACATCGTAAGGCCGTTCAAACGGTAATTACTGTAAATTAATTCCATCATGCAAGAAAGTTCCGGTTTCCGTTTCTTGGTCAATACACTTTTTGATGAATACCTTCAGGAGGCTTTTGATTCATTGGGCCCGACCTTATCGGTTGGTTTCCATTTTGCAAAAATAGGTCTTGGCATATTTGCAATACAGCATTTTGCAAGTCAAGACAGGGGTGATGTTTGGAAAGCCCTAAAATGGTTTCCCTTACTGTTTATACTATTCAATTACGAAGTGTTTGCTTTTGCCATTTTCGAGTTTTATGACAACTTGGGAAAATCCTTTATTGGCACTGAAAAAAATTGGGACACTATTAATATGAAGGTGGCAAAAGCTCAAATAGAGTCCTTTGCACAATCCACAGCGGAATGGAATCTATTTAGCATTGATTTGAATGCCCTACAATCTCTTGCAATGGCGGGACTTTCGGGCGGTATAACTTCAATTGCCCATGTGGTGTCGTCTATAATTTTTGTGGGTATCAAGTCACTCTCTATTATTTATTTGTTCATTCTGATCATTTTTGGACCTATAAATATTGGCCTTTCCTTTATCCCGGCCCTTTCTGGACTTTTTAAAGCATGGCTCCAAAAATTTATGAGTGTTTGTCTATGGGTTCCAATGTTATACGTTGTAGACGCATTTATGGTGGAATTAGTCGATTTATTGACCACCCATTTGCTTCAAAACAATGCTAAAGATATTGGTATAGTCCTAACCGCTTCCCTTTTAATATTAATGACCTCGTTTTTTTATATCAAAGCCCCTACCCTAGCCAATTTTGTCGTTCAAGGGTTGAATATTTCTGGCGGCAATATGGTCTCGAAACCTAAACACTATGGAAAAAAGGCAATTAATACCGTAATCGATGCCAAAACTGGAGGTGCATCAAAGGGCATACGAACCTTAACACAATAAGAATATGAAACATGAGTATTACATTTTTAATGATATCGAACGGAATCAAAAGAGAAATCGAAGTTTGGTTTATTTAGCCTTAGGAGTGGTACTGATAACGGCAATCGTTTCAATGGTTCTAATACATAATGCACATAAACAGGCTCGCTTTAATGCCTATGTCATCCAAGGAGGCCTACGGACACCTATTGAACCTATCACAGACTCCCGAGAGCAGCTTCGGTTGCTTACCGAAGGACATATTCGCCAGTTTCACGAGCTTTTTTTCTCCCTTGAGCCAGACTTAAATCATATTAGAAATAACATAGAAAAAAGGGCACTTTATATGATCGACAACTCCGGTAAACGGTTATATGTTCGATTGGTCGAAAAAAAATATTTCCACGATGTTGTTATGAATGACTATCGCTATCTTATTGAACTTGATTCAGTTGTAGTAGATTACTCAAAGTATCCATTTCCCTTTACCTACTATGGGAAACAGTCAATAGAGAAAGGAAAAAATACTACCTATAGAAATTTGTTTACTAGGGGATTTGTAAAAGAAACAGGGGTAACGGCTAATAATTTAAACGGAATGAAAATCATGGACTTTGAGGTAATCGATAATTCAGATGTAACAAAGTAAGTAATGAGAGACGTGAAATCTAAAATAGATGATTTTAAAGATTGGGTGGTTAAACATAAAACCCTGTCCATCGCATTGCCTTTAGTTTTAGTACTCAGCAGTTTCTTTGTTATTGAAAATATAAAGGATTATCAATCCATGTCCTTGGACTCAAAAGAATCAAAAGGATTTAATTCTACCCTTCCTTCGCCAAATACAAAAAAATCAACCCAGTTGGAAGACGAGGCACTATGGAAACAATCCTCTATGGAAGAAGGTAACCAACATTCTATTCCTGAAAGCTCTCCTGAATTGCTTGAAAAAGCCCAAAAAGAGGATTCATTAAAAAAAGTTTTAAAGGAATTGGAAGATATTTCTTTTGACTTAGAACAAAATCAAACTGTTATATCTGAAACAAGCCTAACTCAAGAAAAAAAGGGTATGGAGAGCAACAAAGGACAAGGTGGTAAAATGAATGAAACTTTGGAAGCTCGCATTAATTACAGGGAATTACTGCGTGAGGGTAAGGAAAAAATGCTCGAAACCAATAATCCTAATCCACCTTCACTATTATCTGAAAAGAGTACTCCAAAATCAAATTTAGTTCAAGCCAAGGTAAAAGTATACCGAGATCAATTTGTTTTGCCCGATGATAGGGTTCAACTTATTGTATCGGAAGATTTTAAGTATGATGGCAAAATTATTCCAAAGAATACATTTTTTTATGCACTCGCATCTGTACAGGGAAATCGTGTGCTATTGGATACGGACAACATAAACCATATACCAATAAAGGCAACATTAAAAGATTTTAGGGATGGCATGGAAGGTATTTATAGTGAAAGAGCTGGAGGCCTTTGGGGGGAGTACATGGCTGAATCCCAAAATAGGGCGGTGACCGAATTAACCACTGAATTGGGTGGGAATGTAAGCAGTCTGGTGACAGGCCTAGGCTCTTTTTTAAAAAGGAAAAAACTAAGGGAAAGAGATAAAATTCTATTAATCAACGATCATGAACTTTTAATGACAATCGAATGAGGCATATTTACCTTATATTTTTTATCATCGGTTTTTTCGATGTTATGTTCGGACAAACCGATACCATACAGGTTTCAAAGGATTATAAAACCATTTTGGTTTTACCGGAACCCTTTTCCTTTTCCATTAATGGCAAGGATTTGAACTTTATTGAATCTTTCCCGAAGAGTACTTCCGAAAAGGCCGCCCATATCGTAATGCTTGCCTATAACGATGTTGCACCGGTCAAACAGGACTATACCAATTATACATTATATACAAAAGACGGACTGGCTTACGATTTTATTTTAGATCTGGCAGCTATTCCTGAAACTAAAAGATGGAAAATCAGTAAGAATATGGCCGACAATTTCTCCGAAATCAATGTGCCGATAAATCATTCAGAAAATATTGATGCTGAAATCATCAAAATAGAGGAAACCGCATTGCCAAACGATATTGAAATGTTGGCCAATGACGGAGGAGGAAATTTTAAAATCACCCCACTATCAACTTCTTTATATGATGAAGACAAAATAGCCTATTTGGAGCAAAAATGTGAGAATCATATTTCTGATAAGGGTAATATAGCCCGCTATTTTTCAAAAGTCGGGGATGTTTTTATATGGTTAAAAGGAGTGTATTATGATCGTGAAGAGCTTTATTTTTTATTTAACCTAGAAAACAAGGGGCCTATAGATTTGGATATAAATTTCCTCAAATCCTTTATTGGCACCAATTACAAACAAAGTAGTAGTAACCAAAAAAGCGAATTCCAGCCAATATACAGATTTGCACAGCCCACCAGGGTCAAAGGCAATAACTCGGCCACCTTTTTCTTGGTTTTCGAAAAGTTCACCTTGGACAAGAACAAGCATCTGGTATTAGAATTGGATGAGTTAAATGGAAATAGAAATATTAGTCTTGATATTGAACACCAGTTGATAAATCGTCCTAAAAAATTTGGAAAATGAAGATAACCAAAAGATATACTTACTTATTAATTGGTATACTTTCCTTTTTTCTAGGAGGTCAGCATTTAAAAGCACAGAATTATGCCAGTAGTTTGGAATTGACCGGTGGGCTAGTTGAGGATGGTTATGGCATAAATGCAGGTTATAACTACTATTTAAATAGGTTCAAATACATTCAGGGAGCCGTCTTCCTATCCTTTGCGGATGATAATCAACAGGGATTCAGTGTGCCCTATAACAATTTCACCCTAAATATTGGCTATTTCAATAATATCATTGAAGCCCTAAATAGAAAGTTTACAGCTTCCTTGGGAGCTGGGCCGGTAGTAGGGTATGAAATTGTAAACAACGGGGAGCAGGAACTTTCCACTGGAGCCTTGGTGGGCAACAGTTCTGAATTCATTTATGGCGGATTTGTTGGCGCAGAATTGGATTTTTATTTGAGTGAGTCATTTTCAATAATCGGAAAAGTAAATCAATACTACCATCCCTCAAGCGATTTAGGTCAATTTGCCTTTTTCGGCGGGGTTGGTATTCGATATATATTATTTTAGGGTTAGCCCTTTAAAAATTGAGAACATATGAAAAAACAAATTAACCCACTATTTGGTCTTTTATGCCTTTTCATTTTTACTACTTGTGATAAAGATGTTGAGATTATTAGCAGTTTCGATTATATTATTTCGATGAATTATAGGGAAAAAGCCACGGTTAACCTTCCTGAAAACATGTCTTTTTCTGTAGTTCCCGAACGTTTGGTAAATACGCAATCATATCAATTTAAGTATCAGTCGAAAGATGGTTCGGGATACTTTGTATTGGATGAATCAATACTTGATCAAAGAGAGTGGATGCCCCTTAAGGAGTTGACACTTTCACTTGACTTTATGGCAACTACCATTGGATCTAATGAAATCGAGGTAACGTTTTCAGATGCTGATGGACTGGAAAAAACGGAAACCTTAAGTTTTTTAGTGGAGCATAATCCTTTTGTTTGGAAAGCTTCTACAACAACTAACACCATTAACATTAATGAAGAAGTACCCATTTCGTTGCTACTAACCAATACTGGATTTGATAAAAATACCAAATATGAGCGAAACATTTATTTTATCCAAGGGTCTGGAAATTTAAATTTGATAAACGAGGAAGAAGAATCGGAAATCCCAGTTGAAACTGGAAAATTTGCAAAAATACTGCCCGGTTCTTTTAGCTTAATAGGGGAATTTAAGGAAACTGGCATCAACAAATTGATTTTTGAAGCTAGGGACCAAAACGGTCAAACACAAAAAGACACTTTAAGTATCACGGTGGAAGAAATCGAGTTTTCCTTTACCGCTTCACCACAGAAAAATGAAATTGACCTTGGCGAAAACACCAATCTAAATTTCAATATTACGGAATCAAATCCTTCTGGAACATCCTACCAGATGAGATATGAAATCATTTCAGGTAGTGGTTCTATATCTTCAGGAGGTGAGACAGTCGCTCCTAATACATTTACTCCGGTACCAACGGGCAACTTTTCATGGGATTTCGAATCCAGTACACCTGGTAGTGTCGAAATGACATTCTATGTCAGAAATGAAACGGGTGTTGAAAGCCAACGCACAATCACCCTTGTAGTTTCAGAAAGGGATTATGACCTAAACGTTACACCGGCCGCCATTGAAGCTTTTGTGGGCAGTTCAATAAACATTACTCTTTTAATAAACGAATTAGGTGCAACCGGTGATACCTATACAGGTTTTTATTCCACAACTGGTACCGGTTCCTTGAAAATAACCGAGGAAGATTATACTGCGGGTCAGCAGTTTGCACTCACCAAGGAATCAAATACACTTACATATAGCGGCATAAGCGAAGGAAGGCATACCTTGACCTTTAAAGTAAAATCATCCTCTAACATAGAAAAAGAAATCAGTACTGAAATTGATTTTGTTAGTATTGACTTTAATTTTTCAGGTAGTGCTTCGGACAATGATTTGTTCATTACGGAAACGACAAATCTTAATTTCATAATAAACCAAACAGGCATAGGCTCAACAACTTATGAATCCCGCTATATTATAAACCAGGGGGAAGGTTTAATTCATGGTTCAAATGGCACCCAGTTGGCACCCAATACTTACTATGATACATCAGACGGTCCTGGCAATTACACTTGGAGTTTTGAAGCCACAAAGGCTGGCAGGGTCGATATGACTTTTTATACGCGAAACATTACGGGTCAAGAAGAAGAAATACGTCTATTCATTGAGGTAGAAGCTACGGATTTCAGTTTAGATGTTGTTGCCGCCAATACAAATGATTTTGTGTTTCAAACCATACCGTTAAGCTTCACTTTAAATCAACAAGGTGTAGAAGCGTTGACCTACAACATGACCTATTCCAGCAATGGTGATGGGGTTTTGACTATTGGTGGGGTGGATTACAACCCTGCTGAAAACATTGCTTTAACAAATGTACCGGGAACATTTAATGGGTCCTATACTGGTAATTCTGTAGGTAATCATCAAGTAACGTTCAGAGTAGTATCATCCAATAATATAACGGAAGATAAAACTGTAAATATCAATTTTAATACTATTGGCTTTCAAATTAGTGTACCGGCCAACCTTTCAATCAAAGAAACATTGACCGAAAATTTCAATGTAGTCATTAACCCTGACAGGGCCAATTTAAATGTGAATTACGAGATTCAATTGGTCACTGATCAAAACGGCACATTCAATAACGGTGGAATCAGTCCAGGAATATATAGACCTGCCACCACTGGAAACAATTCTTTTAACTACACCCCATTGGATTATGCCAATGGAACCCATATCATAACCGTTTCGGTACGGGACAATCTAGGTAATACAAACGTAGAGAACATAGTGGTGAACGTGAATAGAAAACCCCTTGCATTTGGAAGAGCTGAGAAACAGAATGTTAGTTGTGGTGGGTTAAATGGTTGTGATTATCGCGTACGAATGTATATAAAAAGGGCTGGTTTTGGTGAATCCCAAGCTTTTGATGGCGCAACAATAACTTCGGTCCGAATCCGGATATACAATCGGCAAGACAGTCGATGGGAAACAATTATCAGGAATTTCAATGAAATGGAAACCAATACCCAGGGGGATATTTTTTGGCGTTTAGAGGAAGAACCTAAGGAAAATCGGCTTCGTTACTTAGACCAGGATTTTGAAATCGAAGTTCAGGATAGTGATGGGATTTGGTCCGAAAAAAGTTTTGGCGCTGTTATTAGAGTATAAACTAATCTCGTGAAAAAATGTAGTTCACCCGAATGGTTTCGCCTTCAATCATTTCATCAAATTCGATTTCCAAGGTTGTTTCGGATACTTCTTGAACGAAGTATATGATATCGCTTTCGACAAAGCTTAAAATTGTTTTGTCATTGTTGAATATATAATTATCCCGAAACTTAGTTGAGCTACCCATTGGTGTATCATTACAGCGACTGGCATTCTCGTCAATTCTAAAGACATTGACCTCTCCGCCCGTATCTCCGAAAAAAAACAAGTCGTCCAGCAAGCAGGTTTCAACCTCTTCAAATCCATTGGTATTTGGAATACCATCATTATTAAGGTCAATTGCCGGGGTCAAGGTAATAGCCCTAAAACTCCATTGCCCCTTTATTGTTTCATCCCTGTTCTCCAGGGAGAAATCATCATCTTGACAAGCTGACAAGAGAAAAAAAAGGAAAACCAAAAGATAACTATTTTTCATTCCAGATTCAATTATTACCTTAAAGATAATAAAATTATGGTCTATAAAGCTGGTTGGAATGGCCGAAGGCAAGTGCTTTCCATGGCAAGCGAAACTTGTGATTTTAAAGCATGTCTGGATGTTGCAAGGGGCTTTAAAATACAAGAATAGAGCTCTGCCAATGGGAAGCTCTTGTCGCGCACCCGAGGAGGTTGGTCATTGCAACCGACTTTAGGAGGATGCAACTGGCTAACTTCCGCAGGGGGACATTATTGATTTTTTGACCTTTGATTATTTGTCATCTTTTTCAAATCGGTCATAAGCGTGTCCTCTTCTTGACCAAGTGGAAACAAAACATGATACCACATGCAATTCATATTGTATTTTAAAATTCTTAACCATCTTGGATATTGTGATTTTGCCATTTTTAATATTCCAGACTATTAAGTTAATGATTTATAAATTTTTACAGAAACCTTATTTTAACATTTTATGACGGTTAGAATGGTCAAAGGCAAGTGCTTTCCATAGAAAGCTCTTTTTTAAAGGGCCATAAAAATGTTGCTCCTTTTTCCTAATAGACCTATATTGAGGTCTTATTCAAATAAGCTTAGATGGCAATAAAAAAATCCGAATTATATAGCTCCCTTTGGGCAAGCTGTGACGAGTTAAGAGGAGGTATGGACGCCTCGCAATATAAAGACTACGTACTTACCATGCTTTTTGTAAAGTATGTTAGTGATAAGTACGCCGGCAACCCTCTGAGTCTAATCGAAGTTCCAAAGGGTGCTTCATTCGAGGATATGGTAGCCCTTAAAGGGCAGCCTGATATTGGGGATCGTATCAATAAAGAAATCCTTAGACCCCTTTTTGCAGCTAACGGACTGGAAGGTTCCATGGAACTGGTGGATTTCAATGACGACGACAAATTGGGTAGTGGAAAGGAAAAAGTGGATACCCTATCCAAACTGATCGCCATTTTTGAAAACCCGGGACTTAATTTCAAGAACAACCGTGCAGAAGATGATGATGTACTAGGTGATGCCTATGAATTTTTAATGCGTCACTTTGCCACTGAATCAGGTAAGAGTAAAGGTCAGTTTTATACGCCTGCCGAGGTTTCCAGGGTATTATCCAAGGTAATTAGTGTAGATAAAGCAGATAAGCCATCCTATACCGCTTATGACCCTACTTGTGGATCGGGATCATTGCTATTAAAAGTAGCGGAAGAAGCACCCAATGGTTTAACCCTCTACGGACAGGAAAAAGATATTGCCACCAAAAGCTTGGCCATTATGAATATGTGGCTCCATGGCTATCCAGAAGCTTCCATAGCAGGTGGTAACACCATAGCATCACCGAGTTTCAAAGAAAAGGATGGTGCCCTTAAACGCTTTGATTTTGTAGTTGCCAATCCGCCATTTTCCGTTAAGAACTGGACTAGTGGCATCAATCCAATGGATGATGAATTTAACCGCTTCAGGGGATATGGCATTCCACCGGATAAGAATGGGGATTATGCATTTTTGCTGCACATTATTTCTTCCTTAAAAAGCACAGGAAAAGGAGCAGTTATTCTGCCACATGGCGTGTTGTTCAGAGGAAATGCTGAAGCAGAGATTCGTAAAAACATTTTACAACGCAAATGGATCAAAGGGATTATTGGATTACCGGCCAACCTATTTTACGGCACGGGTATTCCGGCATGCATCATCGTAATTGATAAAGAGCATGCAGAGAACCGTGAAGGTGTGTTCATGATGGATGCTAGTAAAGGGTTTATTAAAGATGGTCCTAAGAACCGTCTGCGCGAGCAAGACCTACACAAAATTGTAGATGCCTTTAACAACCAATGGGAACTGGACAAGTATTCCCGTTTTGTCCCCTTCAGTGAAATTGAAAAGAACGAATACAACTTAAACATTCCAAGATATATAGATACCCAAGAGGAAGAGGATATTCAAGATTTGAACGCACATCTAAATGGAGGTATTCCGCAAAAGGATATCGATGCCCTCCAAGAATATTGGGAGGTGTACCCTAACTTAAGAAGGGAATTGTTTACTCAAATTAGGGAAGGCTATTCTAAATTGAATGTAGAGAAGGCAGCTATAAAAAGTACCATCTATGAGCATCCGGATTTTACACAGTACAATGACAAGCTAGATGGCCTGTTTAAGGAATATCAAGGGCGTAATCATCCCATCATGAATGCCATTGATGAAAACACCAAACCTAAGGCATTTATAAAGGTGATTGCAGAAGATTTATTGGAACACTATGCTAATCGTCCCTTAATGGTACGGTATGATGTGTACCAACATCTGTTGGATTACTGGAAAGAAACTATGAAAGATGATGTATACCTATTGGTGGAAGATGGTTGGGTAGCAAAAGTAAAGCGGGTTATTGAAAAAAATAAAAAGTCCGGAAAAGAAACGGATAAAGGCTGGACCTGTGATTTAATTCCCAAGCAATTGGTAATTGACAAATATCTGGCAACAGAGCAACAGGCCCTGAATGATATGGAAGCCACTATTGAAAGCCTCCAAGCTGAAATAACCGGTTATGAAGAAGAACATGCAGGGGAAGAGGGCTTATTGAACGATGCAACTACGGATAAAGGCGGCATTACCAAAACAACTATTACTTCCTTTATCAAAGAAAACAAAAACAATACAGATGAAAAAGAAGCAGTAGCGTTAGCTAAAACTGTATTGGATCTATTTACAAAAGAAGCGAGCTTAAAGAAAGCTCTCAAAGCCAAAGAAGCTGAATTGGACAATCTCTCCTTGGCCAAATTCAAAACTCTCACCGAAGCGGAAGTAAGAACTTTGGTGGTAGAGGACAAATGGCTCGCCAGTTTGCAAGGTGCCATACAAACTGAGATAGATGCTATTTCTCAAAGATTGACCGGCCGGATAAAAGAACTGGCAGAGCGTTATGAAAACACTATGGAGGAATTGGATAGCCAAACTAAAACTTTGGAAGAAAAAGTAGCGGATCACCTTGAAAACATGGGATTGGTATGGAACTAATGATAAAACAAGGCTATAAACAAACGGAAGTAGGTTTGATTCCGGAGGAATGGGAGGTTAAAATGATTGGTAATTTGACTTCTAGAATTGGTGATGGGATTCACTCAACGCCCTTTTATAATAGTTCTGGAAATTATTATTTCATTAATGGAAACAATCTGAAAAGCGGAGAAATTATAATTGATGAAGGAACTAAAAAAGTAGATTTTAATGAATTTAAAAAACACCAGCGAGATATAAATGAACTTACAATTCTTTTATCTATCAATGGTACTATTGGAAATGTAGCTTTTTACAAAAATGAGAAAGTTGTATTAGGTAAGAGTGCCGCATATATTAATCTTCAAAAACAAGTTTCAAAAGAGTATGTCTTTCACAAATTACAAACTAAAAACGTACAGCTTTTTTTTCACAATAACCTAACTGGTTCTACCATTAAAAATTTAGGATTAGGCACTATACGTCATACACCAATAAGTATCCCCCCAACCCTTACCGAACAAAAAGCCATAGCCACCGCCTTGAGTGATGTCGATGCGCTTATTACTAGTTTGGACCGGACTATCACCAAAAAGAAAGCCATCAAACAAGGGGCGATGCAACAGTTGCTTACACCACCACACAAAGGAGGTAAACGCTTATCTGGGTTCTCTGGGGAGTGGGAAAGAGTTAAAGTTGAAAAGGTAATTAATGTTGGTAGAGGAGGTTCTCCCAGACCAATACAAGACTACATAACATCATACTCTAATGGAGTTAATTGGATAAAAATCGGAGATACTAGTCGTTACAGTAAATATATCAACAGTAGTAAAGATAAAATTATCCCTGAAGGCGTGCAATTTTCAAGGTCAGTAAGCGTAGGAGATTTTCTTTTGTCTAATTCTATGAGTTTTGGTCGTCCTTATATTCTGAAAATTGATGGTTGTATTCATGATGGTTGGTTAGTACTTCAAAATTATCAAGATTCATTCGATAGAGAATTTCTTTACTATACGCTTATGTCAAAAGATGTTTTTAATCAATATTTAAATAAAGCATCTGGAAGTGGTGTTCTTAACTTAAATAAGGAGTTGGTTAAGGTAGTTGAACTGAACAGACCAAAAGATTTGCAAGAACAAAAAGCCATCGCTCAAATCCTTTCCGATATGGATTTAGAAATAGAGCAATTAGAAACAAAAAGAATAAAATACCAAGCCATCAAACAAGGGATGATGCAGGAATTATTGACCGGTAAAACAAGGTTGGTATAGTTATGGCGTGTAAACACAAATTCTACGATTACCTGCATTTCAATGGTTTAGATTTTGAGCCAGAAACGTTAGTCATTGGTACCTTCAACCCAGAATGGCCAGAAGGAAACCAAGCAGAGTGGTTTTACGGAAGAACGAAAAGAAACTATTTCTGGGATGTGCTACCCAGAATGTTCAATGAGCCAAGCTTACGGCAAGCTGGGCCAAAAGAGTGGAAAAATTTCTGTCAACAAAAAAAAGTGGTGATAACAGACCTAATTGCCTCCATTAATGATGCCGAGGAGAAAAACCCAGTGCATTTTGAGGTAATCTCAAAGTTTAAAGATTTAGAGTTCGCCAAAACTTTTGATGAATTTAAGAAAACTGGAGTATTAGATTTACTATTAAACTACACCAATATAAAAGCGGTTTACTACACAAGACAACCGGGAGTTGAATTGTTCGATGCAGAAATTAATAAGGTTATGGAGCACTGTAAGCAAAATGGCATCTATTTTTCCCATCTTCTAACCCCATCTGCCAGTGCACGCTATCAAATGGGTGGATGGAAGCCAAAAGACCCTAACTTGAAAAGATCATTGGCTAATTTCATATACGAACGATGGTGGGAAAATTGGGGACAAAATATTAATCATTGAAAAAGAGCATTCAAGAATTATTAATAGGTAAAACAATTTTGATTGAGTAATGAATATTTCTATAATAACTACAGCCATTTTAGGTGGGTCTGGGATACTAATCACTTTTTTTTATAATTGGCACAACCGGAAGTTGGCTAATGATAAAATGCACAAGGATTTGTTCACGGAATTCAACATACGCTATGACAAGTTGAATGATAATCTTTTCGAAATAAAATCATCTGTAAGGAGCTTGGATGAGTTAGATGAGAATACTCATCTAAAGTCAAAACTTAATGATTTCTATAACCTTTGTGCAGAGGAGTATTTCTGGTATAAAAAGAAAAGGATAGATCCGAAGGTATGGATGGGTTGGGAGGCTGGAATGAATTACTGGTATAATGAAGTACCAGTGATTAAAGATGCGTGGTTAGAAGAGCTTAAAAACAATGGTTACATGTCTTACTATATGAAACCGGGGGATAGTTTCTTTACAGATAAAAAGTAGTTATTTATTAGAAATTTTCAAAAGAATTTAAATAGGTTAAAAAGTAAACTTCAGTAGAGTTATTGACGAGTGATATAAGGTTGGTATGAGTGAGAATAAGTTAGTTTTAAAATCAGTTTATGATTTGTTAGGAGAGAATTTCTACTTGGCTGATTACCAAAGAGGATATCGTTGGAGTGAAATAAATGTTACTCAACTACTCGATGACGTATGGGAATTTTCTCAGAAGGAAAGATCTGGTGACGAGTTCTATTGTTTACAGCCCATTGTAGTACGCCCATATACTTGGGAGAATGTATCTGGTGAAAAACTCGATGGATGGGAAGTTATTGATGGTCAACAACGTTTAACAACCATTCGAATAATACTTAGTTACCTTGTGAAGGAGCACCTTAAGCGTACTTTGAATGAGGCGTTTAAAAAGGATGCGTTTACCATAGACTATGAGACTAGACCAAAAAGTGAAGCGTTTTTAAAAGACTTACAGGAAGATAATAGTAATATTGATTTCTATCACATGTGGTCTGCTTATCAAGCAACATCTAAATGGTTTGAGGATAAGGATTACGATGACTGCAATAATTTCCTTTCCACTTTATTGGCAAAGAAAGATAATGCTGGTCCTGTAAAGGTCATTTGGTATGAGATAAATGATGAGGTAAACGCCATTGATATTTTCACCCGCCTGAACATAGGTAAGATACCATTAACCAATGCTGAACTTATAAAAGCTTTGTTTTTAGGAAAGGCAAATCCTGATAACCAAAATCAGAAAGCAAATCCAAAACAATTACAAATAGCGTCCGAGTGGGATGCCATAGAGAATACCCTTCAAGACAAATCCTTTTGGTATTTCATTTATGATGAGGATAACAAAAAACTTCCACAGCATAAATACGAGACACGTATCGAGTACATCTTTGATTTAATGAAGAACAAACCTTTAGGCGAAGAAAAATATTTTACTTTTTATAAATTCCTTGATGAAGATTTTAGAGGTTCCAAAACCATAAATGATATATGGCTCGATATTAAGAGATACTTTTTGACATTTGAAGAATGGTATCAGGATAGGATACTATATCACCTAGTAGGGTTCTTAATTACGGCGGGGGTGGGAATAAAGGAACTTAAGGCATCATCAGATAAAAAAACTAAAAGTGATTTTAAAATTTGCTTAAGAGAAGAGATAGGTAAAACGCTAAACGTAGATATCGAAAATATTAAATATAATGATAGCAATGTAAAATCCGTATTACTGCTCTTTAATATCCATACACTTCTGGCTAATGAAACATCTAAGAGTCGTTTTCCCTTCGATAGTTATAAAAATGATAATTGGGATATTGAACATGTCCGATCACAAAGTGAAGTTGAATTGACAGGGGGGGATCGAATAGACTGGGCTAAGTTAGTACTTGAGTTCTATACAGGTATTGCGGTAGCTAAAGAACCTGAGAGCTTAGATAATCATCTCGAAGAGATTAAAAAGCTATTAGATAAGGAGGAGCAGCAAATATGTAGAAGTTTGGTAACTCTCATACTGGAAGGCTGTAAGGAGGATGAATGGAATGAGTTATATCAATTGGTAAGTAAAGGCTTTAAAGAAGAAAACTTTCCAAAAGAACATAGTATATCAAATCTAGCTCTCTTAGATGCAGGAACAAATAGAGCCTATAAAAATGCTTTTTTTCCTATTAAAAGGATGGAAATAATGAAGCGGGAAATGAAAGGTAGTTTTGTGCCTATTGGTACAAAAAACTTGTTTATGAAGGCTTACAGCCGCAGGTTTGATAAAGTAATGTATTGGGGTCAGACCGATGCGGATGATTACTTAGAGGTGCTTAAAAACTGTTTGAAAGTGTATGCTGTCCCAGTTCAAAATAAAGAAGAAAAACATGTTGAATAATATACAGCATACAGAATCAGGAGAGAGATTAAGTTTCTCTAAATTGTTTAAGGATAAAGGGTATGAAATCCTGATTCCAATCATTCAGCGTGATTATGCACAAGGTCGTGATACTAACAAAGAGATTAGAAACGGATTTATAAGCGCATTAAAGGATTACCTGGATAAACAAAAACCTAACCGCGATTTAGACTTTATATATGGTAGCTTGGTTATTGGGAAAGATAAAGTAACCTCTCGATTTGTTCCTTTGGATGGGCAGCAGCGTTTGACTACTCTATTTCTTTTACACTGGTACCTTGCATCAAAAGAGAAGGAGTTAAATGGTTTCAGGCAAGTATTTGCTAAACCTCGAAATAAAGGTAAATGGAATTCTAAGTTTACCTATGAGACACGTGCCAGTGCTAGTGAATTTTGTGATGCTTTAGTTTCCGCTAATATTGACATTCGGAACATTGATCCAAAAGATAAACAAGTTTCAAGTTTATCAGAGACGATTAAAAACCAGCAATGGTATTTTCTGTCTTGGCGTAATGACCCTACAATTCAAGGTATGTTGGTCATGCTAGATGCCTTGCATGATTTGTTTATAGATTCGGATGAAAACTATTATCAACGTCTTACTGATTCAATTGACCCCATCATAACGTTTCAGTTCTTAAAATTAGAAGAGTTTGGCTTGACTGATGATTTATATATTAAAATGAATGCCAGGGGTAAACCTTTGACTTCATTTGAGAATTTTAAAGCTAAACTTGAAAAGCAGATAAAGCAGCCCGAGTTTAACACTCAAGGATACGTACTTGGTCATGCTGAAAATGAAAGAGAAGTACCTCTGTATAAATATTTCTCTCATAAAATTGATACTGATTGGGCTAACTTTTTTTGGGCATATGGCAAAGACGAGTTGGAGAAGGCAAAAGTACTGGAGACAATAGATTCTGTAGTTTCCTATGATGATATTATAATGAACTTCTTCAAAACATATGCTATAAATTATATAGCAGGAAAGTCGAGTTCAGAAAAGCAAGTAAAAGATTTAATCCAAACCAACAGTAAGGAGTTAACCTATAATCAATTCAAACAATATGACTGTTTTGATACTTTAAGTATTCCTAAGTTGATTCTGCTCTTGGATTGCCTTGAGAATCAGGATAACAAGGCAAGACGGTTCATTCCGGATTTCTATTATTTTAATGAATCTATCCTTGAGAAGTTTTTGAAAAATGATTTAAGTTCTGCAGAGTATGTGGGACGTATAATGCTGCACGCATACTCTCAATTCTTGATACATTGGTTGGGGTCAGAAGAAGGGGATTTTACGGAAAATCTTAAAAAATGGATGCGTGTTATCCATAACTTAACTGAGAACACTCAACCTTACAATAGCGAAAGAGAATTTACCAATTCTATAAAGGGAATTAACGAAGCTGTTAAGCATAGTAATGCCATCCATGAATATTTACTTGACGAAAACTCTATCAGTGGTTTTGATAAAGACCAGAATTTTGAAGAGAGAATAAAAGCTTGTTTAATCAGTAAACAGAATAATTGGGATACCTTAATTTATGAAGCAGAACAGCATGAGTATTTTAAAGGGCAAATTGGTTTTATTTTAAGGTTGTCCGGGGTGTCTAATTTCTATGGTTATAATAAAAACTGCGATTGGGATGAACATCAAGATAAAATATTTAAACAACTTTTTACTGAATATCTAAGCAAGGCTAAAGCAGTATTCAATGATAGTGGGCTTATAGACTTTTTAGGTAAGGAGGGTAACTATATTTGGCAAAGAGCACTGCTTACAATTGGTGATTATTTGATTGTAGAAGGGAGGAATAAAAGTTTTCTTATTGGTAGAGATCGAGATATAAGTTGGAAAAGATTATTAAAAGGTGATAAAGAAGAAACTCATCATGGCATCGTGAAAACAATATTTGATTCCATAAATACAAGTGATATTTCAGGTTCACTTAATGCTATGATAAATGCATCTAATGTAGATGGATGGAGAAAAGCATTCATAGATGTACCAGAGCTTTTTAGCTATATGGGTAAAAAACGATATGTTAGGTTTGATTCCTCTCATGGTTTTGTTCTGTTTAGAGGAGAAAGGATGTCAGGTACTCATGCAGAGCTTTACTCATTGAAATTTCATTATGAGTATTTAAAGGGTAATCCTATTGAACCTTACAAATTATCACATTACCATGAACCTTCAGGAGCGGATTTGGATTTTATGCCTTGCGCAACAATGTCCGAATGGGGAGATTATGATTATGAAATTGATATTCTTTTCGTCAATAATAAATATGAGATTTGGTTTTTAAATACCGGGTCAGAACCCATTTTAAAAAGTATATCTGAGTTATTAATAAGTCGTGATTTTGATATGGAGCCATCGGAGGTATATCAACTTCCTGGATATGTAATGAAAAAAGATACGGATGTAGAAGCATTAGCTTTTATAAACCTTATCTGTGCAGAACTAAATTCTTTAGAGCTATGAACAGAATAGGTAAACCTGAAAGAGATTCACAGAATAGGGTAATTCAGTTGTTCCAAAATGAATTGGACTATACTTATCTTGGAGACTGGGAAGAAGGGGTACGTACTCAACCCGTTGAAGAGGATATTTTAAAAACCTATTTATTAGGTAAAGGTTATTCTTCCATAAAGTCCCAAAAGGCAGTAGATAAGCTTGTAAAGGCTGCTAGCAACTTATCCAATGGATTATATGAGGCCAATAAAGAGGTATATCATTTATTGCGCTATGGGGTTACGGTTCGCGAAGAACTAGGGCAACCAAAGGAAACGGTGTGGCTCATAGATTGGAAGGATGTAGAGAGCAATGAATTTGGTGTAGCAGAAGAAGTAACGGTACAAGGGAAACATAAAAAGCGTCCGGACGTAGTTGTTTATGTGAATGGTATCGCCCTTGGGGTTATAGAACTAAAGCGAAGTAAAGTTGGCGTTGAACAGGGTATTCGTCAGAACCTTGATAATCAAAAAGATGAGTTTATCCCCAAGTTCTACACTACAATGCAGTTAGTATTGGCCGGGAATGATACCCAGGGAGCAAGGTATGGTACCATAGAGACTTCAGAGAAGTATTATCTGAAATGGAAAGAAGAAACAACCAAGGGCTATGATTACCTTTTAGACAAACACATTGCGCAATTGTTCCAAAAATATCGTTTCTTGGAGTTTATCCATGATTTCGTAGTGTTTGATAAAGGAACAAAGAAGTTAGCGCGTCCCAATCAATTCTTTGGGGTAAAAGCCGCTCAAACCAATGTAAGGACAAAACAAGGTGGTATTCTTTGGCATACCCAAGGTTCCGGAAAGTCCTTGACCATGGTCTGGTTGACCAAATGGATCCGTGAAAATGTAAGAGATAGTCGTGTGCTTATCATTACCGACCGGGAGGAACTGGACGACCAGATTCAAAAGCTATTTATTGGTGTTGATGAAAAAATATATAGAACTAAAAGTGGAAGGGATTTAATAGATGTACTGAACCATAAAACTGAGATGCTTGTATGCAGCCTAGTACACAAGTTTGGTAGAAATGCGGAAGATGGAGATTATGACTCCTTTATAGAAGAGCTAAAAGCCAGTTTAGGAGGGGATTTTAAGGCAAAGGGGGATATTTATGTCTTTGTGGATGAATGTCATCGTACACAGTCCGGTAAGCTGCATGATGCCATGAAAATGATATTGCCGGATGCATTGTTCATTGGTTATACCGGGACACCACTACTCAAAAAGGACAAACAGAAATCTATTGAGATTTTTGGGCCATATATAGGTAATCCTTACAAATTTGATGAAGCGGTTGAAGATGGAGTAGTACTCGATTTATTATATGAAGCTAGGGATGTGGAGCAGTTCGTAACGGATCAGCAAAGCATAGATGAGTGGTTTGATGCTGAAACAAGAGGACTGACCGATGTAGCCAAGATTGAACTAAAAAAGCGCTGGGGAACCATGCAAAAAGTACTCGGTTCAGAGTCCAGGCTTAAAAAGATTGTCATTGACATTGTGAAGGACTTTAGGGTAAAACCAAGACTTTCCACAAATGAAGGGAATGCAATGCTCGTATCAGGATCCGTGTACCAAGCCTGTAAATACTATGAGCTCTTCCAAAAGGTTGGATTTAAGCAATGTGCCATTATCACGTCATATCAGCCCTATCATGGCGATATAAAAGGAGAAGAGACTGGGGAAGGACTTACGGACAAATTACTCAAGTACGAGGTATACAACAAGATGCTCAAAGGGAAATCTACCGAGGATTTTGAAGCTGAAGCAAAGGCAAAGTTTATTAATGAACCTGCCAAAATGAAACTGCTTATTGTGGTAGATAAGCTCCTTACAGGATTTGATGCACCTTCCGCCACTTACCTTTACATAGACAAGTCTATGCAAGACCATGGCCTTTTCCAAGCAATTTGCAGGGTAAATAGGGTAGATGACGATAGTAAGGACTATGGATATATCATAGATTATAAGGATCTTTTCGAGAGCCTGCAAAAGTCCATTTCGGACTATACCTCGGAGGCCTTTGATGCCTATGATGAGGATGACGTTAAAGGACTTTTGAAAGATAGGTTCATAGAAAGTAAAGAGCGTTTGGAGACAGCCCTTGAAGCTATACGGGCAATCTGTGAACCAGTGTTTCCAAAGGACGAGCCAAATTTCATCCGCTTTTTTTGTGGTAATGCTGAAAACAAGGAGGATATCAAGGCCACCGAGGAAAAGCGCGTAGGATTGTACAAAGCTACGGTGAGCCTTATTAGGGCCTATGCCAATGTAGCCAATGAAATGCACAGACTGGGATATTCAGAAAAGGAGGCGCAAGACATCAAAGAGGAAGTAAAGTACTATTCAGATCTTCGTGAGACCATTAAACAGGCAAGTGGGGATTATTTAGATTTTAAAAGATTCGAGCCGGGTATGCGGCAGCTTATGGACATGTACTTGGATGCCAAAGCTTCAAGGAAAATCTCTGATTTTGAAAATCAGTCCTTGGTAGAACTCATTGTAAACGTAGGTGAGCCGGATGCACCTTATGGAAATAAAAAGAGACAGGAGGCCGTAGCGGAAACAATTGATAACAATGTCCGTAAAGTGATTATAGAGGAGTCACAGACCAACCCTAAGTATTATGAAAAAATGTCCAAACTGTTGGATGAGATCATTAAGCAAAGGAATGATGAGGTCTTAAGCTACCAAGAGTACTTGAACAAAATAAAGGCATTGGCAAAAATGGTGACCGATCCATCCGAAGGGAATTCCTATCCTTCCAAGTTGGATTCACCTGCCAAGCGTGCCCTTTTTGATAATTTGAACGGTGATGAAGAGATGGCGCTGTTGTTACACGAAGTTATCGTGTCTAGTAAATTGGATGGCTGGAGAGATGGAGGTATAAAAGAAAAAAAGCTGATGTTGGCAGTGAATGGTGTAATCAACGATTCTGACACTACGATTGAAATAATGGAAATAATCAAGGCACAAAGTGAATACTAAAGAGGAAACGTTGGAAGTTGCTAATGTGAGTATTGATATAGTTCGCAAGGATATCAAGAACATGCACTTGGCCGTGTATCCTCCACACGGTAGAATTCGCCTGTCAGCACCTGATAAAACAGATCCAGAAGTGTTGCGGCTATTTGCCATATCCAAGCTTGGTTGGATAAAGAAACATGTAAAGAACTTCAAATCACAGGCCAGGGAGGCCTCTAGAACGTATCAATCAGGAGAAAGCCACTACTTCAAGGGTAAGCGGTATTTACTGAATGTAGTGCCGCATGAAGGTCACAGCAGTATAAAAAAGAGGGGGGTAAAGAACCTGGATCTATTTGTAAAGGAAAGTGCTACCGCGGAAGAAAAAGGCAAGGTCATGAAAGAATGGTACAGGAAGCAACTAAAAAGACAGCTACCGGCACTAATTGAAAAATGGGAGGAAGTAATAGGGGTTAAGACTGATGATTGGGGAGTAAAACAAATGAAGACGAAGTGGGGGGCCTGTAATATCGAAGCAAAAAGAATTTGGCTGAACCTTGAACTTGCTAAGAAACCTACAATTTGTTTGGAGTATATAGTAGTTCATGAACTGGTACACCTATTGGAACGTAACCATAACGATAGGTTCATAAAGTATATGGATCAATTCATGCCTAAATGGCGCCAACACCAAAATGAGCTTAACAGTCTACCAGTGGTGCATAATGATTGGGGGTATTAAAAAGATTTTTTTACAATAAGCATATAAAAATGAAACTTACAGACAACCTTTTATCAGAATTACAAAACCGACTTAAAGTAGGTAATAGAAGAGGTGTACATCTAAACGCATTACCTGGTCGTTCACGATATAAGTTTGATATTAGTAGGTTAAGCCATATTAACGAAAATCTTCCTGACGAATTTATATCTGCCTTATTAAGTGAGAATCCATTAAAATTTAAAGTTTCTTGGAAGAATAATGTTTCAGACTTTAATAATCTTTTTCAGGAAGACCAAATTAACCTGGTTGGTATTAAAAAATCTTTTGAAAATCTAATTAATCAAACAGATGCTATTGAGTCAGAAAAAGGTATTAACACTTTTGGTTTTGGGTATCCGTTATTAATACGAAGGGATACTAAAGACAACAAACTTACGGTATCACCACTTTTAATATGGTCATTACGTATAAAACGAACCAATGATTTTAATACATGGGTTATTCAACGCAATGATGATGACCCTATTTATTTTAACGAAATCCTTATCAATCATTTACAAGGTGATGCAGATATAAAAATAGATCAGATAGCATCAGAAATGATGGATGATGGTTTAATAGATTTAGAGGAATTAGTAGCAATCTGTCAAGGTGTTATTGAAAAAACCAATACTAGTCCAGATTCCAATTTAAAATCTATTTTACAGTCTAATCTCACCAATATAAAGCGCATAAAGGATAAAGCTTATTATGAAAGCTTAGCATTAACTGTTAATAATGCAATTGTTGAGTATGGCGGTATTTTTTCAATTTTCGAAGTTCAGAAACAAAGCATAATTAATGATTATGAGCAATTATTAATAGCAGATGATGATACGCTGGATTTAGATGATTTAACCAATCATTCATTTCAATCTATTTCTTCTGTAGAAACAGACCCCTCTCAACAAGGTATTCTAAACGCATTAGGAACAAAACGGAACTTACTTATTCAAGGGCCTCCGGGAACTGGAAAAAGTCAATCATTGACTGCCGTTCTTGTAAACGCTTTAGAAAACCATAAAAAAGTTATTGTAGTCTGTGAAAAAATTACAGCACTAGAAGTTTTACAAAATACCTTGACGGATTTTGGTTTACAAGATATGTTTGTCATGATTACTGATGCGGTCAAAGACAGGCGTAAAGTAGTTAATCAGGTAAGACAAAAGTTAGAGGATGTTAAATCCCACTTTAATACCAATAGTCGATACAAATTAGATACTATAATTACAAAGGCTCAAGGATTAATAGATTCTATTAATGCTAAACATATAAAAGTTAACGAAAAAATCATTGGTAATGATGTATGGACACAAGTAGTAGGCAATTTTTTAAAAAACCAAGGAATAGCGGAGGAGGTTGATAATTCAGTCATAGAAAAAATTCCTTTCAAGTTTAGTTATGATGAATTATACGATTATATAGAAGACTTAAAAAAGGCAGAAGCTCTTTATAAGAGCTATGAACCATTCATTGAAAAATCAGTAATTAACACTTCAAAATATCATGGTGATAACCCATATGAAATTGAGAACGACTTAAAAAATGATTATAAATCGTATAAAACTCAATTTTCCATTGTAAATGACAAAATTCAAGAACTTCGCAATAACTATCCAAAGCAGACGGATATTTTAGATATAAAAAAGACGAGTTCTCTATGGTTTAAATTATTAGCATTATTTGATAAGGAGAAAAGTCAATTAATAAAAGATCAAAATGAGGTTAATAAAACTATTCAAAACTTACTCGACAAAATTGAAGTAGATGATTGGTTTGGAGGGTTTAGTAAATATGATTTTGAATTAAGCTCAAAAGTTCAATACCTTGAAATTGTTCTTGAAAATTTTGATGAGTTTATCAATAATGAAAACGACTTGTTTACAAATGAATATAACTGGTTTTCCTTTTTAAGCACTTTAGACGATTACAAGCAATTGGTAATTATTCCAAAATTACAAGGGTCTGAAAATTGGGATAAAACCTTTTTACAGGTTTATCTGAATAGATTACTTTATAAATATTCTTCAAATGAATTACCTACTAACGATCATGAGCATATTGAATTTACTGAATCAATAAAAGGGCTTAAACGGGAACAAATAAATTATATTAAGTCCTATTGGAAAAGCAGATTCTTAAAAGATGCCGCAAAATTTGATAAAAGTTTTCTTCTTAAAGTACGCAATTTATATAATAAACGCAGTAGCACTAAATATAAGCGCCATTCCTTAAGGCAGATAGTAAATTATGATATCAATTTATTTAGTTCTTGTTTTCCTATAATACTTACAACACCTGATGCCTGTTCAACCTTGTTCCTGAATCGTAGAAAATTTTTTGATATTGTATTGTTTGATGAGGCGAGTCAATTGCGATTAGAAGACAATTTACCGGCATTGTTAAAGGGTAAGCAAGTTATTATAGCAGGTGATGAACATCAAATGCCACCCTCTAATTATTTCAGTAAAATATTTGATGGCAATATAGAAGAAGAAGAAGATTTTGAGGAAGAGGAGGTAGCGGAAAGAGAACGGGATAATTTCTTGTTGGGTTGCGAATCGCTATTAGAATTTGGATCAGAATTGGAATTTCAAAAAAGCTATTTAGATTTTCATTACCGTTCACGACATCCATATTTAATAGACTTTTCAAATCACGCTTTCTATAATAGGCGATTAAAACCACTACCAAATCAATTGGAGTATAATCCAATAAATTATATTCAAGTAGATGGTACGTTTTCAGAGCATACCAATGAATTAGAGGCTGAAATGGTGCTGTCTATACTTGAAAATAATATAAACCCATATCAAAATGGTGAATATCCTTCTGTAGGTGTAGCGACTTTTAATATAGCGCAGCGAAACTTGATTTTAAGTAAGATATACGAGCGCAATAAGTTTTCAAAATATCAAGATTTTAATAATAAAATGATCCAACTTCAAGAGAATGGGTTTTTCGTTAAGAATTTAGAAAATATTCAAGGTGATGAGCGTGATGTCATCATTTTATCTACTACTTATGGTATCGGTAAAGATGGAAAATTTGCACAACGGTTTGGACCTTTAAATCATGTAAAGGGATATAAGCTGTTGAATGTAATAGTAACCCGAGCAAAGTATAAGGTTTATGTATGCTCTTCTATTCCTCAGGAGGTGTTTTTAGATTACAACCAATACTTAGTAACAGAAGGCTCTAATAATAGGAGAGGTGTCTTCTTTGCCTATTTAGCTTACTCAAAGGCTGTTAGTGATAGTAATAATAAATTAAGAGAGAAAATTCTTAATGACTTGTCGGCTAATGTCAAAGAGGAAATAAAACTAGGCGATGCATTGGGAGATTTGGAATCACCATTCGAGGAAGAGGTGTATCAGGTCTTAGTCAATCATTTTCCAGAAAAAATGATAAAGCCTCAAGTTCAGTATGCCGGCTTTAGAATAGACATGGTTTATGATGCAGGTGATTCAAATATTCCAAAAATTGCTATAGAGTGCGATGGTGCAGCTTTTCATAGTTCAACAGAAGCTTATCTAAATGATGTCTATAGACAAAAAATATTAGAGCGAAATGGATTTGTGTTTCATAGAATTTGGAGCACCAATTGGTGGCGAAGTCCTAAAAAGGAAACTAAAAGGTTAATTGATTTTATTGAAAAAACGTCCAAGGGTAAAATAAATTGTAGCGCCTCCGATAAGAACGTTATTAAAGAGGCTTTTACTGATATAATCATTACAAAAGAGGATTCCTTAGATGAGCTTAAGGAAGAATATCAATCAGATATACAGGAGTTTATAGAATTTGAAGAATTACCTATTGAAGAACAAATAAAAAAAGCTGTTGTTGAACCTATTCAGACAGACTTATTTCAAGATCGAGTTCAGCTTAACAGTAAAGTTGAAATTAAATATATCAACAATGGAAAAAATTTAAATATTGAATTGGTAGATGCACGGATTAAAACCTTCAGCATGAGCAGTGAACTTCAAAAAATTGATATTAAATCACCATTAGGTGTTTCATTATTGGGTAAATCTGTTGGAGATACTGCTCAAGTTGGTGATTTGGATAACTATGTTGAGGTTTTAACACTTAAAAACAATTAAAAAGTATAAAGCGCACGTGGCTTATGTTAAAGGTTAACGTGAAGAAAATTCTGAACTAAAATGAAACCCTTAACCAAAACACGCTTTAAACTAGGTCTGGAATGCCCAAATAAATTGTATTTCACTTCAAAAAAGGAATATGCAAACCAAAGCTTGGATGATTCTTTTTTACAGGCACTGGCAAAAGGTGGCTTTCAGGTAGAAGCTTTAGCACGTTTGCATTACCCGAAAGGTATTTTTATAGATACCCAAAATTATGAATATGACCTTGCCACAGATCTTACCCAAGAACAATTGACAAAAGATGCTATTTCAATATATGAAGCAGCCTTTGAGCATAATGGTCTTTTCATACGTACAGACATCCTTTCAAAAAAAGGAAACCATATTAAACTAATTGAAGTCAAGGCTAAGTCCTTTGACCCTAATGATGAATTCCTTTTTATAGGTAAACGAGGAGGGATAAAAAGTGACTGGAAATTATATCTGTTCGATTTGGCTTTCCAAAAATATGTGGCTCAAAAGGCTAATCCTCAATTTACCTTTGAAGCTTATCTTTTAATGGCGGACAAAACCAAAACCGCCAAAGTGGATGGCCTTAACCAATTATTTCGAATACCAAAAGACGGTAATCCAAGAACGGATGTATCATCAAATATTGGTTCCTTGGATGAAATTGGTGAATCTGTACTATCAGAAATCAATGTAGACACCATTATAAATCGAATAATAGCAAATGAATACCCCTATTTTGACAATCTTACTTTTGAAGAATCTATTGCGTTATTCAAAACATCCTATCAAAACAATGATTATTTAAATTGGCCGACACAATTTGGAGCCTGCAAGAGTTGTGAATTCAAGACAACACCCGAACAGGAAAAAGAAGGTTCTAAATCTGGATTCAAATACTGTTTTGAAAAACAACATGCCTGGAAGCCTTCAGATTTCGACAAATCCAATGCCTTTGAAATATGGAATTTTAGAGGTAAAAATCTGGTTGAGGAGAATCGTTTGTTAATGGAAGACGTTACGGAAGAAGACATCAATGCAAAACCAGAAGCAGGAAGATTATCCGCATCAGAAAGGCAATGGATTCAAGTTGAAAAATCCCAACAGAACGATGATTCTATTTTTGTGTTGAAGGAGGAACTTAAAGAAGAAATGGCAAAATGGAACTTTCCATTACATTTTATCGATTTTGAAACGAGTACAGTCGCACTGCCCTTTACCAAGGGAAGGAAACCCTATGAACAGGTTGCCTTTCAGTTTTCGCACCACCAACTAAATGAAGATGGCAGTATTGAGCATAAAAATGAATACATCAATAATAACCCTGGGGAATTTCCCAATTTTGAATTTGCCCGTGCATTACAAACATCACTTTCCAAAGACCAAGGAACCATATTTAGATTTGCAGCCCATGAAAATACAATCGTAAATGCCATAATTTATCAATTGCAGTCAAGCAGTGAAGGTGATGCCCAAGAATTAATTTCATTTTTAAAATCCATTTCCACTGCTACTAAAGACAATGTGGAGCAATGGGATAGCGAGCGCAGCATGGTTGACTTAAACATAATAGTGAAGGACTATTATTACAACCCCTTAACTAACGGCTCTAACAGCATCAAAGCAGTACTTCCAGCTAGCCTACAGTCTAGCCCTTATTTACAAAAGAAGTATTCACAGCCCATTGGTAAAATAAACGTAGGGAGTACCAATTTTGAAACAAGTCAAATTTGGTTGAAAAAAAATAGTGATGAAGTCATTAACCCATACAAAATGCTACCTCCACTGTTTGATGGCTGGAGTATGCTTGATTTAGATGATACTATCTCTGAATTGGAAGGTATTGCAGATGGAGGCGCAGCACTTACCGCTTATGCCAAACTACAATATGTAGACATGGAGCAAAACGAAAGAGATGAAATCACAAGTGCCCTATTGAAATATTGCGAATTGGACACTTTGGCTATGATCATGATTTATGAGCATTTTAGGTATGATTTGATTTGATAAGTTTAGTATGTACTTGCCTTTTTAAATTCCTTCCTTGAGGCAATAAATCCGGACATAGTATTACGGCATTCTGCCGGACACTAAATTAATAATGTATTAGTTGTTTAATCTAACTTTGAAGAATTTGGAATTTTGCCTAAATCATAATTGGTAAGTCATTCATATAACATAAAGATTCTTTTGGGTTTCAAAAAGTACCTACATCAAATCCGAGGAGAACCATATTTTAAGTAAATTTGTGTGAAAGTAATTTTTGTATTACTCGTAATACTTTTTAACCTTTACAACCAACAGGTTCTTTTACGATTTTGATTTTCTAGTGAATGAATTCCATTTTTTAACGGATTAGCATCCTAGTTCCGAACAAATATCGAACAAATTTTATTACTTCTATATACAATTTATTGTAAATTAGTTACTTAAAGTAATGTATATGGTACACAGAACGTATATCATACCATGCAGGAATAATAATCACCTTACAATAATTAGAAAGAGGCCCG
>TARA_R110000765_G_scaffold21786_2_pt1 | contig 50821 bp, 44 predicted proteins | sample TARA_R110000765 | Tara Oceans TARA_R110000765 (sample SAMEA4398168) | marine metagenome | biome: Polar Biome; feature: [MES] marine water layer (ENVO:01000295) within the mesopelagic zone...; material: water (ENVO:00002006), including particulate matter (ENVO:01000060) such as...... | reverse complement strand
CAATATCGCCATCGTTGTTGTTATCAACAACTACAGTGTCAAAGGGACTATTGCTCACCCCACCAGAAGCGTCTAACGGATTACTGGAAACATAGGCCAGATAGTGCGTTGTGCTGAAATCTGCCATGGATGCCTTCTCTCTTTTGCCTGGTACGTCCGTTCGCAATGACGGAGTCGTAGATTAACATTTTTTTCAGCTTAGAGCTTGGTCAGGCTGAAATGCAAGAAAGGTCGTGTGAATTTCAGACCGATTTCTCCTTTTCAAAAGGCCGCTTGTTTTGGCAGCACACTGCGACGGGACTTTCGAGTGGCGCAGCCCCGCAAGGGTTAACCCTTGTAAAGCCACCTCGTTCAAACCGAAGAGAAAAAGCACTCACTTCATCAGCGTTTCGTCACCCCGACCATGGAACACCTCACGCGCTGTCTTGCGGCTGTGGCGTGACCTGCACAGCGCCTGCCAGTTGGGCCGGTCGCCCTTGCGGGGCGTGATGAGGTCGGCATCAGAACACAAAATCCGTAGCATCCAGCAGGGTGTGATCCACCCCCAGCAATACAAACGTCACATCGGCAAAGTTCACCCGCGTGTCTGCGCCCAGATCGGTGATGGTCAGGTCGTCCATGGATGCAGCCCCTGTCGCGATCCTGATACGGTCCACGCCGTCTTCGAAGTCGGTGATGATGTCGGCGCCATCTCCGGCCTTGAACACGAACAGGTCCGCCCCTGCGCCACCCGTCAGCGTGTCGGCACCTTCATCGCCAGACAGGCGGTCGGCACCCGCATCGCCAAACAGGACATCATCACCCAGACTGCCATAGAGTGCGTCCCTGCTGTCGCCGCCATAGAGCGTGTCATCACCGCGCCCGCCGTCCAGCACGTCGCGTGACCGCCCCCCGTCCAGCAGATCGCGGCCCCGCCCGCCGTTCAGCCGGTCGCGGTTGCTGCCACCGCTGAGGGTGTCGTGGCCTGTGCCGCCGTCCAGCGTGTCATTGCCCCGCAGCCCGCTCAGGTCATCGTCCCCGTCCAGGCCGTCCAGGGTGTCATCGCCATCATGGCCCATAAGCGTGTCGTTCAGCGCACCCAGAAACAGATGGTCATCGCCCGCGGTGCCATCCACCGGAACCGCGTCGACGGTCAGGATCTGCGCCATGACATCGTCCGCCCCATCCCGCAGCGCCGTATAGGTCACCAACAGCCGCCCGTCTGCCAGCTCTGCCAGTTGCGGCTGGGCCGATCCGTCGGCGTCCTCCAGTGTCAACGCCAACTGCGTGCCCACAGCCAGCCCCGTATCGGTGTAACGCTGGGCAAAGACCTGGGCCGTGCCGGAATAGACGGTCCAGAACACCACGAACCCACCCGCCGACAGGGCCAGAGCATCGCCCTGCACCTCGTAGCGCGTCGGATCGCTGGTCACGTCGATCACGCTCAGCGCCGTGCCGGTGGCGTCAAAGACGGTCGCCTGCACATCGCCGTTGCTGGCCAGCATGACAAAACCACCGCTGTCCAGCGCGTGAAGGTCGGGGGCATAGGCCGTCGTGCTCAGCAGGATCTGCGCCGACACGATGCCGGTGTCCGCGTCGTAGATATGCGCAACCGCATGACCATCCGCATTGCGAAAGCCGACGACAAAGCGGGTGCCCTCCCCGGCCAATTGCAGGACGCGCGTTTCGCTGTTGGCCTCGGCCTCGGCACTGATCAACAGCGGCGCGGCCGCAGCCCCGGGCGACAGCACCGTCAGGAACACCGATGTTCCCGAGGTATAGCTTGCCACCTGCCCCGCCAGCCGCACATTGATTTGCCAGCCCGCGTCGGTGTCGTGCAATGCGAACACATCCGTCGGTCCCGACACATCGTCAAAGCTGCGGCCCAGCACGTCGAAGTCACCGGCCTCCAAGCGGTTCCAGACCACCGTATAGCCGCCATCATATGCCCACACATCCGGTCGAAGATCGCGACCTGACACGTCGGTATTGACCCTGAAATCCGTGCCCACCTTGGCACCCGTGGCGTCATAGCGGCAGGCATAGATGTCATATACGCCGTCATGGTCCGAAGCCCAGCTGACGACAAAGCCGCCATCAGACAGGGCCGCCACCTCGCCTCGTGTCTGTATCCCCGAAGTAACGGTGTTGATCGTGAATTCAGAAAGGCTGCGTGTCCAAGACATGGGTGGTCCTTTGATCCGGCTTGACGCAAGGCTCAAGATCGTTGCGCACAGCCAAACTATACAAGTCCCACCACCCGACAACCCCTGGGGCGGATCTGTTAACCATTTTCAATTAAAAGATGAATCGGCGCAGCGCCGCGAACGAAAAAGGGCCAGCGCGTTGTGCACTGGCCCTTTTCACTGTGCTGTCCGGTCGGCCTCAGCCCATCAGAACTTCGCCGAATTCCTCGCGCAGGTTGCGCTTCAGAACCTTGCCGGTCGCATTGCGCGGCAACACATCGGTGAACACCACGCGGTCAGGAATTTGCCATTTGGCGATTTTGTCTTCGAAAATGGCCAGAATTTCCGCCTCGGACGGGTCCTGCCCCTCGGCCTTGACCGCGACCAGAACGGGGCGTTCGTCCCATTTCTCGTGACGCGCGCCGATCACGGCGGCGTCTGCCAGCTTGGGGTGCGCAATCGCGATGTTTTCCAGGTCGACCGAGCTGATCCATTCACCGCCCGATTTGATGATGTCTTTCGAGCGGTCCTTGATGCTGAGGTAACCGTCGGCATCCAGCGTGGCCACATCGCCCGTGTCGAACCAACCGTTGGTCAGCGTCTCTTCGGTGGATTTGCGGAAATAGCTGTCCAGAATCCAGTGCCCGCGCACGTGCAAGTCGCCTTGGGTCTTTCCGTCGTTGGGCAGCGTCTTGCCCTCTTCATCGACAATCTTCAGCTCGACCCCAAACGGCGGACGGCCCTGGTTTTCGCGCATCTTGTGACGGGCTTCATCGCTCAGCTTGTCATGTTTCGCCAGCAACTGGTTGACCGAGCCCAAGGGCGACATTTCGGTCATGCCCCAGGCGTGGATGGTCTCGACGCCGAAATTCTCGCGGAAGGCGGTGATCATCGACGGTGGGCAAGCCGACCCGCCGATCACCGTGCGCTCCAGCGTTTCCAGCTTGCTGCCCGATTTCAGCGCCTCGTTCACCAGACCCAGCCAGATCGTCGGCACACCCAAGGCGACCGAAACCTTGTAGCTGTCAATCAGCTTGACCAGCGAAGCGCCGTCCAGCCCCGGCCCCGGCAACACCATCGACGCCCCCGTCATGGCACAGGCATAGGGCGTGCCCCAGGCGTTGACGTGGAACATCGGCACCACGGGCAGCACCCGCTTCGTGGCCGACAGGTCCAGACTGTCGGGCAGCGCCGCCACAAGGCTGTGCAGCACGGTCGAGCGGTGGGAATACAAAACCCCCTTGGGGTTGCCGGTGGTGCCAGACGTATAGCACAGCGACGAGGCGGTGTTTTCGTCCAGATCAGGCCATGCGAAATCTGCGTCACCGGTCGCAATCAGGTCGTCATAGAATTGCAGCCCCTCGATGGCGGCAGCGGCCTCGTCATCGTGGCCTTCCATCAGGACGATGTGTTTCAGATTGGGGCACTTGTCACGGATTGCGGCAATCAGCGGCACAAAGGTCTTGTCGATGAACAGGACCTGATCATCGGCATGGTTGATGATGTAAACCAGTTGTTCGGGGAACAGACGCGGGTTGATCGTGTGACAGACAAATCCCGCACCCGACACACCAAAATAGATCTCCAGATGGCGGCGGTTGTTCCACGCAATCGTGCCACAACGCGCTTGCGGCTCAAGCCCCAGCTTGGTCAGCGCATCGCCCAGACGGTGAGCATTGGCGCCCACATCGCGCCAGCTTGTCGTTTCGACACCACCCGCAGTCTGAACCGAGACAATCTCGGTGTCGCCGTGATACCGCGCTGCGTGATCCACGAGCGAAGAAATCGTCAAAGGGGCAGTCATCATTTGGCCAAGCATGGGCACGTCCTCCATAACATACAGAGGTACGCCGCCTGACCTGTTGTCCTGCGTGCGCTGTCCTCCCGTTGGGACCGACTTTGCCAATCAGCTGCGGGGCTTGCAAGCGCCAGCGCACAGATTTACGCATCGTCAAATGGACATAGCTTACCACACACCGCTCAGCGCCCAGCAACAGACAAGCCTTGGCATCAGCCCCACCGCCCCGCTGGCCGTGGCAGACCGCGTGCATCACGACGATCTGGACACGCTGAACCACGTCAACAACACCCGCTATTTCGTCTGGTTCGAACGGCTGCGCATCCGGCATATGCGGATGTATGGCATCGGCAAGCTGAACGACCCCGACAGCCCCCGCATCGTCATCCGCTCGGGCGAGGTGCGTTTTATCGAGGAAATCCGCGCAGGCACCGATTACGTCGTTACCACCACGTGCAGCGCGCTGCGCACCACGTCGATGACGCTGGATCAGGCGATCTGGGCTGAAGGGCGCAAACGCGCGACCTTCAGCTGCGTGATGGTGCTGCTGACCCAAGACGGGGCCGAACGCATGCCGATCCCGCAGGACATCCGGCAGCGCCTGATCGCAGACGGGGCGCGCGAAACCTAAGCCGCCCCGTTCTCTGGTTCAGAAAATCCGCGCCGGAGACCGCGGTTTCCGCAAGGAGACCAAATAACTCAAATGTGCCGACAGGCACGCCATTCAATCACGGTGCCGGTGAATGAACGCCACCAGCCCGCGTGTCGAGCCATCCTTGCTGTCCGCGCTCTCGGTTCCTTCGACCACGGGCTGCAAGGCGGTCGCCAGTTCCTTGCCCAACTCGACCCCCCATTGGTCATAAGAGTTGATGCCCAGGATCACCCCCTCGACAAACACCCGGTGTTCATAGAGCGCCACGATCATGCCCAGCGTCTCGGGGTCCAGCAACGGATAGGCCAGCGTCACCGAGGGCCGGTTGCCCGGAAACACCCGGTGCGCCGCCTGACGCTCCAGTTCGGCCCCCGTAAACTTGTCCGCCACCTTGGCCCGCGCCTCATCCAGCGACCGGCCCCGCATCAGCGCCTCGGATTGGGCAAGACAGTTGGCCACCAGCAGATCATGGTGGTGGCGCAACTCGGGCTCGTGGCCCTGGGCGGCAATCATGAATTCACAGGGGATCACGTCCGTCCCCTGATGGATCAGCTGATAGAACGCATGTTGCCCGTTGGTGCCCGGCGCGCCCCAGACAACGGGGCCGCTTTCAACCGCAACGGGCTTGCCGTCCATCGTCACCGACTTGCCGTTGCTCTCCATCTCGAGCTGCTGGAAATAGGCAGGCAACAGCGCCAGCCGCTGGTCATAGGGCAGCACGGCGCGTGTGGCATGGCCCAGCACCTGCCGGTGCCACATCCCCACCAGAGCATGCATCAACGGCATGTTTTCCACGCCCTCCGCTGCACAGAAATGCCGGTCCATCGCCTGCCCGCCGCGCAGGAAGGCATCAAAGGCTTTGGGCCCCACGGCGATCATCACGCTCAGCCCGATCGGTCCCCACATCGAATAGCGCCCGCCGACCCAGTCCTCGAAGCCGAACACACGTTCAGCGGGAATGCCAAAATCAGCAGTCTTTTCCATATTCGTCGACAGCGCCGCGAATTGCTGCGTGGGATCACCGCCATGGTCCTGCATCCAGGCCCGCGCGGTGCGCGCGTTGGTCATCGTCTCGATGGTGGTGAACGTCTTGGACGCGACGATCACCAGCGTCGTTTTGGCGTCCAGCCCACGCAGCGTGTCGGCGATATGCGCGCCGTCCACATTGGACACGAAATGCACCTTTGGCCCGTCGTGATAGGGCGCCAGCGCCTGCGCGGCCATCGCAGGCCCCAGGTCAGAGCCACCAATGCCGATGTTGATCACATCCGTAATGTCCGAGCCGCGCACCGCGTCCGCATAGCTGCGCATCCGTGCCAGCGTGTCCAGCACGCCCGGCATGACGTCCGCGCCGTCTACCATGACCGCGCCGCCATCCAGATTGCGCAGAGCGGTGTGCAGCACAGCCCGCCCCTCTGTCTGGTTGATCGGCGCGCCTGCGAACATCGCGTCGCGTTTCGCCTGCCAGCCGGCGGCATCGGCCAGCGCCAGCAACTGATCGCGTGTGTCGTCGTCCAAATTCGTCTTGGAATAATCCAGCCGCATGTCGCCGGTCTGCGCGCTGAAACGGTCCGCGCGATCCGGATCGGCCTCGAACAGGTCCAGCATATGCCGGTCTGCCACGGCTGCGGCTTTTGCTTTCAACTCAGTCCACATGAAATCACTCCGCCCAATGTACAGTCAGGTCTTCCAGAACCGCTGCAATTGGCGCGTTCCGGGGGTCCATATCCACGGCACGTTCAAATGCCGCACGTTTTTCCGCGCCAAAGATCACCAGGTGCTTGGACATGGCACTGTCCAGAACATGCGCCGACAGGCTGATCCGCGGCTCTTGCCCTTCGGCGTGTATCGGCAGGGCCACGGGCGCATCTGCGGCCAGCGCATCGTCCAGCCCATCCGCCCCTGGAAACAAGGAGGCCGTGTGCATATCCGCGCCCATGCCCAGCAACAACACCGAGATCGGCAGATGATCGGTCAGCACCGCAGACACGTCCAAGGCCCCCGCATCCACATCCATACCGGTACGATAAAGCGGCTTGAACGTTGCCACTGCCGCGCGGTCCACCAGCAGGTGCCTGCGCAGCAGCGCTCCGTTCGAGCGGTCCGAGGTTTCGTCCACCCAGCGTTCATCCGTCAGGGTCACATCCACGCGGCTCCAGTCCAGTCGCGCCGCCGACAGCACGTCGAAAATCGGCCCCGGAGAAGTCCCCCCCGGCACTGCCAGTGTCGCACGTTCGTGGGTGAACAGCGCATTTTCCAGGCGTCCCGCCATGACGTTGGCCACGTCGATCGCCAGCATGTCGCGGTCGTGATATTCCTCGAACTTCACGGCTTCACCTCGCGCCAGACGCGGGTGTCACGGGCCAGCATCTGTACCGCGTCACCGGGACCTGCGCTGCCACTGTCATAGGGTTTGGGCACATCGCCTCGCGTTTCCCAGCCGGCGATGATCGGATCGGTCCAGGCCCACGCCGCCTCGACCTCGTCGCCGCGCATGAACAGGGTCTGGTTGCCCCGGATCACGTCCATGATCAGCCGTTCGTACGCGTCGGGCGGATCCTCGCCCTCTTCGCCCAACGCCTCGGCAAATGTCATGTCCAGCGGTACATCGACCAGCCGCATACCACCGGGGCCCGGTTCCTTGATCGTCACGTTCAGGGTGATACCCTCGTTCGGCTGAAGGCGGATCGACAGGGTGTTGCGGTGGTCCTGTTTCTCGCCAAAGATCGAATGGTTCAACTCCTTGAACACAACCGAGATTTCACTCGAGCGCGCCACCAGTCGCTTGCCGGTGCGCAGGTAGAACGGCGTGCCCGCCCAACGCCAGTTGGAAATCCCCACCTTCATCGCGACATAGCTTTCGGTGCGCGAACGGGGGTCCTCGACGGCCTCGCGGTAGCTGGGACCGTCGGCGCTGGCCTCATATTGACCGCGCACGACATGGTGCGGTGCCACAGGGTCCAGCGCGCGGATCACCTTCAGCTTTTCGTCGCGCACTGCGTCGGGGTCGAACTTGCTGGGCGGCTCCATCGCGATCAGGCACAGCAGTTGCATCAGGTGGTTCTGCACCATGTCGCGCATCGCGCCAGAGCGGTCATAATAATCGCCCCTGCCCCCGACACCCACGGTTTCAGCCACGGTGATCTGGATATGATCGACATATTGCGAATTCCACAGCGGCTCGAACAGCATGTTGCCAAAGCGCACGGCCATCAGGTTCTGCACCGTCTCCTTGCCCAGATAATGGTCGATCCGGTAAATCTGACCCTCGTCAAAGTGTTCGGCCAGCGAGGCGTTCAGTGCCTTGGCACTGGCCAGATCGCGGCCAAAAGGCTTTTCGACCACGATGCGGGTCTGATCGTTGGTCAGCTTCCATTTGTGCAGGCGCGATGCCAGATCGCCGAACAGGCTGGGTGCGACCGAGAAATAATAGGCCCGCACCACGTCGCGCCCGTCCATCAGCTTGACCATCTCGGCCCAGCCGTCATCGCCCTTGGCATCGACCGTCACATATTCCAGCCGCGCCTGGAACGCCTCGAGCGTGCCGTTCTCGCAGGACTTGCCGCCGCCGAATTCGCGAATCGCATCCGCAACAAAGGCGCGGTACTCGTCCGAGGTCATCTCGGAGCGTGCTGCACCGATCACCCGTGCAGTATCAGGCATTTGCCCCGAACAGAACCGCCGGAACAGGCCCGGCAGGATCTTGCGGCGGGCCAGATCGCCGGTCCCCCCGAATATGACAAGATCAAAAGGATCGACCGGAATGACGCGCGAAACCATGCTGTAGGCCCTTGTTTCATCAATTGTTAGCGCAAACATGCCTTAAACCGCCCCGGATCACAATAGTGTCAGGCCAAGGGGGTCGGCAGTTCTTGCCTTTGCGGGTACCCTAGCACAAATGAAGGACAGGCAAAGACCGGAGGCGCTGCGAAAATGAAAGACATTTCAGAAGCACAGACACGCGGCAACGCGGGCAAATTCCAGGACCCTGTGCGCACCGCCAAGGGCGAACAGCGCGCGACCGTCGCCCTGACCCACCCCGAAACGCTGTGGTTCAACACCGGCACGCTGTGCAACATCGAATGCGTGAACTGCTATATCGAAAGCAGCCCCACCAATGATGCGCTGGTCTATATCACTGCGGACGAGGTGCGCGATTATCTGGACCAGTTGACCGAACGCGCGTGGCCGGTGACCGAAATCGCCTTTACCGGCGGCGAGCCCTTCATGAACCCGCAGATGATCGACATGACCGAAGCCGCGCTGGAGCGCGGCTATGACGTGCTGATCCTGACCAACGCCATGCGCCCGATGATGCGCAAGTCCATGCAGGACGGGCTGGTGCGGTTGAACGCTGCGTTCCCCGGCAAGCTGACCCTGCGCATCTCTGTCGATCACCACCGCGCCGAACTGCACGACGCCGAACGCGGCGAGGGCAGCTTTGACAAGACGCTGAAAGGCATGGAATGGCTGCGCGACAACGGCTTTCGCATGGCGGTTGCGGGCCGGTCGATCTTTGAAGAGGACGAGACGACCTCGCGGGCGGGATATGCCGAATTCTTCGCAAAGAATAACTTCAACATAGACGCGCAAAACCCTGGCATGACTGTTCTTTTCCCCGAAATGGATGAAAAGGTTGAAGTGCCCGAGATCACCACCGCCTGTTGGGGCATTCTGGACAAATCCCCCGACGCGGTCATGTGTGCGTCGTCGCGCATGGTGGTCAAGCGCAAGGGTGCCGACCACCCTGCGGTGCTGGCCTGCACCCTGCTGCCCTATGCGCCCGAATTCGAACTGGGCACCACATTGCAACAGGCCGAAGCCCCCGTCGCCCTGAACCACCCGCATTGCGCGAAGTTCTGCGTTCTGGGTGGTGCAAGCTGCTCGGCATGACGGGTATCTTCATTTGACATAAGGCAACGCTCTGGCAAAACTGGCGTCCTGATCACAAGGACACCGGATATGAACAAACTTATTGCCAGCACCGCCACCGCCCTTTTCCTGGCCTCGGCGCAGATCACCTTTGCGCAATCCATCAGCGCGTCGAATCCCGAAACCCTGACCAACATGCTGAGCGAATCCGGCTATCCGACAGAGATCGTGACCGACAGCTATGGCGATCCGCAGATTAAGACCGAGATTGACGGCACAAAGATGGACATCAACTTTTACGGCTGCACCGATGGCCGCAATTGCCGCGACATCCAGTTCCGCGCCAGCTTTGACACCTCGGGCAACACGTCGCTGCAAACCCTGCACGACTGGAACCGCGACTTTTTCATCGGCAAAGCCTATCAGAACAATCAGGGCTATTCGGTGATCGAACATGCCGTCGCGGGCGTGGACGGCATGTCGCGCTATACCTTTGATCGCATCCTGGCCCGCTGGACCAGTGCGGTTGACAGCTTCAAGGAACACATCGGGTTCTGATCCCTTCGGGGCTGCGGCCCCTCAGTGAATGATGAACTCACCGACCTGGTTGCGCCACTCACCCGGCGCAATCAGCTTGCGGTGGGTGAAACGCACCGAATGCAGCGGTCCCTCGATCTCGCGCTGCCAGAATTCGACGAATTCAAACAGGCGCGGGTGGTCGGGCGCCGTGTCGTAATCCTGCCAAGTATAGCTGTTCAACACGTGCTGGTAATCCGGCATCCGATAGAAAAATTCGGCTGTGGTCAGACCATACCCGCGAAGCATCATTTCCGTTTCAGAGACCTGCATTTTGCGCACCTTTCATGCTGCTTTTCTTTCATCCTGCCACAGCCAGATTACTTTTCAATAAAAACAGTATGTTGGCACTCGCATCCCTGTGCTGCCAAAGCCACAGAGCCACCTGCCATTGCACCTTATATGCGGCATCTGATAAGGTTTCTCACAACATATAGACACTCAGAAAAAGACGGGCAGCCAAGTGAACGACACGCCAGAAACACCTGAGAACAATGATGAAATGCCGCCAGAGCGTCCCGTTTACTCGGGACCAACGGTTACCATCGAACACGAGATGCGCACATCCTATCTGGATTATGCCATGTCGGTCATCGTCAGCCGCGCGATCCCCGATCTGCGTGACGGGCTGAAACCGGTGCACCGGCGCATCCTGTTTGCGATGCACGAAACCGGCAACACGCACGACAAATCCTACCGCAAATCCGCCCGTCCCGTGGGCGACGTGATGGGCCAGTATCACCCGCACGGCGACAGCGCGATCTATGACGCGCTGGTGCGGATGGCACAGGATTTCTCGATGTCGCTGCCGCTGCTGGACGGTCAGGGCAACTTTGGCTCGATGGACGGCGATAACGCCGCCGCCATGCGCTATACCGAAGTGCGCATGGACAAGCCCGCCGCCTATCTGCTGGCTGATATCGACAAGGACACCGTCGATTTCCAGGACAACTATGACGGCAAGCAAAAAGAACCCACCGTTCTGCCTGCGCGTTTCCCCAACATGCTGGTCAACGGCGCGGGCGGCATTGCGGTCGGCATGGCCACCAACATCCCGCCGCACAATCTGGGCGAGGTTGTCGACGCCACGCTGGCGCTGATCGAAGACCCGGACCTGACGTCAGAGCAACTGATCGACTATGTGCCCGGCCCCGACTTTCCCACCGGCGGCACCATGTTGGGCCGCTCGGGCGCGCGCAAAGCCTACCTTGAGGGGCGCGGCAGCGTCGTCATCCGTGCCAAGACCCGCGTCGAGGAGATCCGCAAGGACCGCTTTGCCATCATCATCGACGAGATCCCCTATCAGGTGAACAAGGCAACGATGATCGAACGCATCGCCGAGGCCGCACGTGAGAAACGGATCGAAGGCATCGCGCACGTACAGGACGAATCCGACCGCAACGGTGTGCGGGTTGTCGTGGAACTGAAACGCGACGCCACCGCCGAGGTGGTGCTGAACCAGCTGTTCCGCTTTACCCCCATGCAGGTCTATTTCGGCTGTAACATGCTGGCGCTGAACGGCGGACGCCCCGAGCAATTGACCCTGCGCCGGTTCCTGACCTGCTTTATCGACTTCCGCGAGGATGTCGTGGCGCGCCGCACCGCCTATCTGCTGCGCAAGGCGCGTGAACGCAGCCACATCCTGTGTGGTCTGGCCGTGGCCGTCACCAACATCGACGAAATCGTGGCCACCATCCGGTCGTCCGCCGACGCCGCCGAGGCGCGCGAAAAGCTGATGACACGCCGCTGGCCTGCGGCGTCGATCCTGGATTACATCGCGCTGATCGACGATCCGACCCACACCGCCAATGACGACGGCACCTATAACCTGTCCGAAACCCAGGCCCGCGCCATTCTGGAACTTCGGTTGCAGCGCCTGACCCAGATCGGCGTCAAGGAAGTGACCGACGAGTTGGAAGAGCTGGCTGGCAAGATCAAGGAATACCTTGAGATTCTGGGCAGCCGCGACCGCATCATGGGCATCATTGCGGACGAGCTGCGCGAAGTCCGCGAGCTGTTCGCCGTGCCGCGCCGCACCGAGATTGTAGACTGGTCCGGCGACATGGACGACGAAGACCTGATCGAACGTGAAGACATGGTCGTGACCGTCACATCGGGCGGCTACATCAAGCGCACGCCGCTGGCCGATTTCCGCGCCCAAAAGCGGGGCGGCAAGGGCGTGTCGGGGATGCAGACCAAGGAAGAGGACGTGATCACGACCCTCTTTGTGGCCAACACCCACACGCAACTGTTGTTCTTCACCACTGACGGGATGTCCTACAAGCTCAAGACATGGCGCCTGCCCCAGGGTGGACGGACCTCCAAGGGCAAGGCGATCGTCAACATCCTGCCGATCCCGGTCGGTGTGTCGGTGGCCGCCATCATGCCCGTGGACCGCGACGAAAAGGACTGGGACGACCTGCAAGTGGTCTTTGCCACATCCGCAGGCACCGTGCGCCGAAACAAGCTGTCGGATTTCACCAACGTCATGCGCAACGGAAAGATCGCGATGAAATTCGAGGGCGAACACGAGGGAACCACCCTGATCAACGCGCGCATCGCGTCGAACGACGACGATGTGATGCTGATCACCAACTCGGGCCGCGCCATCCGCTTCCCTGCGACGGATGTCCGGGTGTTCAACAGCCGCGCCTCGGTCGGGGTGCGGGGCATCAAGCTGGGGGCGAAAGACACGGTCGTGTCCATGTCGATCATCCGCCACTTTGACGCGACATCGGAAGAACGCACCGCCTACCTGAAGATGCGCCGTGCGATGGCCGGTCTGGCGGACGAGGAAACCGACGAGGAAGAAGCGCCCGCCGATCCGAACTTCTCGAACGAGCGTTATGTCGAGATGTCGGCGGCTGAAAACCTGATCCTGACCATCACCGCAAATGGTGCGGGCAAGCTGAGCTCAAGCCACGATTACCCCGTGCGCGGGCGTGGCGGACTGGGCGTCACAGCGATGGACAAGGCCATGCGCGGCGGTCAGATCGTGGCCTCTTTCCCGGTCGAGATGGACGACCAGATCATGCTGGCCACGTCCAAGGGCCAGTCGATCCGCGTGCCGGTTGAGGGCATCAGCTTCCGGTCGCGCAGCGCGGGCGGTGTGCGGGTGTTCAACACCGGCAAGAACGAGGAAGTCGTCAGCGTGGCCTGGATCGCCGATCAGGGTGACACCGATGTCGATGCCGAAGGCGGAAACACCCCCGAGGCAGATGCGCCAGACGCGGAATAATCGTCACGACACTATGAACAGGAACGCGGCGGCCCCCGAAAGGGCCGCCGTTTTCCGTTTGAATGCTCAGAACTGACATCGCTTAACCAAGTGGAAACACCCCTTGGTCAAAGCTTTCCCCGACGTTTGCCAAGGGGACCGATATGAATCTCTATCACTGCCTGATCGACCTGAAACACGACGCCAAGGCCCTCAGCTTTTCCAAGGCGCTGGAGGACTGGATGGCGCATTTGCAGCGTGCAGGTGCAATCGAAAACTGGCGCTTGCTGCGCCGCAAGCTGAACCTGGCCTCGGACGGTCACCGTGACTTTCTGCTTGAGATCGAGGTGCGCGATCTGGCGCAGCTGGATCAGGCTTTCCGCTTGTCCGGCGCCCAGGACGAGGACGTGGCGGCCCTGCACCGGGCGGTGCACGACCACGTGGCGCAAGCCGAATTCGGCCTTTACCGCCCCTTCCCCGATCCCGAAAGATCAGAACGTATGGCGTTGATCTAGGCCCAGAGGGATATCGGACCGGCTGCTGGACTCATCCTGATAAACGTAAAACGGCGGCCCATCTCAGGGCCGCCGTTCAATATCTCAGCGCGATGCGAAACCCGCATCAGCAATAACCTATTACGGTGTCGATGTGGTGGTCGATTCGTTGTCGTCACCGGCCAGCAGGGCCACGACGGCAAGTGCGCCAAGGCCTGCGCCAACGGCGCCCAGGTCACCAGCGACCAGTGTCGAACCAGTTGCACCGGCGGGAACATCTGCGCGGACGCACAGACGTTTTTGAACGCCATTCTCAAGGTAGAGGTTTGCCTCGCAGGCATAGTTAACCCCGTTGGACCCCTGAACAGCAACCGGATAGTTCGGGTTGCCTGTAGAACCTTCAACCGCAACTTGACGTACAACGTCTTGTGCCATTGCTGTGCTTGCCATCAAAGCGAGGACGCCTGCGCCTGTAAAAATCTTCTTCATGTGGTGCCTCCATGCGAAACCATTAAATCTTATGTCTCTCTTAGCAGCTAAATGCGGGATAGCCTACTATTGTTCCTAATTTTTTTGCTCTCAGCGGCAGCTTGCCCAAATAATGGAATAAACTGCCTAAATATTGGAAAACCGAATATCCTGATCGCACTGTTATTCATCATCCAATAACGCGTTTCAAGCAATATGCCAAACCGTCGAAATCAAAAATAACGGCCTTTTATCAACGGCCTCACAGCTTGTAGATCGCCGAAAACTTGTCCCGAAGATAGTCAAGCAGCGGCGCCTCGCTCGGCTCCATCCCACTGGCCATGGTGATGGTTACGCGCGGTTCATAGAGCCCCCCGTTCACCTGTACATTGTCGCGCAGCCAGCTGGTGGCGGGTTCTGTATTGCCCTGCGCCAGATGGTCATCCAGATCCGGTACGGCGGTGCGCAATGTCTGGTGCAGGCAACCTGCATAGACGTTGCCCAACGAATAGGTCGGGAAATAGCCGAACAGCCCCACAGACCAATGCACATCCTGCAGCACTCCGTTGCTAGCCTTGTCGACGGCATAGCCAAAGTCGGCCTTGAACCGGTCGTTCCATGCCGCCTCGAGGTCCGCAATCGCCAGATCACCCGACATCAGCGCGCGTTCCAGGTCAAAGCGCAGCATGACATGCAGGTTGTACTGCAATTCGTCTGCTTCGGTGCGGATATAGCCGTTGTTGACGCTGTTCACACAGGCGTAAAACGCATCCTCGTCGGCAATGCCAAAGTCGCCAAAGGTCTCCTTCATCTGGCCGTACAGCCAGCCGGTAAAGGCACGGCTGCGACCGATCTGGTTTTCGTAAATGCGGCTCTGGCTTTCGTGAACCCCCATCGACACGCCATTGCCCAGCGGGGTCAGCAAATAGGCCTGATCGATGTTCTGTTCATAGGCCGCGTGCCCCACTTCGTGAATGGTGGAATAAAAGCAGTTGAACGGATCGACGGGATTGGTGCGCGTGGTGATGCGCACGTCGTTGCCGCTGCCCGAACTGAACGGGTGCACCGCCTTGTCGACGCGCCCCCGCTGCATGTCATAGCCAAAGGTGCGCGCCAGATGGCGGCTCAGCTTCATCTGCGCCGCTTCGTCAAATGTGCCGGTCAGGGTGGCGGGTTTTTCCGCCTCCAGCACGGCGGCGCGCAGATCGGCCAGCACCGGTCGCATGGCCGAAAACATCGCCTCAAGCTCGGCGCCGGTGGTGCCGGGTTCATAGTCCTGCAGCATCGCATCGTACAGATCGCCACCCGCAGCCAGTGCGGCACCTTCTTCGCGTTTCAGCGCCACGACTTCTTGCAAAACCGGCGCAAAGGCCGCGAAATCATCCGCGCCGCGTGCCTCGGCCCATTTGCCCTGGGCCACCGATGTCAGCCGCGCCAGCTTGCTGGCCAATGCGGCGGGCACCTTGGTCGCGCGGGCGTGGCTGCGGCGGATGTGGCGCATCTGCGCCTGTCCCACCGCGTCCAGCGTGCTGTCGTCAATCCCGTCCAGCCAGTCGCCCACCTGCGGCGCGGTGCGGCGCGCGTGCAGCACGGATTCCATCGCCGCCATTTCCTCGCCGCGCTGGTCGGCGGCACCGCGTGGCATCATGGTTTCCTGATCCCACCCCAGACGCCCCGCCACCTGGGCCAAAGCCTGTGTGTCGCGGTCGTATGCCATCAGTGCGTCATAGGGGGTCATGAGAAATCAGCCTTCACGGATTGAGGATTGGATAGGGTAAGCAGTGAGGAACCGCGCCCGCAGGATCAACACCCACAGGACCACCGCCAGCCCCTGATGCAGGATCGCCACCTGCCATGCCGCGCCATAAAGCACGGTGGTGATGCCAAGGGCGATCTGCAAAGCCAGTGCGGCAATGACGGCGTTAAAGGCAAAGCGCGTGCGCCGGTGCGCGCTGCGCCGTCCGCGCAGCCAGACTACCACGCCAAAGGCCGCCAGCAGATAGCCGGTGATGCGGTGAATGAACTGCACCAGACCGGGGCTTTCAAAGATGTTGCGCCACATCGGCTCGACCGGGAATGCATTCGGCGGGAACCATTGCCCGCCCATCATCGGCCAGTCGGTATAGCTGCGGCCTGCATCAATGCCCGCGACCAGCGCGCCGATCAGGATTTGCAGGAATGCGAAATGCAGCAATCCGGTGGACAGGCCAAACAGCTTGGCCTCCTTGCTGCGACGGGCCTGCATCAGATCGCGCTCGGTGCGTCCCAACAGCATTATGTACCACGCCAGCACCCCCAGGATGATGAACGCCAGCCCCAGATGGGTGGCCAATCGGTAGCTGGCAACGCTGGTGGCCCCTTCGCCCTGCGTCACACCGCTGGACACCATCCACCAGCCGATCGCGCCCTGCGCACCGCCCAGCAGACCGACCAGCCAAAGCTTGCTGGTCCAGCCCACGGGCACCTGACGGCGCAGCGTGAAATAGACAAAGCCCACGGCCCAGACCAGCCCGATCACGCGACCCAGCTGGCGATGCCCCCATTCCCACCAATAGATCGCCTTGAAATCGGACAGGTCCATCCACTGGTTCATGATGCGAAACTGGTCAATCGCCTGATATTTGGCAAATTCCGCTTCCCAATGGGCTTGCGTCAGCGGCGGCAATGCACCGGTGAAGGGTTTCCATTCGGTGATCGACAAACCGCTGTCGGTCAGCCGTGTCAGCCCGCCCACCGCGATCATCACAAAGACCAGCGCGAACAGGATCATCAACCAAATGCGAATGCCCCGCCGCGCGCCGCGCCGTCCACGGTCGATCACGCCGGTGGCCGGTGCGGTCTTGGCCGCGGCCTCGGGGCTTGCGACCTCTTCGAAAATGCTACGTTTGCCGCTCATTGTCTGGTCCTCGTCTTTGTCGCGCAACCTAGGGCCGCGCCGCACGATGGTCCAGAACCTTCATGCCCCATCAGGGCCGCTTTTGCGCCCATCGGACCATCTGCCGCAGCACGCCGTGCAACATCTGCACATCGGCGCGGGTCAACGGCATCCGGCTCCACATGTTGCGCAGGTTGGTGCGCATGCTGGCCGACTTGTGTTCGGGAAAGAAAAAGCCCGCCTCGTCCAGCGCATCCTCGTAGTGCACGGCCAGATGCTCGACCTCGACGCCCTGCGCCCAGTCGGTGCCTGCCATCTCGTCGCTGCGGTGCACAACCTCGCCGCTGGCGCGCATCCATTCGTACCCCACCAACAGAACGCATTGCGCCAGATTGAGCGAGGCGAATTTCGGGTTCACCGGCACCGAGATGATCGCATTGGCCCGCGCGATGTCCTCGTTCTCCAGCCCTGCGCGTTCCGGGCCGAACATAACGGCGACCTTCTGGCCCTGTGCAATGCGGGCAGCCGCGTCACGCATCGCTTCTTCGGGCGACAGCACCGGCTTGGTCAGATCGCGCGCCCGCGCGGTGGTGGCATAGACATAGGTACAGTCGGCCAAAGCATCCGGCAGATCGGGCGACAACTGCGCCTCGTCCAGCAACCGCCCCGCCCCCGAGGCCAGCGCCACCGCCGATTGGTTCGGCCAGCCATCGCGGGGTGCGACGATGCGCATCCGGTCCAGACCAAAGTTCCACATCGCCCGCGCGGCGGACCCGATGTTTTCGCCCATCTGCGGGCGCACCAACACAAAGAAAGGAATATCGCTCATGCCGCCCCCATACACAGCCCCGCGCCGGTGGAAAAGCCCCCCGACGCCTGCAAGCACTTGTTTCCTTTCGTCGCGCGATCCGCTATCTGCGCTGCCAGTGACGACAAAGGATCAGACGATCATGGCCGAGACCGAGCAGCAGCCGCAACTTTACCTTATCAGCCCGCCCGAGCTGGAGCTTTCGCAATTTCCCGATGCGCTGGCGCGGGTTCTGGACGCCCATGCCATCGCCTGTGTACGGCTGGCGCTGGATACAAAAGACGAAGATCGCCTGTCACGTGCCGCCGATGCGCTGCGCGCGGTGACCGATGCGCGCGATGTGGCACTGGTGGTCACCGACAACGTACCGCTGGCCGAACGGCTGGGTCTGGACGGGGTGCACCTGACGATCCCCGGATCGGTACGCGAGGCGCGCAAGGTGCTGGGACCCGACGCCATCGTCGGTGCCTTCTGCGGCGGCTCGCGCCACGACGGGCTGTCGGCGGGCGAAGCGGGGGCGGATTACATCGCCTTTGGCCCGGTCCAGGGCAAGACGCCCGAGGATGACAGCTTTGCCGAGGCAGAGCTGTTCCAGTGGTGGTCCGAAGTCATTGAAATCCCTGTCATAGCCGAGGGCAACCTGGACCGCGCACAAATCGCGGCCCTTGCCCCCTTCACCGACTTTTTCGGCATTGGCATGGAAATCTGGGGTCAGGACGACCCTTCGGCCGCCCTGACGGCCCTGTTGGCCGATATGTAAGAACCGACAGGCGGCGGGCGTTACAAGAACACCCGCTCGACCACCCACCACGCGCCGATCAGCGCGATCACCAGCGACCCCGTGATCGAGATGGCGCGGAACATCACATCCCGCTCCTGCACAAAGATCTCGTCTCCGTCCAGCTCGACCGAACGGGCCGCCGCGACGGAAAGCGACACGATGATCGCCGCCAGCGCCACCACAGTCAGCTGCCCCACTTCGACGCCCACGTTGAACCCCAGCAGCGCCGGAATGAACTGATCTGCAGGCAGGCCAAATTCGCCCAGCACCGAGGCAAACCCCAGCCCGTGCAACAGGCCAAAGCCGAAGATCACAAAGGGCCGCCACGGCGACAGCTTGCGCCAGAAAATGTTCTCGACCGCGACGTAGACGATGCTGGCGGCAATCAGCGGCTCGACGATGCTGCCCGGGATGCTGACGATTCCCAGCGCCCCCAACGCCAGCGTGACCGTATGCGCCACGGTGAAGGCACTGATCTGCAGCAGCAAAGGCCGCCACGCGGTGCTGAGCAAGAACAGCCCCAGCACGAACAGGATATGGTCCAGACCCTGCGGCAGGATGTGATCGAACCCCACCGGGATATAGCCCGCAAAGGTGCCCCAACCGGTCAGCGCACCGCCACCCGACAGCGCAATCGCACCGCTGTCCGCGCCACTTTCCACGTAGCCGGTGAACGGATCATCGACGCCCTGCTGGCGCAGCACCAGCGACCCCTGCCCCTTTGGCCAGGCCACCACCACCTCGGTTGCACCTGACGGCAGTTGCCCCACCAGCGTCAGCAACGACTGGCGCGGCTGCGCGGGGTCAGGCGCTTCGGCGACCTCGAACCCTTGCAGCACCAGCGGCACCGCTTCGCCATCCGCCCGCAGCATCGGCAGCGCGTTCCATTGCTGGACCAGCCCTGTCATCCGCTCACGGATTTCCTCGACCGGGCGTGCACGCAATGCGTCGTAATCCTCGGCCTGCGCGGCCTCGTCCGTGTCGCTGACCGCGTCCATGTCGATGCCGGCCAGAAACGCCTCGACGTTGGCGCGCATCTGGATCGTGACAGTGCCGCCCTCATCGCTGAGGTCCGCAATGGTTGGCAGGATCTCGTGCGCGTTCGCCGCTGACGCAACCGTCAGCAGCCACAGGGTTGACATTGCTGCAATACGGCGCAGCTTTCTCGTTAACTTAACAAAAGGGTTTATCATGCGTCTGTCCCGGTTCGTGTTTCTCGCCGCCATGTTCCTCGCCCCCTTTGCAGGGGCCAATGCGGTCATTGCCCATGAGTCTTGGCTGGAACCGCAACAGTATCAAGTCGAAAGCGGCGGAGACCTGAAAGCTGACCTGAAAAACGGTCAGAATTTTGCCGGATCGACGCTGGCCTATTTCAAAAACAACATCGTGCGCTTTGACATGATCATGGGAGAGACATCCGTGCCGGTCGAGGGGCGGCTGGGCAATATTCCCGCCCTTGCCACACAGGCCCCCGCCGTCGACGGTCTGTTGGTGCTGGTCTATCAATCCACCGAGTCCTCGCTGAAATACAGCGAATGGGAGAAATTCCTGGCTTTCGCCGAGCACAAGGATTTCAAGACCGCCGAGACCGACCACATCGCCGCAGGCTGGCCCCAGGAGGGTTTCCGCGAGGTTTATGCCCGTTATATCAAGTCGCTGGTGGGCGTTGGCAACGGTGAAGGCGCGGATGTGGTCACCGGCATGGAGACCGAGTTTGTCGCCCTGACCAACCCCTATTCCGCCGCCTTTGACGGCACGATGCAGGTGCAGGTTCTGTATCAGGCCCAGCCGCGCGCCGATGCGCAGGTCGAGATTTTCCAACGCGATCCAAAGGGCGAGGTCGTGGTGACCACCACCCGCACCGACGATCAGGGGGTGGCCCGTATTCCCGTCACACCGGGCAGCGAATACCTGCTGGATGCGGTGGTGCTGCGCCCCTATGCGGGGGACAAGGATGCGGTGTGGGAAACGCTGTGGGCCGCGCTGACGTTCAAGGTGCCCGAGTAGCGCCGAAACGCTTGCATCACAGACCGCTTCCAGCCATGAAGCGCGGATGAAAAAGACAGCTGACATCCTTTGTATCGGATCGGTCCTGTGGGACGTGATCGGGCGCTCTGCCTCGGTCATGCGACAGGGATCGGACGTGCCCGGGCGGATCACCCGCCTGCCCGGTGGCGTGGCGATGAACATCGCTATGACGCTGGCGCGCTTTGGTCTGACGCCTGCGCTGCTGACGGCGATTGGCCGCGACGCCGAGGGCGACGAGCTGATGGCCGCCTGCGCCGCACGTGGCATGATCACCGATACCATTTACCGCTCGGACGACCTGCCCACCGACCGCTATATGGCGGTCGAGGGCGCGAACGGGCTGATCGCAGCCATCGCCGACGCCCATTCGCTTGAGGCCGCAGGCGCCAAGATCCTGCGCCCGCTGACCGACGGCACCCTGCCCGCGCCCTATGCCGGGCTGGTCGCACTCGACGGCAACCTGACGCTGGACCTGCTGGCCGAGATCGCCACCGGCGACGCATTGGCACAGGCCGATCTGCGCGTCGCCCCCGCCTCGCCCGGCAAGGCCGAGCGGCTGACGCCCTTTCTGAACAACCGCCGCGGCACGCTCTATGTGAACTGCGAAGAGGCCGGCCTGCTGTGTCAGACCACCTTTGCCACGGCCCCCGACGCCGCCGCCGCCCTGCTGGACCGCGGCGCTGCCCGCGTTCTGGTCACCAACGGCGGCGATGATGCTGCCGAAGGCGACGCCACGGGCGGCGTCATTCACGCCACACCGCCGCAAGTGCTGGTCACCCGCGTGACCGGTGCCGGCGACACTTTCATGGCCGCCCATATCGCCGCAGAAGCCCGCGGCGCAGACCGCCACGCGGCCCTTGCGCAAGCATTGGAAGCGGCCGCCATCTATGTCTCAGGAGACACGCCAAATTGACCCATTCCTACGCCCGCTCCTCCGAAGTCGCCAACGCACAGGCCAGCGGATCGCCCGTTGTCGCATTGGAAAGCACGATCATCACCCACGGCATGCCCTATCCGCAAAACCTTGAGGTTGCGCGGCAGGTCGAGGAAGACGTGCGCGCCGCCGGAGCCACGCCCGCCACTATGGCGGTGATCGCGGGGCGGCTGCATGTGGGTCTGACCGACAGGCAACTGGAAGCATTGGCGCAGGCCAAGGATGTGGACAAGATCAGCCGCGCCGACATGGCCGTCTGCATGGCCAAGGGCCGCACTGGCGCCACCACCGTCGCCGCCACCATGATCGCCGCCCGTCTGGCCAACATCAGCGTCTTTGCCACTGGCGGCATCGGCGGCGTGCACATGGGCGCGGACCAGACATTTGACATCTCCGCCGACCTGATGGAGCTGGCACAGACCGCCGTCACGGTCGTCGCAGCCGGCCCCAAGGCGATCCTAGACATCCCAAAAACGCTGGAAGTGCTGGAAACCCAGGGCGTTCCCGTCATCGCCTACGGGCAAAGTGCCCTGCCCGCCTTCTGGTCGCGCAGTGCAGGCTTTGACGCGCCCCTGCGCATGGACACCGCCGCCGAGATCGCCGCCGCCCACAAGATGCGTGCACGTCTGGCGTTGCCCGGCGGTCAACTGGTCGCCAACCCGATCCCGCAAAGCGACGAGATCGCCCCAGAGGTGCTGGCCCCGATCATCGCACAGGCCCAGGCCGAAGCCGACGCCCAAGGCATCAGCGCCAAGGCGGTCACACCCTTCCTGTTGCAGCGCATCTTTGAGTTGACCGAAGGCCGCTCGCTGACCGCCAACATCGCACTTGTGCGCAATAATGCACGGCTGGCTGCACAGATTGCGGTCGAAATGACCAAACTGACCTGAAAGACATTGATTCAAATCATCAACCGGTGTTGAAGGCGGCAGCAAAATCCCTATTTTCAAGGGGACTGCCGCAGGATTATAGAATCCACCTTTTTCCGGGAACCTGATGAACACACCTTTTGACGAGGAACCACGCCGCAAGGGCAGCCTGCTCGGGCGTTTGCGGGCGTCTTTCCTGACCGGACTTGTGGTGATCGCGCCTGTCGGCCTGACCATCTGGCTGATCTGGACCGTTGTCGGCTGGATTGACGGCATGGTGCTGCCCTTTGTCCCGCGTGCCTATCATCCCGACCGGATGATCCAGGATTTCTTTGGCTTCGCACGCGACTCGCAGATCAACGTGCGCGGCATCGGTGTGATCATCTTTTTGGTGTTCACCATCATCGTCGGCTGGATGGCCAAGGGGCTGATCGGCCGTTCCGTCCTGCGTTTCGGCGAAAGCCTGGTTGAACGGACGCCGGTTGTGCGGTCGATCTATTCGGGGATCAAACAGATTTCCGAAACCGTCTTTGCCCAGTCGGAACGCAGCTTTGAAAAGGCCTGCCTGGTCGAATATCCCCGTCGCGGTATCTGGGCCATCGGCTTTGTCTCGACCACCGCCAAGGGCGAAATCAAGAACCGCGCAGGCAACCAGAACGGGCTGATGTCCGTATTCTTGCCGACCACGCCGAACCCGACCTCGGGGTTCTTGCTGTTCGTGCCCGCCGAAGAGGTGATCGAACTGGACATGAGCGTGGAAGATGCGGCGAAACTGGTGATTTCGGCGGGGCTGGTCTATCCGAATTCCAAGGACCCCAGCCAGCCGCCGGAATAACCGCTCAGCTGTACATCGCACGCATGTCGATGCTGGACCGCTGGTTCAGATCGTCGAAATGCTGTGACAGGAAAAGGTCCGCAGCCGCGCGCCCTGCCTGCTTGAGCTTGCCCAGAACATAGCCGTTCGGCACGGTTTTTGTGGCCACCGACAAATCGTTCATCAGATCATCGTCGGCGATCATGTGCATGTGCACCCGTGCCATACGCTCCTCGGGAATGGTGCCGTCGTCCAGCAGTCGCTGCACCAGCGCAATCGCCCGCATCTCGCGCAGCAGCGACGAGTTGAAACTGATCTCGTTGATCCGGTTCTGGATCTGCTGCGGGGTATAGGGCACGTCCTCCCGCTCCAGCGGGTTGATGTTGATCACCACGATGTCCGGCGGCAGCCGCCGCTCGAAGAACGGGAACAGCGCCGGATTGCCGGTATAGCCGCCGTCCCAAAACGCCTCGGTCCGGCCTGTCTGACTGTCATACAGCTCGACCGCCTGAAACAGCGTCGGCAGACAGGCCGAGGCCATGATCACATCGGCGGTCACCTCGTCGCCTTTGAACACACGCAGCTTGCCATTGCGCACACGGGTGGCGTTCACAAAGAACGCAGGTCCGTCGTCGGCGCAGACCTTGTCATAGTTGAACGCGCTGACAATCGACGTCAGCGGGTTGGTATAGAACGGCCCCATGGCATAGGGCGACAGACCGTGACTGATCGCCTCGCCCATCAGATAGAGCGGATTCATCTCCATCGCCTGACTGACACTGCGCACGCCAAAGGGCGCCATCCAGCTTTGGGCCTCGACACCTTGCAGCCCCGCAACCTCGGTCCAGAGCGCGTCCAAGGCCGCCCGCGCGCCCTCGGCGCCGCCGGTGACCATGCCGGATTTCAACGCAGCACCGTTCAGCGCCCCGGCGGAGGTGCCGGAAATTCCAGCAATTTCAATCCGGTCGTCTTCCAGAATGCGGTCCAGCGCGCCCCAGGTGAACGCGCCGTGCGCGCCGCCGCCTTGCAGGGCCAGGTTGATGCGTTTGCGTGTCATGTCAGGGCCTTTCGGTCCGCCGCAGACCTCGGGAGCCTCCGGCGGGAGTTTATTGGCAAGATGAAATCGGCGGACCCGCGTTAAAGCGCGGTCCAGCCGCCGTCGACGCTGATCGTGGTGCCGGTGATCTGGGCGGCGGCATCCGAGCACAGGAACACGGCCGTGCCACCCAGTTGTTCGGTGGTGGCAAACTCCTTGCTGGGCTGGCGTGTCAGCATGACGTTCTGGATCACCTCTTCGCGGGTCATGTTGTATTCTTTCATCGTGTCGGGGATCTGCTTTTCCACGATTGGGGTCAGCACATAGCCCGGACAGATCGCATTGGCGGTGATCGGATCGGTCGCGGTTTCCAGCGCCACGGTTTTCGTCAGCCCGACAATGCCATGCTTGGCCGCGACATAGGCCGATTTATAGGGCGACGCAGTCAGACCATGGGCCGATGCAATGTTGATGATCCGCCCCCACCCCCGTTCGCGCATCCCCGTCACCGCCACGGCGCTGGTATGAAAGGCCGAGCTGAGGTTGATCGCGATGATCGCGTTCCATTTGTCGATGGGAAAGTCCTGAATCGCCGCGACATGCTGGATGCCTGCGTTGTTCACCAGAATGTCGCAACCACCTGCGGCCACAACCAGACGGCGACAGTCCTCGGCCTTGGACATATCGGCCTGGATATACGTCACATCGACCCCAAGGCTGCGGGACAGTTCGGCGGCCAGATCGTGATCTTCGTCAGAATCGGTAAAGCTGTTGAGAACCAGATTCGCCCCCGCCTTGCCCATTTCCTTGGCAATGCCCAGGCCGATACCAGAGTTCGAGCCGGTGATGACGGCGGTTTTGCCGGATAGGTCGTGTGTGATGGCCATGAGAATGCTCCTTGGAGTTTTGCGTGCTACGGCAACTTTGCCATGCTGCATCTGCAAAAGGAACGGCAAAGCGCGCGGTCTGGTTCCGCAAGGCACCCGCAAGCGTCAGGCCAAAAAAAAACGCCAGCACGAAGCTGGCGTTAAGTTATTGAGGCAGGTTTCATACAGGCAAGAAACCTATCGAGCAGTGAGGTCTTTATAAGCAATCTAAGGCCGAGGGCCAAGCTAAAAGTTTGAAATCACCTGAAAGCCCAGATACCGCTGGGTCTAGCAAAACAAGGGCAGAAGGGAATTGTTGCCAAAATGGGTGTCAATATTTTCCACGCGGGTCTTCGAAATGTCGCCATCGCGGTGCTGATTCTCGGTGCGGGCACCGCAGCATCCGAGCCGGTGCATGGCATAGCTATGTATGGCGATCCCGCCCTGCCACCCGATTTTGTGTCGCTCCCTTATGTGAACCCGGACGCCCCGCGCGGCGGGTCCATCGTGCTGGGCAACACGGGCGGCTTTGATTCCCTCAATCCCTTCGTGCGCAAAGGCAACGCGCCCTGGCAACTTTCCACCTTCACGCACGAAAGTTTGATGGGGCGCAGTCTGGACGAACCCTTCACTTTGTACGGTCTGCTCGCCGAATCGGTCGAAGTGTCGGACGACCGGACCGAAGTACGATTCGTGCTGCGTCCCGAGGCGGCGTTCTCGGACGGCACTCCCGTTACGGTTGAGGACGTGATCTGGAGCTATGAGGCTCTGGGCACCGAAGGGCACCCCCGCTACCACGGGCTGTGGGCTCAGATCACCTCGATCACCAAAGACGGACCACGCGCGGTCAAAATGACCTTCGAGCCGGGCAATCGTGAACTGGCCCTGCTGGCCGGTATGCGCCCGATCCTCAGCAAGGCGCAGTGGGAAGGCCGCGATTTTGCCAATGCCCCGCTGGCCGACGTGCCGCTGGGCAGCGGCCCTTATGTCGTATCCGGCTTTGAGGGCGGGCGGTACGTGCAACTTACCCGCAACCCGGACTATTGGGGCGCGGATGTCCCGGTGCGGCGCGGCACCAACAACTTTGACAAGATCCGCATCGATTTCTACGGCGACAGCACCGTGCTGCTCGAAGGGTTCAAGGCCGGCGAGATTTCCGCCATCCGTGAATTCAACTCTGAAAGCTGGACGTCGCAGTATGATTTCCCCCGCGCGGTCAACGGTGACGTGGTTCAGACCGAGATCCCCCACGGCAAGCCGTCGGGCATGACCGGGCTGGCGATGAACACCCGCCGCGCGCCCTTTGACGACTGGCGCGTGCGCTCGGCGCTGATCCATGCGTTCAACTTCGAATATATCAACGACACGCTCACCGGGGGCGTTCAGCCGCGCATCACCTCGTATTTCTCGAACTCGGTGCTGTCGATGCAGGACGGTCCCGCCGCGCCGGATGTGGCGGCCTTGCTGGAACCCTATGCCGACGATCTGCCCCCGGACACGCTGCAAGGCTATGCCCTGCCCGTTTCGGACGGCAGCGCACGCAACCGTCAGGGTCTGCGCGCAGCAACCAAGCTGTTGCAAGAGGCTGGCTTTTCCGCCGAGGGCGGCACATTGCGCGGACCGGACGGCACGCCGTTCACATTCGACATTCTCCTGCCCAAGGGCAGCACCGAGAATATCGCCATCGCCGATATCTACATCGGCGCACTAAAGCGTCTGGGCATCACCGCACAGATCGAAACCGTGGACGACGCGCAATTCCTGTCGCGCACCAACAGCTTTGATTTCGACATGACCTTTTTCCGTCGCGCCCTGTCGCTGTCGCCGGGCAACGAGCAGCGGTATTATTGGGGCAGCGAAGCCGCCACCGCCGAAGGGTCGCGCAACCTGCCCGGCATTCACAGCCCTGCAGTGGATGCGATGATCGACGCGATGCTGAAGGCCGAGGGTCAGGACCAGTTCGTCGCCGCCACCCGCGCGCTGGACCGGGTGCTGACGGCAGGGGCCTATGTGATCCCCTTCTGGCAATATGCCGAAGGACGTATCGCCCATATCAAGGAAATGAAGCACCCTGACGTGATCCCGATCTATGGCGACGGGCCGAATTACATGCCCGAAGTGTGGTGGTGGGAAGAGTGATGTCACAAAACCGTTACAAATGATCGTTAACGGCAGCCTCATGAATATTCTTGTCCTGTGCACCGGCAACTCGGCCCGGTCGATCCTGTTGGAACATATCCTGAATGACGCGGGCATTGGCCGTGTGCGTGCCTTTTCGGCGGGGTCACACCCGACGGGTCAGGTTCATCCCCAATCGCTGAAACTTCTGGACGCGATGGAGATCGACACCTCTGGCGCGCGCTCCAAAAGCTGGGACGAATTCGCCGCCGAGGATGCGCCGATCATGGATCTGGTGATCACCGTCTGTGGCTCTGCCGCGGCCGAGACCTGCCCGATGTGGCCGGGTGCGCCGGTGCGCGCACACTGGGGTGTCGAGGACCCCGCCGCAGCACCGGACGCGGAACAGCAAGCGGCCTTCCAGACCGCGTTCGAGATCCTGAACCGGCGCACACAGGCGCTGCTGGATCATCCTTTTGAAACGATGGATGTGGGCGAGCTGAACGCGCTTTTGAAACGGATCGGCACCCTGCAATGATGCGCAAATTTGTCGCCGAAGGGCTGGGCACCGCCCTGTTGCTGGTGGGTGTTGTCGGTTCCGGCATCATGGGACAGACGCTGGCGGACGGAAACACCGCCATCGCCTTGCTGGCCAATGCGGTGGCCACGGGCTGTATGCTTTACGTGATCATCACAACGCTGGGGCCGATTTCGGGTGCGCACTTCAACCCCGCTGTGACGCTGGCCTTTTGGCTGCGCGGCGAGATCACGACGCGCCCCGCCGTGGGCTATGTTCTGGTTCAGATCGCGGGCGGGATCGTCGGCGTCTGGGCGACACATGCGATGTTCGATCAACCGATCCTGCAAGCCTCGACCACCATGCACCGCACCGGCATCGCGCAATGGTGGTCCGAGGCGATGGCGACGTTCGGGCTGTTGTTCGTGATCTTCGGCGGCCTGAAATCACGCCCCGAGGCGGTGCCTGCGCTGGTCGCCTTCTACATCACGGGGGCCTATTGGTTCACCGCATCCACCAGCTTTGCCAACCCTGCGGTGACCATTGCACGCGGCTTTTCCGACACGTTTGCGGGCATCTATCCCGGCCATATCGCGGCCTTTATCGTGGTGCAGCTGATCACGGTGCCATTGGCGCATCTGATCCTGACGCGGCTGTTCCGCGACTAGGGTCAGGTCAGCGAGGTCACCCACAGGATCATCGCATCCTCGGGGCTGGTACTGACCACGTTGTGACCCATGGTGGCGTCGTAATAAGCACTGTCGCCGCGCCGCATCTCGATGGGCTCGTAGAATTCCGTGTACAGCGTGATGACCCCCGTCAGCACGTATAGAAACTCTTCGCCGTCGTGGCGCACCCAGCCGTCGAATTCGTCCATGCTGCGGGCGCGGACACGGGCGCGGTACGGCAGCATCTGCTTTTTCACCAGCGTTTCGGCCAGCAATTCGTGCTCATAGGTGGCCGTGGCCTGATGGTTGCCCTGCCCGTCCTTGGTCACCGACATGCGGCCATTCACCCGCTCGGCCTGAGGCGGGGTGAACAGCTGCGGCACCGAAATCTGCAGGCCCACGGCCAGCTTTTTCAGTGCATCATAGGTGGGCGACATCTGACCGTTCTCGATCTTGGACAGGGTTGACCGGGCAATGCCCGCCTGTTTCGCCGCCTGTTCCAGCGTCCAGTCGCGCGCCTTGCGCAGATCGCGCACCCGCGCCCCTAGGTCGAGAGGCTGCGCAGGCATATCCTCGCCGCTGGTGCGGGCGATTTCTATCAGCGATCTGGGGCTCTTTCCTGTCATGGCCATTTCTATAAGCTGCGCCCCAACGCCTTGCAACGGCGCTGCGGGCGGGCTACCGATTTGCCATGCTGTCTCTCTTTGCCCAAGGGGTTCACCCCCGCTGCCCCGCCCCGTTCAACATGGCCGATCACGTCCTGCGTGCAGGTGCCGCGCGACCTGATCATCCGGCGCTGAGCATCCTGCATTCGGATCATTCCGACGACTGGACCTATGCCGACCTGATTGCCGCCATTCGTGGCACCGCGACGGGGCTGCTGCAGCACGCTGAGGCCGGGCAGATGGTGCTGATGCGGCTGGGCAATACGGTGGATTTCCCGATTGCCTACCTTGGGGCCATCTGGGCGGGTCTGGTGCCGATCCCGACCTCGGCGGCGCTGACCGACCCCGAGGTTGCGGCGATCCTGGCCGAATTGCCCGTGGCCGCGATCCTGCGCGATCCGGCTGTGTCCTGCCCGGATGATGCGCGCTGCATCCCGCTGGATGACCTGCAAGCCATGCGCGCCCTGCCTCCTGCAGATGCGGCGATGGGCGACCCCGACCGGATGGCCTATGTGATCTATACCTCGGGCACCTCCGGCAAGCCGCGCGCCGTGGCCCATGCGCACCGCGCGATCTGGGCGCGCGGGATGATGCATCAGGGCTGGTACGGGCTGCGCAGCGATGACCGGCTGTGTCATGCGGGTGCGTTCAACTGGACCTATACGCTGGGCACCGGCCTGATGGATCCCTGGACGCTGGGCGCCACGGCGCTGATCCCCGCGCCGGGTACCGCTGCGGCGGATCTGCCCGATCTGCTGGCCCATCACCGCGCCACCATCTTTGCAGCCGCCCCCGGCGTCTACCGCCAGATGCTGAAAGGGCGCGAGACGCTGCCCCTGCCTGTCCTGCGCCACGGGCTGAGCGCGGGGGAAAAGCTGCCCGACCGCATTCGCGACGCATGGGTCGCGGCCACGGGCACGCCTGTCTACGAGGCTTACGGCATGTCCGAATGTTCCACCTTCATCTCGTCCAGCCCGACCCATCCCGCCGCCGCAGGCGCATCCGGCCAGCCGCAACCGGGCCGTCACATCGCCATCGTCGACGAGGCGGGCACGCCACAGCCCATCGGCCAGCCGGGCATCATCGCCGTGCACCGCAGTGATCCGGGGCTGATGCTGGAATATATCGGCGCGCCCGAGGAAACCGCCCAGAAATTCGCAGGCGATTGGTTCCTGACCGGAGACGAGGCGCAGATGGACGCCGATTATCAGGTCACCTATCTGGGCCGCGCCGACGATATGATGAACGCAGGCGGCTACCGTGTCTCTCCCATCGAGGTGGAACAGGCCCTGTTGTCACATGGCGGCATCACCGCCGTCGCTGCGACGGACGTGTTGGTCAAGGCAGACACCCGCGTGATCGCCGCCTTTTACACCGGACCTGCAGAACTGGACGAAACCGAACTGAAAGCCTGGGCCGAACCGCGCCTGGCCCAGTACAAACGCCCCCGTCTGTATATCCATGTCGACGCCCTGCCCACGGGTGCCAACAACAAGATCCTGCGCCGCCAGTTGCGCGCGGCCTTTGACGCAGGCCAGATCACACCCACGTAAGCGGGGGTGCATCCAGCCCCAAACCCCGCTATGTGATCCCAAACAACCAAGGTGACCCCGATGCCCGCAACCACGATCAAGCTTGATATCATGTCCGATCCGATTTGCCCGTGGTGCTATATCGGCAAAACCTATCTGGACCGCGCGCTTGAGCAGAACCCGGATCATCCCTTTGTCATCGAATGGCATCCCTTTCAGCTGAACCCCGACATGCCCGCCGAAGGCATGGACCGCCGCGCCTATCTGGAAGCCAAGTTCGGCGGCAAGGAAGGCGCGGTCAAAGCCTATGCGCCCGTGGTTGAACACGCGCAAAAGGCAGGCCTGAAAATCGACTTTGAAGCGATGAAGCGCACGCCCAACACCCTGAACGCCCACCGGCTGATCCACTGGGCCGGCATCGAAGGCCGCCAGACCGCCGCCGTGTCTGCCCTGTTCAAGGCATATTTCGTCGAAGGCCGCGACATCGGCGACACCGACACGCTGGCCGACATTGCCGACGGCATCGAACTGGACGCGGCTGTGATCCGCCGTTTGCTGGACACCGACGCCGATCAACAAGAGATCATCGACCGCGACGCGCACAGCCGCAAGATGGGCATCACATCGGTGCCCACCTTCATCGTTGCGGGCAAACACGCCGTCCCCGGCGCACAGCCCCCCGACCTGTGGTCCAAGGTGATCGCGGAATTGACGGCGCAAGAAAGCAACAGCTAAGCCCTGTTGCCTGCCTTAATCTTAACAAAATTGTAGCAAAACCCGCCAACCTGCCGTAACCTGTCAGCAATGAGGGGCAAAAGCCCCCGTTTCTAATAATAAAAATAACCTATTGAGCGGGTGACATGGCAGAACAACAGGTATCGCCCTCGGAGGCGAGAAGCCTGCGCATATCCGAAATCCGGATGATCGCACTGGCCGAAATTGCAACAAAATCCACAGATCTGGACCATTGGTCCTATTACATCGAATTGAACGAGCTGAAGCGTCGCCCGTTGTCCATTGAATGGCTCGAGGCTGTGATCATGCTGGCCGTGATCGGCCGCATCCGCCCTGCCCGCGTTTTCGGCTGGCTGAACAAGCTGCGCGACCGGCGCGAAAAGGCCGGCCAACTGGACGCCTTCGAAGCCTTTGATGCACGGCTGCGCAGCTATCTTTTTCCCGAGACGCTGACCAACCACGGCTATGACCGCCAGACCTTTGCCGATCTGGACCACGACAGCGTCTGGGCACAGGTCGAAAGCCACCTCAGCGCGCTGCGCGACGAAGGCTACGAGGTGTTCCTGAACTCGGGCACCCTGCTGGGCGTGGTCCGCGACGAAAAGCTGATCGCACATGACGACGACATCGACCTTGCCGTGATCCTGAAAGCAGGCACCGAGGAGGAGGCCGCGCAGGAATGGCGCGCCCTCAAGGGCCGCCTGCAAGAGCTGGCCCTGTTTGACGAGGACAACCACAATCAGGCCGCGATCTACAAGCTGACACCCGCAGGTCAGACCCAGATCGACCTGTTCCCCGCCTGGGTGCAAGGTGGCAAGGTCTTTGTCTATCCGCACACCCACGGCGAACTGGCACTGGAAGACGTGCTGCCGCTGCGCAAATGCGCAGTGACCGGCAACGCCCTGCCCGCCGTGCCCGAAAAAATGCTGACCCTGAACTATGGCGCCGGATGGGATACGCCCGATCCGCTGTTCAAATTCCCCTGGGCCGCTGCGAACGACCGCTTTGCCCCCTTCCTGAAAAGGCTGGCCAAATGATCCGTCCTGCGACCACCGTCCTGACTTATGGCACTTTCGATCTGTTCCACCACGGCCACGTGCGCCTGTTGCAGCGCCTTTCGCAACTGGGTGACGAATTGATCGTGGGCTGTTCGACCGATGAATTCAACGCGGTCAAAGGCAAGCGTTGCGTGATGCCCTATGGCCAGCGCCGCGAGATACTGGAAGCCTGCCGCTATGTCGCCCGCGTGATCCCCGAGGAAAACTGGGCGCAAAAGCGGTCGGACATCGTGAATTACAACGTGTCGATCTTTGCCATGGGCGACGACTGGACCGGCCATTTCGACGATCTGGGCGATCTCACGCGGGTGATTTACCTTCCGCGCACCCAGGATGTGTCCACAACCGAGTTGAAAGAACGCATCCAGCAGCGGGTCAGCGCCGCCTGACACGTCCCGTCACGGGCCTTTGCCCGGCATTGTGATCCTGAAAACGCTGGGTTAAACCCCTGCGTGTATGACGCCGTTGCGCGCCACTTCCAGGAGCCAACCGCCCATGACCACTCAGAAATCCTCGCCTATTGGCCGCGTCGAATTCATCGCGCTGATGGGCATGATGTTCGCAACCATCGCCTTTTCCATCGACGCGATGCTGCCCGCCCTGCCGCAGATCGCAGACGACCTGACGGGTGGCGATGCCGCTCAGGCGGCGCTGATCCTGACCGTGTTCCTGATGGGCATGGGGCTGGGCACATTCTTCACCGGCCCCCTGTCCGATGCGCTGGGGCGCAAGCCGGTGGTCTATGCGGGTGCAGCCCTCTACATCCTCTCTGCCGCGGTAGGCTGGTACGAAGACAGCTTTGTGCCGGTGCTGATCGCGCGGTTCTTTCAGGGTCTGGGGGCCGCGGGTCCGCGTGTTGTGGCGCTGGCGATCATCCGCGATCTCTACGAAGGTCGTGGCATGGCGCGGATCATGTCCATCGTGATGATGATCTTTACGCTGGTGCCCGCCTTTGCCCCCGCCATGGGGGCCCTGATCATGGGCTTTACCGGATGGCGCGGCATTTTCGGGGCGTTCGTGGTGTTCTCGGTCGTCTCCGTGGGCTGGCTGGGCCTGCGGTTGCCTGAAACCCTGCCCCGCGAAGCACGCCGCCCGCTGCGCCTGCGCCTGATGCGCGACGCGGTGATCGAGATGTTCCGCCATCCCACCGTGCGCCTGTCGATCATCGTGCAAACCCTGATCGTGGCGATGCTGTTCAGCACGCTGATGCTGATCCAGCCCATCTATGCCGATGTCTACGGGCGCGGCGACAGCTTTCCGTTCTGGTTCGGGCTGGTGGCGCTGGTGTCCGGGCTGGCCAGCCTGACCAACGCGCTGGTGGTGGTCCGGCTGGGGATGCGCCGTCTGGTGACCTGGGCGCTGGCCACCCAAGTCGTTCTGGCGGGTGCGATGCTGGCGCTGACCACCGCGCATCTGCCGGGCGAATTCTACCTGTTCCTGCTGTGGCAGCTTTCGCTGTTCTGCACCGCCAGCTTTGCCATCGGCAACCTGAACGCCATCGCCATGGACCCGATGGGTCATATCGCGGGCATGGCTGCATCGGTGATCGGCGCGTTTTCCACGCTGGCCGCCGCCGCCATCGCATCCCCCGTAGCGCTGTTCTATGACGGAACCGCGCGCCCCTTGGCCGTTGCCGCCCTGCTGTTCGTGGCGGTGGGCTATGTGCTGATGCTGTGGATGGGCCGGATCGAACGGGCCGAGGCGCAGGTCTAGCAGACCTTAGGCTTACCCCTTTGCCTTGGCCTTTTTCTTCTCGCCCACAACTTTCTCCGCCAGATCGCGGGCAATGGCAAAGGCGCCCTTGATCTTGTCCGCGTCCGATTTCCAGTCGCGGCGCACCACGATCTTGTTGTCCTTGACCTTGGCCAGCCCGCGCTGGTCCTGAATAAAGGTGACCAAGCCCGCAGGCGACGCGAACTTGTCGTTGTGGAACTGGATCACGGCCCCTTTCGGCCCGCCATCCAGCTTGGAGATGCCCGCGCGTTTGCACATCGCCTTGATCCGCACGACCAGCATCAGCGTGTTCACTTCGCGCGGCAGCGTGCCGAACCGGTCGATCAACTCGGCGGCAAAGCCTTCCAGCTCGACCTTGGTGCTCAGACCGCTGAGACGACGATAGAGGCCCAGACGCACGTCCAGATCCGGTACATAATCCTCGGGAATAAGTACAGGAACGCCCAGATTGATCTGCGGCGCCCATTGCTCGTCGGCCTCGCTCAGACCTTCCAGTTCGCCCGCCTTGATCTTGGCAATCGCCTCTTCCAGCATCGACTGGTACAGCTCGAACCCAACATCGCGCATCTGGCCCGACTGTTCCTCGCCCAGAAGGTTGCCCGCACCGCGAATGTCCAGATCCTGGCTGGCCAGCGTGAACCCCGCGCCCAGCGTGTCCAGCGACCCAAGCACCCGCAGACGTTTCTCGGCCACCGCCGTCAGCTTGGCGCGCGGTTTGGTCGTGAGGTACGCATAAGCGCGGGTCTTCGACCGCCCCACCCGTCCGCGAATTTGATACAGCTGCGCCAGCCCGAACATGTCGGCGCGGTGCACCACCATCGTGTTGGCCGTGGGAATATCCAGACCGGATTCGACAATCGTTGTCGCCAGCAGCACGTCGAACTTGCCATCGTAAAAGGCGTTCATCCGGTCATCCAGCTCGCCCGCCGCCATCTGGCCATGGGCGACCACATAAGACAATTCGGGCAGTTGCGCCTTCAGGAACTCTTCGATCTCGGGCAGGTCCGACAGGCGCGGCACCACATAGAACGACTGCCCGCCACGGTAATGTTCGCGCAGCAGCGCCTCGCGGATGGTCACCGTGTCAAACTCGCTGACATAGGTACGGATCGCAAGACGGTCGACAGGTGGCGTGCCGATGATCGACAGATCACGCACCCCCGTCAGCGACAGTTGCAGCGTGCGCGGGATCGGGGTGGCGGTCAGCGTCAGCACATGCACGTCCGACCGCATCTGTTTCAGCCGTTCTTTGTGGCCGACGCCAAAGTGTTGTTCTTCATCAATAATCAGCAGGCCCAGGTCCTTGAACCGCGTGTTCTTGGCCAACAACGCATGGGTGCCAATGACAATATCTGCCGTGCCGCGCGACATCGCCTCGCGGGTGTCGGAGGCCTCTTTGGTGCTGACAAACCGGCTGAGCGTGCGCACCTCGATGGGGAAACCACGGAACCGTTCCGAAAAACTCTTGTAGTGTTGCCGCGCCAGCAGGGTCGTCGGCGCAATCACCGCCACCTGCACGCCCGCCATCGCCGCAACAAAGGCCGCGCGCATCGCCACTTCGGTCTTGCCAAATCCCACGTCGCCCACCACCAGCCGGTCCATCGGCGCACCGCTGGTCAGATCCTGGATCACGTCGCCGATGGCCTTGAGCTGGTCGTCGGTCTCCTCGTAAGGAAAGCGCGCGCTGAACGCGTCCCACATGCCGGGCGGAGGCTCCAGCACCGGCGCGCGGCGCAGGGCGCGTTCGGCAGCAATGCGGATCAGCTTGTCGGCCATCTCGCGAATGCGCTCTTTCAGCTTGGCCTTTTTCGACTGCCACGCGCCGCCGCCCAGCCGGTCCAGCAGACCCTCGTCATGGCCGTATTTCGACAGCAGTTCGATGTTCTCGACCGGCAGGTACAGCTTTGAATTTTCGGCATATTCCAGCAGAAGACATTCGTGTGCGGCCCCGGCGGCGGTGATCACCTCCATGCCGTGATAGCGGCCAATGCCGTGGTCCACATGCACGATCAGATCGCCGGGCGTCAGGCTGGTGGCCTCGGTCAGGAAATTGTCGGCACGGCGCTTGCGCTTGGGCTGGCGGATCAGCCGGTCGCCCAGCACGTCCTGTTCCGAAATCACCGTCAGATGCTTGTCGCCCACCGGCCCTTCGAACCCGTGTTCCAGCGCCCAAACCACCAGATGCAGTCCGCGTTTGCCGATGCGCGTGCCGTCGGTGATCGGAATGGTCTCGGCCAGACCCTCGTCCTCGATCAGCCCGCTCAGCCGTTCCCGCGCACCGGCGGAATAGCTGGCGACCACCACGGGACCATCTGCAAGCTTTGCCTTAATATGGGCCGCCAAGGCCCCGAAAAGGCTGATAGTTTCCTGCTGCCGCTCGGGCGAGAAATTGCGCCCGATGCGCCCGCCTGCATCCACCACGCCCAGCCCCGTGGATTGCGCCAGCGCCCGGAACTGCACCACGCGGCGGCCTTTGACTGCGGCCTCCCATGCGGCATCGTCCAGATACAGCCCTTGCGGCGGCGCGGGTTTATAGACCGTGTCCATCTTGGAGCGGTTCAGCATCGCCAGCCTGCGGGTCTCGTATTGGTCGGCAATCGTGTCCCAGCGCGCCAGCCGCGTCGGTGTGACCTGATCGTCCAGCGTGATCGCGGCATCGGGCAGATAGTCGAACAGCGTCTCAAGATGGTCGTGGAAGAACGACAGCCAATGCTCGGCACCCTGATGCTTGCGGCCAGCGCTGATCGCCTCGTACAGCGGATCGTCGGTGCCCGCCGCGCCAAACTCCAGCCGGTAGTTCTGGCGAAACCGCGTCACTGCTGCCTCGTCCAGTATCACCTCGGAGACCGGCGCCAGCTCGATCACGTCCAGCTTTTCCGTGGTCCGCTGGGTCGCGGGATCAAACCGGCGCGCCCCGTCCAGCACATCGCCGAACAGGTCCAATCGCACCGGCCCCAGATCGCCGGGCGGGTAAATGTCGATGATCCCGCCGCGCACCGCGTAATCGCCGGGTTCCGTCACCGTGGGCGATTGCACGAACCCCATCCGCACCAGAAATCCGCGCAACGCCGCATCGTCAATCCGGTCACCGACCCGCGCCGCGAACGCGGCCTCGCGCAGCACGGACCGCGCAGGCAGCTTTTGCGTGGCGGCGTTCAGCGTGGTCAGCAGGACAAACTTGTCCGGCATCCCATGCGCAAGTGCCGCCAGCGTCGCCATGCGCTGCGCCGAGATGTCGGCGTTCGGCGACACACGGTCATAGGGCAGACAGTCCCAGGCAGGAAACACCACAACCGGCACATCCGGCGCAAAGAACCGCAGCGCATCGCGCATCGCAACCAGCCGCTTGTCATCGCGTGCCACGTGGCACACGGGCACACCCCGGTCCAGTTCGGCCAGTATACGGGTGGCGTCAAACCCCTCGGGCGCGCCGGATACGGTGATATGTGCAGGATCAGTCATAAGCGGGTTTCATGTGGGGCAGAGCGGTCCGCTGTCAACTGCCCAACGCCCCGATGGCCAGATTCTGATACATGCCCCACATCGCGGTGACAAAGATCGACAACATGCCGATCGCCTGCGTGTAGGTGCGGTGGCGCGTCAGGCGTCGGCGCAGACCTTCACCGCTCAGCTGGTCGCGCTCGATCAACCGCGCGGTGGAGAGGTTCAGCGCACCGACCAAGGACATGGGAAAGGCCAGCAGGAACACAGCCTGGGCAAATTCGATATCATAGACCCAGCCCAGCAGGCCCAGCATGGTCAGCACGAAGCAGACCATGCCCAGCAACCACAGGCCCGACAACCGCGCGATATACAAGAAACGGTTCACGTTGATGCGCACGAGATCTTCGAGATCTTCCTCGATCTGCCCGCCCGTCTTGCGGGCGCGCGCCACCATGTCAAAGGGCACCCCCAGCACCCAATGGCTGGCCGTGGACCACATGACCGCAAGGACAATCCAGAACCAGAGGTTGGAGAATGACCGCATGTCGATCAGTTCGAAAATCGTTTGATGCCAGTTCAACGCCGCTGCCTTTTGCGTGGGGTTTGTCCCTCATACCGCTGCACTGCGCCAATTCCTACCCTTGCACGGTGCAATTTTACATGGCACCCAAGAATGACTTTGAAAAAGGCTACACCATGCGCCCAACGCTTGCTCCCTACCCCGCCACCCGCCTGCGCCGCACCCGCGCCACGCCGCAAATCCGCGCTCTGGTGCGCCAGAACACTCTGTCGGTGGATGATTTCATCTGGCCGGTCTTCGTGCGCTCGGGCGAAGGGGTCATGGAACCTGTGCCTTCCATGCCCGGTGTCTACCGCCGTTCGGTCGACAAGGTGGTCGAGGCCGCGCGCGAGGCTGCCGATCTGGGGATCAAGGCGATCTGCCTGTTTCCCTACACCGGCATCGAGGACCGCACCGAGGATTGTGCCGGCGCGTGGGACCCCGACAACAACATCAACCGCGCCATCCGCGCGATCAAATCGGCGGTGCCCGACATCGCGATCATGACCGATGTGGCGCTGGACACCTATAACATCAACGGCCACGACGGTTTTGTCGAGAATGGCGAGATCGTCAACGACCGCTCGGTTGCCGCTCTGGTCAAGATGGCCCTGGCACAGGCGGACGCCGGCGCGGACATCATCGGGCCATCCGACATGATGGACGGACGGATCGGCGCGATGCGCACCGCATTCGAGGCCGCAGGCCATCAGCACGTGATGATCCTCAGCTATGCCGCCAAATACGCCAGCGCCTTTTACGGACCGTTCCGGGACGCGGTGGGTGCATCGGCAGCGCTGACGGGGGACAAGAACACCTATCAAATGGACCCCGGCAACGCGGATGAGGCGATGCGCCTGATCGAGCGTGATCTCGCCGAGGGGGCGGACATGATCATGGTCAAGCCCGGCATGCCCTATCTGGACATCTGCCGCCGCGCCCGCGACACCTTTGGCGCGCCGACATTCGCCTATCAGGTGTCGGGCGAATTCTCGATGATCCAGGCCGCCGCGCAAAACGGCTGGATCGACGGCGAAAAGGTGATGATGGAAAGCCTGACCGCGTTCAAACGTGCAGGCTGTGACGGGATTCTGACCTATTTTGCCCCCGCCGCCGCGCGGTTGCTGGCCAAGGGTTAAATCCCTTCATCTTGCCAAGTAAACTCCGGGGGCGCAGGGGGCAGCGCCCCCGCATCCGCGCTGACGGCAAGCGTATACGTCAAAAGACAGGCATACCCCCGCCCATAGACGCCTTCATGGGTGACAGGTGGCAATCTTGCGCCTATAGTTTCGGCCAAGACCGGACAACCGGCAGCAGAGCAACAATCACAGGCGGTTCACAATGACCCACTCCTCCCTTTCACGTCGGGCCTTTGCCCTGGGTGCACTTTCCTCCACGGCAGCCCTTGCGGCTTGCGGCAATGGTGTCGGCGGACGTGGCTCTGCCATGATCGACGCGCGCGTCGATGCGACGCTGGCCGAAATGTACCGACTGTATCCCAACACCCAATCGCTCGCGCAAAAGGCGAACGGCATGCTGGTCATGCCGCTTGTAACCGAAGCTGGCCTTGGACTGGGCGGCGCTTACGGGCGCGGCGCACTGCGGGTCAACGACGTGACGGTGGATTATTATTCCGTGACCAAGGCCTCGGGCGGCCTGCAAATCGGTGCACAGCAATATGCGCATGTTCTGTTCTTCATGACCGAGCAGGCGCTGACCGATTTCCGCCGCTCGCCCGGCTGGGCCGCAGGTGCGGATCTGGAGTACGTCATTTCGGATCAGGGCGACAGCCTGAACGCCGAAACCACAACCGTGCTGGCCCCTGTTCTGGCCGCCGTGTTTGGCCGCGCCGGCCTGCGCCTTGGCGCGACGCTGGAAGGCACCAAGTATTCGCGCATCATTCCCTGACGCGCAGACCCTGCCAAACCTATGAACCGCGTAGCGAACACCCGCCTGAGGCGGGTGTTTTGCCGTGTGGATCAGGCGGCCCGGCCCGGCATCAACCGGTTGGTCCGGTCTTCGATCGCACCGACGCTGGTTTCGATGGCGTCGATCACCTCGCTCAGCTGACGTTCCGCGCGGTGCAACCGCCCCACAATCTCGTTCAGCCCGTCCACGTTCTTGGCGTATTTCGACTGCTCGATCTTGCACATGACGCGGCTCATCTCCAGCCCCGACATCACCCGACGCATGTCCGTCGACATACCTCGATAGACCGCAGCCGCGCCCATCACCTTTGATACGGAGGCATTTTCGCGGATCTGGCATTCGGTGCTGAGTGCTGCCAGCCGTCTGGCTTCGGCATCGCTGTCCAGTCCGGCCACTGGCGGATTGTTGCGAAACTGCGCGGTCATTTCCTGCGTCAGGACCCTGACAGCGGCGTTGAACCGCGCCATCACCGTGTGGGACACACCGTCTTCCACCGCCGTTCGGAACCGCCGCAGGATATCCCCCAGCGATTGCGCCATAAGCTGATGATTGTTCGAAATCACGCTGATCGGACCGTTTGCCCCTTCCAGGCTGCGGGCCTGTATGCTCAGGTTGTTGGGGATCAATGCCGTGCTGTGGAAAATCGTATCGACCATATCGCCGTAACGGTGCATCTTCTCCACCGCCTCGGCCAGTTCGCACATGGACTGAAGACCGTGATCCACCCGCCGCTGCAACCCGGTGCCCCGCGTGGCAATCTCTGCGGCCAGTGCGGTGCTCATGAACGATTCATAATCAGGATGTCCCATTTCCCGCAGCTTTTGCAGCAACAGATCCCCTGATTGCTCGGGCGTGGTGCGGCCTGCCTGTTCTTCGGCCAGCAGGGCGGCATAAAGGTCGTTGATCTGCGCGAAAATATCACTGCCAGGTTTCAGCCGCATCGACAGGTAACCATCGTCCAGCGGCAGAACCACGGCGAAGACCCAATAGTGTGTATGATCGGTCGCAAGATTCTTGACATAGCCGCCAAAGGGTCGTCCCGCCGCAATCTCCTGCCACATCAGGTGAAACACACCCGCAGGCATATCGGGATGGCGCACGATCTTGTGTGGCGCCCCGTCCAGCGCGGACCATTCATAGCCCGAGACATGGACAAAAACGCTGTTCGCGGCCTGAATCACCCCGCGCGGATCAGTCCGCGAGAAAAACAGGTCTTCTGATTTGAAACGGTCGGTCTCGCGGGTGGGATGGTCGTTGGACAAGGGGCAACCTCAAAATAGGATGTGTGCCCCAAGCCTAGCTCCGCAAAGTTTCAGGATGGTTAAACAAGCCGGTCAAATCGGCCCTGGCGGCAACCGCCAGAGCCGCGACTGCTCAGCCCATCGCGCGCAGGCGTTTGATCAGGCTGGATGTGTCCCAACGCCCGCCGCCCAGCTTTTGCACGTCCTTGTAGAACTGATCGACCAGCGCCGTCACCGGCAGCGACGCGCCGTTTTCATCGGCAGTGTCCAGACAGATGCCCAGATCCTTGCGCATCCAGTCCACCGCAAAGCCGTGGTCGAACTTGTCGTCCAGCATGGTTTCATAGCGGTTGGACATCTGCCATGACCCGGCGGCCCCCTGGCTGATCACCTCGACCACCGCGCGCCCGTCAAGACCCGCTTTTTCGGCAAAATGCAGCGCTTCGGACAGGCCCTGGACCAGACCGGCAATGGCGATCTGGTTGCACATCTTGGTCTTCTGACCCGCGCCGCTTTCACCCAGGCGGCGGCACGTCTTGGAGTAAATCTCCATGATCGGCAGCGCGCGGTCAAAGGCACCCTGATCGCCGCCACACATGATCGACAGGACACCGTTTTCGGCCCCCGCCTGTCCCCCCGACACCGGTGCATCGACAAAGCTGATCTGCGCGGCATCGGCAGCGGCATAAAGCTCGGCCGTCACTTGCGCCGAAACGGTGGTATGATCGACAAAGATCGCGCCGCTGGTCATACCCGCAAATGCGCCCTCGTCGCCCAGGCAGACAGACCGCAGGTCGTCGTCATTGCCCACACAGGACATCACGAATTCGGCACCCTTGGCCGCCTCGAAGGGCGTCTTGGCCATTTTGCCGCCGTGATCCTCGACCCAGTCCTGCGCCTTGGAGGTGGTGCGGTTATAGACAGTTACGTCGTGACCTGCCTTTTGCAGGTGCCCCGCCATCGGCGCGCCCATGACGCCCAACCCCAGAAATGCCAGCTTTGCCATTCGTTCTTCCTTTTACGTCGGTATTGCCTATCGCTTGCGCCTTTCCTAACAGTCAGGCACATCGGGTCAACTGTGCAAGCAAAGTGAGAGTGCGTCTATGGCTGTCGTATTTCAGTGGCTGGTCCGTCTGACCGCCGGGCTGATCGTGCTGGCCGTGCTGGGCGTGGGGATGATCTACTATCTCGCCTCGCGGTCTCTGCCCAACTATGACGCGACGCTGCGGGTCCAGGGTATCAGCGCCCCGGCGGAAATCGTGCGCGACAATGCCAATGTGCCTCATATCCTTGCCCAGACGGATGCCGATGCGTTCTTTGCGCTGGGGTTTGTCCATGCGCAGGACCGCCTGTGGCAGATGATGCTGCTGCGCCGCACGGCACAGGGTCGGCTGTCCGAAGTGTTTGGCGTCAAGACCGTCGAAACCGACAGCTTTATCCGCCGGCTGGATATTTACCGTCTGGCCGTGCAATCGGTCGCCGCGCAATCGCCCCGGACGCTGACCGCGCTCGAAGCCTATTCCGCAGGCGTCAATGCACGCATCGCCCAGATCAACCAAGAGGCGCTGGGGCGTGGTGCGCCGGAATTCTTCATATTTCCCATGGCACTGGCCCCATGGCAACCGGCCGACAGCATCGCGGTCGGCAAGCTGATGGCCCTGCAACTGTCGGGCCAATTGGACGCCGAAGTCATGCGCGCCCGCATGTCGCTGGCCCTGCCCGATCCGGACCGGCTGGTGGATATCCTGCCCGATGCCCCCGGCACCGGTGTGGCCGCGCTGCCCGAATATGCCGCGCTTGTGCCTGACGTTCCGCGCTATGCCGCCGTGGCACCGCAGACCATCAACCCGCTGTCCCCCTTCGGGCCCGAAGCCTTTGCCGGTGCGTCCAACGCATGGGCGGCAGCACCCTCGCGTTCGGCCTCGGGCGGCACCCTGCTGGCCAATGATCCGCACCTGGGTTTCAGCGCCCCCGGCATGTGGTATCTGGCACATCTCGATCTGGCTGCGGGCGGTGTGATCGGGGCGACGATACCGGGGATACCCGCAGTGCTGACAGGTCGGTCTGACAGCCTGGGCTGGGGGCTGACGTCCGCCTATGTCGACGATCAGGACCTGTTCATCGAAGAGCTGAACCCCGACAATCCCACCCAGTACCGCACCCCCGACGGCTGGAAAGAATTCGAGACCCGCAAGTCCATCATCACCATCAAGGACGCGGACCCGATCACGCTGACCCTGCGCTGGACCGACAACGGACCTGTCCTGCCGGGCCGCTTCAAGAACATCGGGGCGGTGACGCCCCCGGGGCATGTGGCGGCGCTGAGCTGGACCGCGCTGTCGCCCAATGACACCTCGCTGAGCGGGGCCGTCGGGCTGATGTCGGCGCAGGATGTGGCCGAGGCGATCAATGCATCCGAGATGTTCGTGGCACCCGCACAGAACCTGACATTGGCGGATCTGGACACGATCGCCATGAAAACCGTCGGCGCCGTGCCGCGCCGCGATCCCAACCACCAGTCCAAGGGGCGGATGCCGTCGTTTGGCTACCTGCCCGAGAACCGCTGGCAGGGGGTAATGTCCTTTGCCTCGAACCCCGGTTTTGTCGCGCCGCTGGGCGGCATCCTGGGCAACACCAACAACAAGACGGTCGAGCGGCCCTTTCCCAACCACATCAGCTATCGCTGGGGCGACACGCAGCGGGTGCAACGCTGGCAGCGGTTGATGCAGGCGCGGCAGGTCCATACCCGCGACAGCTTTATCGAGGCGCAACTGGACACGGTCAGCGCCACCGCGCGCACCCTGTTGCCGCTGATCGGGGCCGAGTTGTGGTTCACCGGCGAGGCCGCCCCCGACGGCACCGCAGAACGCCAGCGCCAGCGCGCGCTGACCCTGCTGGCCGACTGGAACGGCGAGATGAACGAACACCTGCCCGAGCCGCTGATCTACGCCGCATGGCTGCGTGCGCTGCAAGACCGTATGGTGCGTGACGACATCGGCCCGCTGGCAAACGAGCTGACCCATGTGGAGCCGCTGTTCATCGAACGCGCCTTCCGTGACGTAGGCGGGGCCTCTGTCTGGTGCGACGTGCGCCAAAGTGCGCCGGTCGAGACCTGCCCTGATATGGCCCGCATGGCGCTGGACGATGCGCTGATCTGGATCGGCGAGACCTATGGCACGCAACTGGAATCCCTGCGCTGGGGCGACGCACATCAGGCGATTCAAGACCATCCGGTGCTGGGCGATGTGCCGGTGCTGCGTTATTTCGTGAACATCCGTCAAAGCACCTCGGGCGGCGACAACACCCTGCAACGCGGGCTGACGCGCGGCGGCGCCGGGGCGGATGCCTTTGAGAACGTGCATGGGGCGGGGTATCGCGGGGTCTACGACTTTGCCGATCCCGACAGTTCGGTCTTTATCGAATCCACCGGGCAGTCCGGCCATTTTCTGTCGCGGCATTACGACGACATGGCACAGCTGTGGCGGCGCGGCGAATATATCCCGATGTCGCTGGATCAGGGGCTGGCGCGGGCGGCGTCGGTGGGCATCACCAAACTGGAACCGGCCACGCAATGACGACCATCCTGTTCAACAAACCCTTTGGTGTGCTGCCGCAGTTCACGGACCGGGGCAGCCCGACAACCCGGCCCACCCTGTCGGATTACATCGATGTGCCCGGCGTCTATCCCGCCGGACGTCTGGACCGGGACAGCGAGGGGCTGATGGTGCTGACCTCGGACGGAGCCCTGCAAGCCCGCATCGCCCACCCCAAGTTCAAGAAGCCCAAGACATATTGGGTTCAGGTCGAAGGCACCCCCACCGAGGCGCATATGGCACAGCTGCGAGATGGTGTGACGTTGAAGGACGGACCAACATTGCCTGCAAAGGCGCGGCTGATCGACGAGCCTGCCGACCTATGGCCCCGCACCCCCCCGATCCGGGTGCGCAAGACCGTGCCCGATGGCTGGATCGAACTGACCTTGACCGAAGGGCGCAACCGCCAGGTGCGCCGGATGACCGCCCATGTGGGCCTGCCCACGCTGCGGCTGGTGCGTGTCAGCATCGGCGACTGGACGCTTGAGGGGCTGGACAGCGGCATGTGGCGCGAGATCGCGGTTTGACAGGTCGCACGGGGGCGCTGCCCGTTAAGAAAATATTCGGGGGCGCTGCCCCCGCGCCCCCGGGATATTTAGGGCCAAAAGAAAGCGGGATCAGACCTGTTCGAACTGGGCGCGCTGTTTCGGGGTCCAGCGGACGGTGACGGCAAAACCGTCTTCGTCCTGAACTTCGTCCACGGCCACGCCTTCTGAGAAAAGCCAGGCGCGTTTCTTGCCCTGGGCAAAACTCAGGCGCAGAACCTCTTGGCTGACGCGGCCTTGAAGTGCGTCCGAGATGATCGACATGAAGCTTTCGACACCGGTGCCATGCAGCGCCGAAATCGCGATGATGTCCTGATCGCGCGCGGCGCGGGCCTGGGCGGCGTCTGCCTCGGCTTGCGGAAGCAGGTCGATCTTGTTCCAGATCTCGAACATCGGGCGCTCGTTGCCGACCCCCAGTGTGGTCAGGATCTCGCGCACGTCGGCGGCCTGATCCTCGGTCTCGGGGTGCGAGATGTCGCGCACGTGGCAGATGATGTCCGCGGCCAGCACCTCTTCGAGTGTGGCGCGAAAGGCGGCGACCAGTTCCGTGGGCAGGTCAGAGATGAAGCCCACCGTGTCCGACAGGATGATCTCGGGGCCGTTGTCCAGTTCCACACGGCGCATCGTCGGGTCCAGCGTGGCGAAAAGCATATCCTCGGCCATGACGTTGGCACCGGTCAGGCGGTTGAACAGCGTCGACTTGCCCGCGTTGGTATAGCCCACCAGCGCCACGATCGGGAACGGCACCTTGGCCCGCGCGGCGCGGTGCAGGGTGCGGGTTTTCACCACCTTGTCCAACTGGCGGCCCAGGCGCACCAGTTGCAGGTCAATCGCACGGCGGTCCGCCTCGATCTGGGTCTCGCCGGGGCCGCCGACAAAGCCAAGCCCGCCACGCTGACGCTCGAGGTGGGTCCAGGCGCGCACAAGGCGGGTGCGTTGATAGTTCAGCGCGGCCATCTCGACCTGCAACACGCCCTCGCGGGTGGCGGCACGGTCGCTGAAAATTTCCAAAATCAGGCCGGTGCGGTCGAGCAGTTTGACACCCCATGCCTTTTCAAGGTTGCGTTGCTGGACGGGTGTGACGGGACCGTCAACCAGAACCAGCTCGATCTCTTCCGCCTCGAACCGGGCGCGCAGCTCTTCGATCTTGCCTTTGCCGAACAACATGCCCGCGTGCACCTTGGGCAGCGGCACGGCCAGATGGCCCACCACTTCAAGATGCCGCAGCGCATGGGCCAAAGACACGGCTTCGGCCAGCGCCAGCTCGGCGCCGCGCCGGTTGCGGTCGGATTTTATGTCTGGGTGCAGCACAAAGGCCCGTGTGAAACGGGGCCCTTCGCTTTCGTCCACCTGAAACGGAGGTTTGCTCAAGAGGCGTCTTCGCCCTCGTACAGGCTGATCGGCTGGCTCGGCATGATTGTCGAAATCGCGTGTTTGTACACCAGTTGCGATTGACCATCGCGGCGCAGCAGCACGCAGAAGTTGTCAAACCATGTGATGACGCCTTGCAACTTTACACCATTGATCAGGAAAATGGTCACGGGCACCTTGGTTTTGCGCACGTGGTTCAGGAAGGCATCCTGCAAATTCTGTCTGTCCGAAGCCATGTCGGTTCTTACCTTTTTTCTTGTCGTAGGCTTGCGGACCAAGCCATCCCTCATTGTGGCTGAGTATGAAGGCCAAGTTCCCGAGTTTCCAGCCCAAAAACAGAGACACCCCACACAGCGCGATTGACATTGTCTACCAGTGCGTCAACCGCGCCACAGGTCCGGGGTCAAAAGGGCGATGATGGCCAGTGTTTCCAGCCGTCCCAGCACCATCGCGGCGGCAAAAACCGATTTTGCGCCCGTCCCCAGTTCCTGAAGGCGGATCGGCGCGTCGCCTGCCCAGTCCAGCAACGGGCCTGTTGTCGACAGTGCCGCCACCGCCATGGTCAGCGAAGACTCGAAGTCCACCCCGAGGCTGCCCAATATCATGGTGACAAATGTCAGGCTGATCGCGAACAGCATGAAGAATATCCAGGCGATAAAGGCGCCGCCCTTCAGCACACGACGACCCAGCGCCGTGCCACCGCCGACCGAATGGGGATGCACCAGCTTTTCCATCTCGCGCAGGCCCGCCTGATAGAGCGCGAAGACCCGCAACAGCTTGACCCCACCAGCGGTGGTGGCCACGCCGCCGCCAATCATGGCCAGCCCCATCAGGATCATGCCCGGTGTCGCCAGACCCGACCAGTTCTGCGAGGTTTCCCAATGGGCACTGGCAAAGCCGGTGGTGGTCAGAAAGGACAGCACCGTAAACACGCTGCCCCACAGCGCCACGACCGCTGCAATCAGGCGGTTCTGTTCACCGATGTCGATGGCACCGATGAAATGCCGCAGGAACAGGATCAGCGGCACGCCCAGAACAAGGGCGATGCCGATGCGAAATTCGGGGTCGTGGCGCAAACCGCCAGATTCCGAGGTCACCGTGTCCGTGGAAAAGGTCATGCGCGACAGCGCGAACAGCATGAACAGCGCCATGACCATCTCACCGCTGATACCCGCCGCCGAGCCGGAAATGCCGCCCACCGGAGAGATGCCGGAGGTGGCCATGATCGACATCGCGTGGCACAGCGCCACCAGCGACCGGTCGCCGCCAAAGATCAGCAGAACCCACAAAAGCAACGTCAGCCCGATGTAGATCGGCACCAGCGTCTTGGACACCTTGACCAGCCGCGCACGGCCTTCGGGGTGGTGATATCGCATGTTGCGTTCGTCAAAGCGGCCCGGCTCTGCGCGGGCCGTCACCTCGAACCCGCCAAGGTTCAGCGGTGCAAGGATGGCGCTGGCAGCAATCCACATCAGCAACCCGCCCATCCAGCCGACCTGGGCACGCCACAAATGCAGGCTGTCGTTCAACCGCCCCGGCGTGTCGAACAAGGTGGCCCCGGTCGTGGTGAACGAGCTGATCATCTCGATATAGGCGTTCAGAAACGACGTGGTGCCCAGACCCTCGTGAAAGGGCACGGCCAGAAACAGCGGCAAGAAGGCAAAGGCGGCAAAGAGGCTCATCAGCGGGCCAAGGGTGCCGTGACGCGGCGCGCGGCCTGCGTGGGCCAGCGCGATCAACCCGAAAATCACGATGCCCAGCGTGGCGGAATACAAAAACGCCCGCGCCGTGGCCAATTCGCGGATCACTCCGCCGTGGATCGCGGGCACCAGCATCGACACAGATGCCGCGCCGAACATCAGCAGGAACAGCGGCAACTGCAAGACGCGATCCTGAAGGTTGGGCGGGCGCATCATCTTAGAAAAAGTCGATGGACACTTGCATCAGCCGTTCGACCTCGGGGACATCCTTGGTCAGACTGAAAATCGCGATCGTGTCGCCTTCGTCGATGCGGGTGGACGACAGGGGGCGGATCACTTCGCCGCCCTTGCGCAGGGCGCCGACCAGCACACCCTCGGGAAACTCGATCTCGCCGATCTTGCGGCCCGCCAGCGGCGAGGTCGACAGCACTTCGGCCTCGATCACTTCGGCCTCGGCGTCCCCGATGGAATAGACCGAGCGCACCCGCCCGTGGCGGATGTGGCGCAGGATCGACGACACGGTCGTGGCGCGCGGGTTGATATAGGCGTCGATGCCCAGAGGCCCCATCATCGGGACCAGCGTGGGATCGTTGATCAGCGCGATGGCATAGGGGCAGCCCTCGCTCTTGGCACGCACGGCGGCCAGCATGTTGGTCTTGTCGTCATCCGTCACCGCCAGCATCGCATCGGCGCGCGACACGCCGGCCTCGTGCAACAGGGCCACGTCCAGACCGTCACCGTTCAGCACGATCGTACGTTCCAGCGCCTCGGCGGCGCGTTCCGCGATCCTGCGGTTCTTTTCGATGATCTTCACCCGCACGCGGCTGGTGCGTTTCTCCAGCTCCGATGCCACCGCAAGACCGACATTGCCGCCGCCCACCAGCACGATACGTTCCTGTTTGGACAGCTTCTTGCCAAATATCTCCATCGTGCGCGGCACGTCGTCGACATGGGCAAAGACATAGCAATCGTCACCGACGAAAAGCTGGTCCTTGGCCTCGGGTGTGAACAGCGTACCGTCGCGGCGCACGCCGACCACCACCGCACGCAGGGTCGAGAACAGGTCCGTCAACTGCCGCAGGGGCGTGTTCACCACCGGGCATTCTTCCTCGATGGTGATGCCCAGCAGGTGCGCCTTGCCGTCCATGAACCGTTCGGTGTCAAAGGCGGCCGTGGTGTGCAGCCGTTGCAGGGCAGCTGCCGCGACCTCGCGTTCCGGGCTGATCACCACGTCGATGGGCATGTGATCGCGCCGGTAGAGATCGGAATAGATCGCATCCAGATAGGATTGCGACCGCAGCCGCGCAATCTTGCGGTTGATGCCAAAGACCGAATGCGCCACCTGGCAGGTGACCATGTTCACCTCGTCCGAATGGGTGGCGGCGATGATCATGTCCGCGTCGCGCGCACCGGCCCGGTCCAGAATGTTGGGATAGCTGGCATAACCCGCAACCCCCTGAACATCCAGAGAATCGGTGGCGCGGCGCACCAGGTCGGGGTCGCTGTCGACCACGGTAACATCGTTGCGCTCATTCGACAGGTGACGTGCGATCTGCCAGCCAACCTGACCCGCGCCGCAAATGATGACCTTCATGCGTTCCTTGCCCCTTTGGCAACCGCAACCACAGTGATCGGAAACATCTGCATGACAGATGGCCGAAACCGGGTCAATTCAATTGTAAATCCTAAAGATTTGGGTCAGTCTTGCCACATGAAAACACGACTTGCCACCCTGATCCTGACGCTTGCGCTGCCTGCCTGCGCACCGCTGACGCTGTATTACAAAGCGGGCACGCCCGTCGCCACGGTCCAGCGTGACACAACCGCCTGCCAGGTGGTGGCCCTGCGCGATGCGCCGGTCGCCAACCAGGTGCGCCGCACACCGCCCAGATATGTGCCGCCGCGCCAAGTGTGCAACTCTTCCGGTGCATGCAGCACCACGGGCGGATATTACCTGCCGGGTGATGTCTATACGGTCGATGTGAACGCGCCGCTGCGCAAAAGGGTCGAAAACCAGTGCATGGCTGACCGCGGCTATAGCCCCGCCAGCATTCCGGCCTGTCCTGCAGGTGTGAAACAGGCAGCCCCCGTCGGTGCCACGTCCACCCTGCCCCAGCTGACGCCAAAATCCTGCGCGATCCGCAATTCCGACGGCAGCT
>TARA_R110000765_G_C18966416_1_pt1 | contig 50849 bp, 83 predicted proteins | sample TARA_R110000765 | Tara Oceans TARA_R110000765 (sample SAMEA4398168) | marine metagenome | biome: Polar Biome; feature: [MES] marine water layer (ENVO:01000295) within the mesopelagic zone...; material: water (ENVO:00002006), including particulate matter (ENVO:01000060) such as...... | reverse complement strand
AAACCGAGGGTCGTGGGTTCGAGTCCCCCAGCCCCTGCCAGGCACAACGCATTGAGACTGTTGAGGTTTCCTCCGGTCTGATGCAAGAACAGAAGCGAACGGTTAGCCCGGCATATCCGAGGGTTAGTCACTTCCGTTCTCGACTCGTCCCAGCACCACAACGTTTTCACCGCCCAGGCGGTAGGCCATTTGCACCGCATCGGTCATGTCTTTGAGCATGCCTCGCCGCTTAGCGCGCCGCTGATAATGCTCAGTCATGCTCTCGCTGCCATGGCCCAGCAGATGCTTGACCTGCACAGCCTCAAAGCCGCAGTCTGCCAGTATCGTGCCAACGGTATGCCGTCCGCCGTGGAATGTGCAGCCCGGCGCAACCTTTCCCGATTCCACCAGGCTGTCGCGCCACTTCCCCCATGATGTCCTGAATCCGTCGCCGGTCCATGGCTGGCCGCGGGAGTTGACGAACATCGTCAGCGCCCGGTCCTGCACCGTCTCGCGCGGCTTCTTGCTCTGCTGCTCGGCCCAGAACTCCGCGCGCCACTTCAGGAATGCCATCAGGATCGAGCGCAGGTCATCGCACACTGGCAATTCGAGCGCGCGGCGTGTCTTGCTAGTGGTCAGGCTCAAAACCTGCAGGCGGTCATCTAATGCGCTCTTGGCCATCTTGAGCACGTCGCCTTCGCGCAAGCCCAGATAGGCCGACATCGCAATGGGGCCTGCCAGGTAGATCGGCGCCCGCATCAGTTCGATGGCTTCCTCTGGCGACCATGGCCGATTTGCCTCTGGCAAATCCTTCGGCCGCGCCACTGTCGATATGTCGGCGGCCGGGTTGACCGTCATATGGCCATACTCGACGCCGAAGCCGAACAGCATCTTGAGCGTCACCAGCAACTGGTTGGCAAACTTGAAGCCCTTGTCGTCGCGGGCGGTGTCGCGCATGCCGGCCACGACCGGCGCGGTGAAGTCGATCAGGCGCTGGTCATAGACCGGCCTGAGATAGTCGAACACGCGGCCATAATCGGTCTGTGTCCGCTCTCGCAGTCCCTCCCAATGCGCGGACTTTTCCTTGTAGGACTGGATCAGCAGGATCAGCGTGCCGGCGCGGGCCGCATAGGGCTTGTAGAGCGCGTCCAGGCGGGCGACCTCGGCGGCCAGGGCATTGCCCTCAAGCGTCGGATCCATTGCCACTGTCGGGCATCCCTTGCGCCGGTAGTAGCGCCGGGCCTTTCCGTGGCGGTCGGTATAGGTCTTAACGCCCACGATGCGAACCAGCATGCTTCAGGGCCTCGACAATCCCCATAGCACTAGATGGCTGGGATTGGCTGAGTGTGTCCAGCCATTCGTCAAGCCGCACGCGATCATAGCGCACGCAATTCCCGTAATTCACAGAAGCGACACGGGTGGCGACCGCGGATTCGAAGCGGGCCGCCGTCGGGAAGCCGCAATAACTCGCGGCCTCGTCCTTTGTCAGCATGCGCTTTGAGGGCCCTGGCAGTTTCATGGCGTCAGGACGGCTTTGGGCCGTCCACCTCCGCATTGATGGCGGTGCGTGCCTCTGTCATAACAGCCTTCCAGAACCGTCCGCGCCCGGTGTCGGGGAGGACCGCGAACAGATGCTGCCAATCGCTGGCGTCGGCATTGCGGAAGGCATGAGCAACCCCATCCCCCACGATCACCGATTGAGCGCGGCGGGTGGCGGCTGCGGCTTCAAGGGCGGCGCGGGCGTCGTTTAGATAAAGCGGGAATTGCTCAGCCTCATACTGGTCAATGCCGTTGGGATATTTGGCTTTAGCAAAGCCGCTGTCGCCAGCGTTCAACCGGTTCCAGTATGAACGCGCCATACTGCGCGCTGCCGCCTCGACTTCGGCATCGCTGATCTTGTCTGCACTACTCATCGGCTTGATCCTTCTGTGATGGTGGAGAGGATGGCTGTTGCATATTGGGGCTGGGCATAGCTCATGGCTTTCTCGCGCGGGCTCTCAAAGCTCGCCACTGAGTTGAACCCGACATGCACCAGCTCGTCATGGTTGAAGCTGAGGCCCCAGCCGTCATCGGTCTGGTACAGGCGGTAAATGCCGAACGGGGTTTCCGCTTCGTCGCCAATCCACTCCAGCGGCTTGACCTTCACGTCCCCAGTCTCTTGTGGTGCGGGGTGGGTGTAGACGTTGAACTGCGCTCCAACAAATGGCCCCAGTCGCTCTAGGGCGTCTTCATTGGGCTGGAATGTGACCTCGCATTCGGCATCGAAATACAACGTCCCGACAGCCTCACCCTGGGAGCGAAGGGCTTGGGAGGCGAGGGCTTCGCGGGTGTCGCGCAGCTTGCGAACAACCGGATGGGCGTTGTCGATGTTCGTGATAAAGTGCAGCGCCTCGGCCAGCATTTCGTCCAGCTTCACCTGCGTAATCTCAGTCATCGCGTCGGTTCCTTCTGCCTCATGGGGCGGGATGGGATTTTCTTGGCCGACGCGGGGAATGTGCTGCGCCCGGCTATCTTCGTGCGTTCCGATGGTGGTTTGCGGGGCTTGATAGGAGCCTCGTGGGCGGGCGTTTCCTTGTCGCGGGGCACTGACACCACACCCGACGCGATCAGCCGCACCAGCGTCTCCGTGACGCCTCCCAGCACGCATTCGAGGAACACGTCATTGGTCATCTGCGGGCTGGTGCCGTGGCCGGTATCGAGATAGCTGTGGCACCAGAAGCAGGCATGGCCGCCGAGAATGTCATGGGCTTTGATTCCTGCGCCCTTGCCGTAGCGCGCGCCATTGAGATGCGCCCATACCGTCGTTTCCGTGCTGCCCTGGCAGATGCCGGGGAAGCGGAAGGCGCAGGGCTGGCCCTTGGCGCTGTCGAGCACCTTGCGGCTGCGGATCATCACGGCGCTATCTCCACAACCTCAACGCCAGCCTTGCGGGCTTGGCGGATCATGTTGCGGGTGCCTACGCCGCCGGGGAACGCGATCACCAGATCGGGCTGGCCATCCTCAAGCATTGTCGCGTTTCGGCGCGGTCCGGCGAAAGTGCCGTGCGCTTCCCAGTCAGCCTCATAGCGCGTCGTCGGCACGGCAAGGCTCTCTGCCCAGTCCGATGCCAGACGATCGGCGCCTTTGGCCCCGCCTTCAATGATCCGGCTGATGCCTGCCTCGCGGTGCAGCTTGTCGAGCACGGCATTGACGCGCTCGCGGTTGGCATAGTCGCGGCCGCCGCATACGATGACGCGCATCAGCCATCCCTCCCGATCAAGTCGAGTTGCCCGGCCTTTTCGTGGCGGGTGATAGAGGCATTGATCTGCCGGCTCTTGGCGTCGTGCCGGTTGTGGCATTGCTGGCACCAGAAGCGCAGGTTCTCGTCGCTGTGGTCATCGAGCTTGCCGTCGACGTGCGCCACGGTGCAGACGATGCGGATGATCCGGCGCAGCGCGCCCCCCTCGCATGCCGAAATGTCACCAGCCCGCGGCCATTCGAGGCCCAAGAGCTTTTCGCCGACCGGCAGCGCCTTGCGGAACACGCCATCAGGGCCACGACCGCCAAGTGCATGGTTCTCGACGCCGCATTCCTCGCAGCGATTGCCGGCGCGGGTGCGGATGCGCTCACGGATCGCCAGCCATTCGGGGGAGCGGATCGAGCCGCCGGGATATTTGGCCATGTTCTCGGGACGGATGGGCATCAGCGCACCGCCTTGCGCAGCAGATCGTGCATGATCGCCTGGCGCTGCTTCTGGTGTTCACGGACGGGCTTGTGCAAGGCGCGGGCGGCCCGCTCTTGGTCATCAATGGCCAGACGCTCTGGGCATGCCCGATAGAGCGCCTGACGGGCCCGCCAGAACTCCCAACGCAGCCAGGCGCGTCTGACAAAGGCGGGCGTCATAGCGCCACCTCGCGGACCCGCACCAGATCATCGACGTGATAGCAAAACGCTCCGATCCAGACGATGTTGTGCGCAATGCGGGTGACGGTTCCGGCGCGCTCGGTATCGGACCAGCGGACGAAAAACCGGATGCGGGTGTTCAATTCGGGCATCATCTTGCTCCCATGGTTTCGGGCAAATTCTTCGTCCCGCCCGCGTCGATGGTCATGACAGGTCGGGGCAAGGTTCCGTTGAGGGCTGCATAGGCAATGCAGGCATCGCACCAGCGCTGGTCGCCATAGAGGGCGTAGGGAGACCGATCACCGTACTGCCAGCAACCTGCAGGCAAAGGGGTGGTGATGCGTTCGCAGACGCGATCAAGGCCATAGACGGGCTTGAGGTCGACATAGGTAAAGCCATTGGGGCGGACGCGACCGATCAGCCTCAGGGCGATGCGCTCTTGGATGTCGGCGCTAAATCCGATATCGGCATCCGCAGGATCGATCTCGATCTCGTCCATCACGCGCTCTCCGATTGATCTGCGGCGGCCCGGTCAACACCGACCAGATCGGCGCACCAAGTCAGGACCGCCTCTTTGCTGGCCTGGAATGTCTTGCGGTCCATCGACACGTGATCCTGGCTCGTGGCGCGATAGACCGACACCACGACGCCATCGACCAACACGATCTGGTATTCGTCATAGGGCCGGATCATCGCCGCCAGCCGGATGGCCTCGGCATTGGTTTTGCAGACGTGCTGCGTGGTCGTGTGAAAGCCGGTCTTGATCAGCGCCGTCTTGCGCATCTTCTCCATGGTGGGGAAGTCGCTGGCGAACCGCTCGGGGAGCGATTGCCATATCTGGTTGAGCACGGCGAAATAGTGGGCATGCGTGGCATTGGAGCGCGCATGCACTTCCTCGAGCGGATAGACCTCGCCAACCGTGAACCGCTCATTGCAGATGCGGCGGGCGATACCTGACGACGGCACGAAGCCGTCGCCATCCCATTGCATGTAGACTGGTGAGGCGCCCATCAATCCACCTGTGGGCTAAATGGCAGGTCGTCATCCATCCCGCCGCCACCGTAGCCACCGGACGGGGACTGGCTTGCGCCGCCGCTCGATGGCTGGCTCTGTCCACCGGTGGGCGGGTCAAGCAGCGTCAGGACGGCATTGAAGCCCTGCAAGACGATCTCGGTCGAGTACTTGTCGGCGCCCGACTGGTCCTGCCATTTGCGGGTCTGTAGCGTGCCCTCAAGGTAGACCTTATTGCCCTTCTTGAGGTAGCTTTCGGCCACGCGGCCCAGGCCTTCCGAGAAAATGACCACGCGGTGCCACTCGGTCTTTTCGCGCTTCTCCCCGCTGTTCTTGTCCTTCCACGATTCCGACGTGGCGATGGACAGATTGACCACCTTGCCGCCGCTCGGCAGATTGCGGACCTCTGGGTCAGCGCCCAGGTTGCCCACCAAAATCACCTTGTTGACAGATCCGGCCATGCTTAACCCTCGTAAATGTTGGAGTAGAGAACCGCCTGAAAGACCGCGATACGGTCGGCCTTCTTGAGAAGGTTCAGGCGTTTGGCGACGTGCGATGCGGCCATGAACTTGCAGAACCAATCCGCGTCGGCGGTGACGATGACGTTGGTCGCGCCGCGCTTGAAGCTGATAAAGTTGCTGGCCATGCCGTCATAGTCAGCATCGGTGCCAGTCTCGAAGCCCATGCCCAGCAGGTGTTCCCATGCCGCGTCCTCATCAGGGACAAGCGCAAGAAAATCCTCGTCGGTGTCCATAGGCGGCGGGTTGCACGTCACACGCGAACCGACAGGCTCATAGCGCAGGCACTTCGCTGCAAATTCGTCCATCACGCGGCATTCCTTTCATCGCCGGGGAAGTCATCTACGGCATCGATCGCGGCCTTGCGCTTGTTGCGCAGCGCGACTAGATCGTTCTGCAATTCGAGGGGCATGGCGTCCTTTTCAGCCAGTGCTGCGGCCCATGCCGCGCGCAAGGCGTCGAGCCCGGCACTGGCATTGATCGCGGCGGCGTGGCGGGCATGGACTGCCTTGGCTTCATCGCTCACGGGTGGGGGCGCTTCCTGGCGCGGGGCGACTTCATGCGTCGTCGCGTCGGCGTCGTTATCGCCCTCGGTGGGGATGCAGAACGCTTGAATGGCCGCGTATTTGTAGGCTGCCGACATGGCCTTGTTCGTGGCCTTGTCGGCGCTATCCATGGCCTCGCCATAGGTTCGGATTGTGTGCATTGATCCGTCCTCGGCGCAGACCAGATCGAACTCAGCTTCCACCGTCACGTTGAACAGCGCGCCGCCATTGCGCGTCTGGCGCTCGACAACCTCGCGGCCGATCATGCGGGGCAGGATGCAGAGCTTGTGCTTGGATAGGACGGGCGAAAGCTCGTTCAGCACGTCGTCAATGCCGCGGAACGAATAGCCCTGCTGGCTGTTGTTGCGGCCCTTGCTGATGCCGCTGGCGCCGATCTCGGCCATGACGGCAGCGATGGCGGTGAATACCTTGGGTGTCGGTGTCGTGGTCATGGTCAGATTGCCTTGCGTTCTTCAATTACGGTGATGCCGGGAATGTCCCGCTTGCCGGCGCGGACCTGCTCTTGAGCAATTGTCAGCGTCAGTGCCTCGAAACGGTCGCGGTGTGATGTCCAGAATGCGCGGGCAGCAGCGGTGAAGTCGGTCACCTCGGCGCGATAGGTGGTGCGAAGCCCCAAACCCGTCCCAGCGGCGCGCTCTGCCCGTTTTGCGATAGTCTCAGCCTGCTTTGCGGACGCGGCCAACTGGTCGGCCTGTTCGCGGGCATCGATATTGCCAGCGGCGGCGCGCGTGGCTTCAACCTCGGCCTGGCGCTCGGCTTCTGCGGCGGCTCTGGCAACGGCAGCCTCGGCTTCCTTGCGGGCGGCTTCGGCGATATTCCACGGCGTCAGGATTTCCTTGCACACGTCGGCCATGGTCTGGGCGCTGGTGATCAGGGGTTTCCATTTGGCATCGACAGCCTTGGACGCGGTGAGGTGCGGTTCCTTTTCCGACGCGCGTTCGTCATCGGCGGCCTTGGCGGCCTTGCGCGCCATATCCAGCAGCAACTTGACGGCTTCGGCTTCCTCTGCAGACTTGATGGTTTCGCCAGTCAACCACGCGCCGGCTTCCTCGCGGATATCGGCGATATTGGCGGCATGGGCATCGAACGCGGGCGGGTTATTGCCGCCGGGTTTGATCCGGTCATTGCCGGTGGTGGTGAGGGCTTCCATGGTCAATCCCCGCTATCGATGGTCATGACCATGCCGCAGTGCTTGCAGGAGCCGTGGCGCCATCCGCGATCAGGATTAGCGCCGGCCGAAAGCTGGATCTCGTGCTTGCAAATCTGGAAGCGGCGAACGATGGGCATCTGGACGCTAATCTTGTTCTCGGCGTCCCAGCGCGACGAGCCGTAGGTGACGGCATAACCGCCGCCGCCGAGTTGCATGGCCATGTTGGCATCGGCCAGGAGGAAGAACTGCGTCCATTGCTGGCGGCTACCATCGGGCAGGAGCGCATAGCCCCAGACCGGCTCCATCATGTGGCCACGGGCAGCCAAGTCCTGCAGGAACATCAGCGGATCAACGTCCGTCGCGTTCGGCAGCGGTGCCAGCCCCTTGTTCACATGGCCGCCCTTGCCGATGAACGGAGCGAAGTCGTCTCGCGTATAGGTTTTGCTGGCGCTCATGATGCGTCCTCTGTGATGAATTGAACTGCGGGCTGCCTCGATCTGCGCCAGTACCAAAGCGCATCGGCTGCATACCGGTCGCCCGACTTGGTGAACTCTGCAGCGGCGCCGTGATGGCCCTTGGCTGCGGCCTCGCGTGCCCATGCCCGATATCGATGGGAGTGGGTGCGCTGGTTCAGTGCCAGCGAACGGAAGCGCTGGGCTTCGATGGCACGTGCGTTGGTCGAAACGCCGTCAGCGGGCATCTGTGGGGCCGGGAAAGGGGTGTGGGCGTTCATGATGCACCGGCCCTGTCGATAACAGCCCGCGTATCCTCCAGAAGAGCCGCCTTCTCAGCGTCGTGGCGCTGCACATGCCAAGAGCCAGCATCCAGCGCATGCCAACGTCTGGCGACAGAACGCCACTCGCTCATCTGCTCGGTGATCCGTTCCAACTCTTCTTTCGATGCCTGCTTGTTGTCTTCAAGCGCGAGGTCTAGGCGAACGACTTCCATGGAAAGCTTGTACTGCTCGCTCTTCGCTTGATCCCTCTCCCGCATCAGGAAGCGGACCAGCAGAGCGGTGTCGGAGAAAAGCGCTTCCATCGGCTCTTGTTCTGCCATCTGGGCGGCAGTCTGCAGTTCCTCGACTGCTGCGTAGATATCCTCGTCGCTGAAATCGGGGAGAGCCTCTTCGGCGGACACGTGCTCTTTCGCCACCACCATCCATGCTTCCACGCCGCCATCGGCGCAGATTTCGTCGGGATTAATGCCGCGACGGGCGCATTCCTCGCGTGCCCACGCCTCGCGTTCCTGCTCAGGCGTCGGATGATCGTGCTCGGTCCAGTTATTCGGCTGCATGGTGGAACTCCTGCCGCATTTCGACAGCGGCCATCGCCGCCTCGTCGTGTTCATCTGTCGGGGCCGTCGCGGCATCATCGAGGACGAACCCCAGACATGCCGCCAGAGCCGCTAGGGAGGTCACCAGCACCGTTTCATCGCCCAGACGGACGAAGGTGCCGCTGCGGCGTTCATCGGCGTAGACGGCTGCGCTGTGCAGATCGACAATCGCCATCTGAACGCGGGTCCAGTCGGGCTTCCACCGGCGCTGGGCAATCTTGCCGATCTCTGTTGCGAGGGAGCCGAACTCGACCACAAGATCGTCACGGCGCGCTTGGGCATCATCGGAGACAGCGACCCGCTTGGAGATCGTGTAGAGGCGTTCGGCGTGGGCAATGATCTGGGTGTGGTTCATAGCGTTGATCCGTTCTCGGTGCGCCAGTCATCGACAGCCTCGATGGCGTCGAAAACGGTGTCGCAGGTGCCGGTGATGCCGTTGGTCTGGTAATCCTTGTGGGTCCATTCCCAGCCCTCGACGGATTCCTCGATGAAGAAATCCCAATGCGAGAACCGGCGCGCCTTGGTGTCGGCGTAGAGGCAAGCGTTGATGCTCATGGCTGGTCTCCGAGCAGCACGCGTGCCTTCGCCTCGGCGGCGGAGCACTGCGCAAAGGCGTTGACGACTGTGGTGGTCTTGATGGCATCCGGCGCGATCATCATCGACAGCGCGGACTGGCACTGGCGCAATGCCTCAGCCAGGGTGGCGATGTCGTGCTTTGCGTCGGTGATGAAGTGCGCCATCTGGGCAGGCGAACCGGACGAAATGGCATAGGCCTCGCATCCTTCGTACCGGTCGAGCGAACGGTTGAGCTTTGCCATCAGAACGCCTCCCAGATCGGGTAGCCGTGGCGAAGCCAGAAGCCGGGCACGATCAACAGACCGAACAACCCGACCATCAGCGCCGCACACTTCGCGCCGGACACAATGCTGCCGACGCGGGGATGGGTTTGGGTGATGGGGCTCATGAGAACAGCCCCTTCAACACGGCGACGATCTCGCGGTTGGCCTCAAGCTCCAGCTCAATGGCGATGAAATCCCACTGTTGCTGGTGCGGCTTCATGTGGTTGACCATGGCGCGAAGGACTTCGACCTGATCGCCGTTGTCCATGGCGGCAAAGACTGCGCCAAAGCTGTCGGCGTCGGCCTCGATAAAGATCGGGCGGCTGCTGTCGATGCGGACGGAAACGCTTGCCCCGCTCATTCTGCGGCCTCAAGACGATCCGCGCCGGGCGCATTGCGGGCCACGAGCATGTCGCAGAACGAGGCCGTCGCAGCCTGCAGCGTCACGGGTGCATTCATGGCCTCGGCCTTCGCAGCCCGTTCATCGTCGCCAATCTCCCGCACATCACGCAGCAGAGGGGCGCTACGACCGCCATAGGTGACCGTGGAGCCGGGTTCGACGGTAAAACGAACCTCAGTGCCGCCAACCCAATCACGGGCGCCGTCGCTCTCGAGAAAGCGGGCGGTGATGATGTATTCGTGGCCGTCAAACTCGACGTCTTGGACCTCGGCAAAATCGCCGTAGGTTCCGAAGTCGCCGCCCTTGTGGTGGATCAGGGTCGGGCTGCGGAGGCGCTCGATAGGAATGCTGGTCATGTTCTTCGCTCCAGTTGGGCAAAACACTTCGCTGGAGCGCACCGCTGGGGATGCGCTCGTGTGAAGGGTCAGGCGGCGGCTTGGAACTCGTGGGCACCGATCATCCAGTCGATGCAGCGCTCGGCGATGCGCTTGTCATCTGCCGACGCGGGCTTGGCATGCTGGGCAGCGATGGACGTCCAGTTCACGAGGATGACGCTGGAGTGCAGCAGGCGGACTGCTTCGCCGTGCAGTTCCTTGCGCTCGTCGAGGCTCAGGAACGGGGTGGTGTCGAGGTGGGGGTTGGCGATCTTGGCGAGGCTGATCGCCTTACGGGCGATGACCTGGTGGCCGTACAGTTCGGTGTCGGGCTTGGTGGTGTTCATCTGTCGTCTCCGTCGCGTTGTGCGTTTCGAGGAGATCGGCCGGGATGGCGATGCGTCCTCATCTGGAGATCAACATAGATCGGGATGCGTCCCGAAGTCAAACATAAAAGTGGGGACTGGTCCCGATTATTTTTGTTGACGAACCTTTCCTGCGCGCCTACACGTGGGTTTATACTCGGTAGAACAGTGAGGAGTAGGAGCGTAAGCGACTACGACGAACGGGTAATAGAACACCGTCTTACTGGACGTAGAGAAGGGGCGCGCTTGACGCGCACCCTTCCACTGAACTCAGTAGTTATAGAGCACCAGGCTTTCAGTAATTTGAGATTTCAGGGTGAGCAATACGCGAGGCAAAACGCCATCCGCGTCGGCTCTAAAATCACCAGATCAATGCCCAAAGATTACCGGTAGGGCCGGATATGTGAGCTGGCGACGGCCCCGCAAAGGCGGCCGCCAGAATGATCATTTGGTGATTTGCGCGTCTTCGATTTCGAGATCCACGCGCGATCGGATCAGCAGGCGCGCCGTGCGCCTGGGTACGATGCTGGTCACATGCGCCAGCCATCGGAGAGACACGTCGCGCAGTGTGGCGGCAGTCGTGCTCTCAAGGTTCCAAAGGCCGCTGCCCGCGGTTCCTTGGTAGGGATATTTGATCATGACCCGATCATCATCGAGCCAGCATATGCACAATTCCCCAATGTGCGATTCGTCCGGCGCCTCCCTTTCATCGAAAAATATCAGTGAACCATCGTCGGCTATGCCTCGCATCGATTCCCCTTCGACCTCCAGCGCCTTTGTTTCAGGCGTTGCGTAGAGGGGGGCTTCTGCCAGGCCCAGATTACCATCACCACGCGCGAACAACACCGTTCCATCGGGACCGGCGCCGGCCTTACCCACGATGTTGACGGTGGAGATTGTCGTGCCAGACGTGTTGGTCGCACCCACCAGGTAATCGACCGACACCTCCAGCACAGCAGCCACGCGGGCGAGGTATTCAGCCTTGGGGTTGGATGCCTTGCCGCGAAGAATGTCCCTGACATAGCTGTCGCTCAGCCCGGCCTTGAGAGCCAAGGTGGCGGGCTTGATCTGCCTTTCGCTCATGAGAGCGCGTAGGCGCGTCTGCAGGATGTTTTCACCGGCTTCATTCATCGCCGAACCATAGCTTTGCATTTTCTGGGCACCAATCGGGAAGTGTCCCTTGACAAGTCGGGAGGCGTCCCGATAAAAGGGGGGATGCAAACTGATTTGAGCACCCGCCCCATGGACCAGCAGACCGAACACGAACTGAGCGAAGACGCGGTACGCGCCAAGCTTCTTGAGCGCGCGGACAGTTTCGCGGCCCGGACTGGTTACAGCCAGTCGCGCATGTCCGAAGAAGCGCTGCGCGACAGCAAGTTCCTGTCCGATGTGCGCTCTGGTCGGAACTTCACCGTCAAGACGATGCAGAAGTTCCTCGACTGGCTGGAAGGCGCCGAAAAGGCTGTCCCGTCCAAGGCGGGGGTTGCAGCATGAGGCACGACCGGGCGCGCATCAGGAATGCCAAGATTGCCGAACGTGTCGGGGCCGGTGAGCATCCCCGCGATCTGGCGGTCGAATACGACCTCCATCCCGTCTACGTCTACCGTCTGGCCAAAGACGCCGGGGTTTCCATTAGCCCTGCCGACGCATCGCGGAAGGTCATGATCCGCCGCATCAAGATGGTTGAGCTGCACTCGCTGGATATTTCGGCCGGGCATGCAGCAAGCCTCCTGGGTGTTTCCGCACAGACGTTCTCGAAAGATTGCAAGCGCATCGGCCTCAAATTCAAGTACGACCGGGCCGGCAAGTGGGCCTGCATCATCGGCAAGTCGATGGATCGCGCTGCCAAGATGGCCGATATGTATCGCGGCGGCATGACGCTGCAGCAGATCGGGGACAAATACGGGGTCACTCGTGAGCGCGTTCGTCAGTTGATGACCAAGCACCTTGGCATCAACCACAAGGACGGCGGACAGGCCAAGCAGGCGGCGTCCAAGCGTACCCAGCGAGACGCTAAAAAAGATTCGCAATATCTGGCAAGCCATGGCTGCACCTGGGCTCAGTACAAGGAAGTTCGGGACATTGGCCACGCGATGGTCGCGGAAGGCCGTGGGGTCTACCAGACGCCATTTCGCGCCTATGCCAGCCAACGGTGGAACGCCACAGACCGAGGCATCCCTTGGGATCTGAATTTCTGGCAGTGGTGGACGATTTGGCAGGAGTCAGGGAAGTGGGAGGCCCGCGGTAAAAGGCGCGACGGATACGTCATGAGCCGGCACCGTGACCAAGGCGGCTACGCCATTGGCAACGTCTACATTGGAACGCTGGCCGAGAACAGCAGCGACCAGCCCAACAATCCATACCGGACAGACCATCCTGACCACGACAAGGTCTCTGCGATCGTCGGCAAAAAGATCAGCGCCGCGCTTCTGGCGCGAAGGGGAAAGAGCCGACCAACCGAAGAAGCGGAGGCCGCATGACTTGGCCACGCGCGCGAACGCCGACCGCCTAACCCCAACTGCACAAACCATACCGCCGTCTCCTGCGCTTCGAGCGCCACGGCAGAGCTTTACCCGATTGGAATTCTGACATGAGCGAAAATCCCGGTACGCACGTAGAAGGGGAGGGCCGCGAGGCGCTGATCGAGATCGTCGGTCGCGCCATCGCCGCTGATCAGGGCGAAGCCTACGCTGAACACATGAGCGAATATCGCCAGTATGGCAGCATCGCCGTTGATGCACTCGCCCCTTCCTTGCAGCGAGAGATCGACGCGCAAGCAATTTTGGTGCGGGTTCGAAAGGTCCGTGATGGCTACGCAGACCAAGCTAAGTTTGCAGACGTTGACCCCGCCGCCTATTTCCGTGAATTCGTTCGGCGTTTGGACGCGGCTGTTGATGGACCCGTCACCCCTTTGCCTTGGGGAGGCCGTCATCCGGATCGCGCACAGGTAGAATTGCCCATAGACGCGCTGAAGGCAGTAGTCGCCGCAATTGGTGACTGGTCTCGCCCCACGGGTGCCAACGGCATGGTGCCAGCGAGTGAGGATCATCCTCTGGTTGTCGCCAGCCGAAAAGCCCAAGCCGCCATCAATGCTGCCGAGGGGCGGTCATGAACCCCCGCACCGAACTCCGCACCATTATCAAGCGCCTCGCCTTCGCGTCGGTGCCCCATCTGCCCCGCGAATTACAGATCGACTATGTGGCTCGTGTCATCAGCCGCGAGGCCGCATTGCCTGTGTCAGCGGGCCTCGTGAAGAACTGGTGGTACGCGCTGGACGATGACGCCCGCACTGTCGACAGCCGCCACATGGACTGGGCACGGGCTCGGGACCGCCAGTACGGCATCGCAAACGACAACTCCGCAAGCCGGAGGTGCTCTCCAGGTAGCGCCGAAGCCGTGAGGCTGGTCGCATGATCGAAATCCCCGACGACATCGCCGCCACCGCCGAAGCCTTGGTTGATGAGCTTCACGCCAATCCTGATGTGACGTTCGCAGGCATCCTTGCTGGTCCGACATTCGAGCGCCGGATCGCCGAGACGCTGGCGGCAGAGCGCAAGCGGTGCGCTGCCGTGTGCGACCAGTGGTTGGCCATGTACGGCAAGCGCGGTGACGAACTGAAGCACACGACGCCGCAGGAGTGGGCAAATAGTGCCGTCACCGACATTGCGGCCGCAATCGTGAAAGGCGGCGCGCCATGAGCCACTGGGAAAGCACTGGCGCGTCGGATGAATGGTTCACGCCGCAGTACATTTTCGACGCCTTGGGGTGCCGCTTTGATCTTGATGTCGCGGCCCCGGCTGGCTTCACTACTCATGTTCCTGCCGACCTTTTCATAACGGCAAACAGTCTCGAAACCCAATGGCGGGGCTTCGTTTGGATGAACCCGCCCTTCGGCGGGCGGAATGGGCTCACGCCATGGCTTGAGCGCTTCACCAGCCACGGTGACGGCATTGCGCTTGTACCAGACCGCACCAGCGCGCCGTGGTTCCAATGGGCGTTCGGCTCTGCCCAGCGGGCGCTTTTCATAGCGCCCAAGGTGAAGTTCGAGCGGCCTGACGGATCGATTGGCAAGTCGCCCAGCACCGGAACTGTTTTGCTCTCCATGGGAGAGCGGGGCGCTGAGGCATTGAAGCAGGGCCATATCAACGGCCTCGGTATGCTTGCCGAGCCTCAGTCGTGGCGGCGCTACCTTTCGCAGGTGGCTTCATGATCTTCGCCCGCCTCCTTTGCATCATCGGTCGCCACAACTGGCGCCGCCCATACGGCTCGAAGTGCTTCTGCTGCACTCGCTGTTTCACGGTTTTGACCATCACCCCAACCGGAGCCTGAACCATGCCAACACGCGCCGCCACAAACGCCGACCTCGACCCCAATCCACCACCACCAGCAGCCCGTCGCGTTCGCGGGCATACCGATGCCCAGAACAGCGCCAAACGGTCGCCAGTGAAGTCCTCTGCTGCCTCTAGCGCGGTCACAGAGGCACGGCGTCGATCATCCATCCCATCCCGGCCCGTAATCGAGCATACCGCCCTGTTGCGCGCTGAACTCCAGGCCCAGCGCAGTGTGACGCTCGACGCCCTGGCCTCTGCCGACATGGGCTTGGAAGTCGAGGCCGGCATTCGTGACGCCGCCGCTGAGGCTGCCGAGCGCGCCTATGACTTGGCCCTCACCGCCGCGTCGAATGTTCGGTCCAATTCCATGGCCATCGCAACCGAGCGTTTCCGGGCCGCCCGGGCAGAGTTGGACGCCGAACGCGCCGACATTATCCGGGCCATGGAAGGCATCGAAGCTGCGCTGGCTGCGACGGAGCCCAAGGCCAACATCGTCCAGCTGCACAGCGAGACGGCAGAATGACCGATATCCACGCCGTCCGCATCATCACTTACGGGCCAAGCCAGAACGCCGACGCCGGCAAGGAATGGGTCGCATGGCTCGTGCTGCCATCGGGCCGCCTGCCGATCGCGTTCTTCGCCCCCACCGAGGCCAAGGCTCAGAGCGAGGCGCAAGCCCTCTGGGACAGCGAAGCCCCGGCGCGTGAGCGGAACCACCAGCACCGCGTCGAGGCAGAGGCCAAGAAGGCCGCAACAGCCGCCCGCAAGGCCGCCAAGGCAGCAAAGGAAGCCGCATAATGGAAACCCCACGCCCACCAGAACAGCGCCGTAACAGCTACGCCGACGAGGATTTCGCGCAGGTCATTGCCGAGATCGAAGAGATGGACGACGAGATTGCCTCCATCCAGGCGACAGCCGCCGGCAAGATCGGCGGGGTCAAGACCCGCAAGACGAACAAGATCAAGATCGCCAAGCAGCAGCTAGGCATTCCCAGCGATGTGCTGAAAGCCGTCCTCAAGCAGCGCGGCCTGGAGCGTCAGTTGCAGAAGCTGGCCGGCGGCGTCCCTGATGATCTGATTGAGGTCTACGAGGATGCCAGCGGTCAATTCTCTCTGTTCAAGGCCGAGGCAGGCGAGACGGCCAAGCCAGCCGCACAGGCAGCGGCAGAGCAGCGGGCGGCCGAAATTCAGGCCAGCACTGATGCCGACGCAGCCGAAGGCGCGGCAGTGCTCGACCAACTGACGAAGCACTGACCATGCACAGCATCCTCGCTCTCGATATTTCCAAGTCCGCACTTGGCTGGGCGTTCGGCTTCCCCGGCGACAAGCCGATCAGCGGCGTCCACCAGGTCGGCAAGGTCGACGCGACCGAGGATGAAGTCTGGCGCAACGGCATGGTCTGGCTGAACAACCAGATGACCGCGCTGAACCCAGGCGAAGTCGCCATGGAAGCGGCCATCATGTCCAGCGGCGGCGGGTTCACCAATCCAAAGTCCCAGGCCCTGCTGCTCGGCCTGCAGGCGGTCATGCGGACAGTCGTCAAGGCTCGGCTGCCGGGCAGGGCGGTGATGGTCGCCACGTCATCGGCCCGCAAGGTGCTGACGGGCAAGGGCACCTATCCAGCAGGCGAGGCCAAGGACGCCGTTCAGCAGGAATGCTTGGCCAGAGGCTGGCTCGATGCCGAAAGCCTGCAGGCGGACAAGGCCGATGCTTTGGCGGTGTGGTGTTTCCAGGCATCGCTGCAGATCCCCGATCTCAAATTCAACCCCAAGCGCTCTAGCGCAGGGAGGGCATAGAGCCATGGCTGAACCCCTTCGCGTCCTTGTTGCCTGCGAGTTTTCCGGCACTGTCCGGCGCGCCTTTGCTGCGCTGGGCCATGATGCTTGGTCATGCGATCTGCTGCCGTCCGATGATCGATCGAACAAACACATCGTCGGCGATGCGACCTCCATCCTTGATGACGGATGGGATTTGCTCATGGTGGCGCACCCACCATGCACCCGGCTGTGCAACAGCGGCGTCCGCTGGCTGTCTGTTCCGCCACCGGGCAAGACCTACGACCAGATGCAGGACGAACTGCGCGAAGGCGCCGAGCTGTTCTCGACCTTCTGGAACGCGCCGATCGATCGCATCTGCGTCGAGAATCCGGTCATGCACAAGCACGCCAAGGCGCTGATCGAGAATTACCAAGAGCCGGCCCAGTCGGTGCAACCATGGCAGTTCGGCCATGGGGAGAGCAAGCGCACCTGCTTCTGGCTCAAGAACCTGCCGCCGCTGGTCCCCACCGATATCGTCGCCGGCCGCGAGCAGCGCGTCCACCGCATGCCGCCCGGGCCTGATCGCTGGAAAGAGCGCAGCCGGTTCTTCACGGGCATCGCTGAGGCCATGGCGGCGCAGTGGGGCGGCCCGGCGGACGAGGTGGCGGCAGCATGACCCTATCCCCCATTCTCCCAAGCCATGACGCGACCACAGTTGCCCTCGACTTCGGCGTGTTCATTGCCCGCCATGCGCGCCGGTACAGGACCAGCCAGACCGCCATCATCGCGGCGCTGATGCCCGTCATTGAGCCGGTTCGCCATGAGAGCGACGACCGCCCACTGACACCCGATGCCGTCGACCGCCTGCTCAAGGCCATTGACGAGATCGAACCAACCCCATCGCAGCCGGAAACCCCTCCGCCGGCTGCTGATACGCCCGACCATGCATCGGGCGAAGCGACGGATGGAGCGGCCAGGCCCTCCCTCCCATCCGAGCCATCCGTCGCACCAATTCCACGCCAGTCGACACCACAGGCCAAGACGCGGGCAGATGTGGTGCTGGCAGTCCACCGTCGGCACCCAGACTGGCCAGTGGCCAGGATCGCAATCGAGACGGGATATCCACGCGGGACGGTATCGGCGGCGATCAGCGCGGCGGACGTGTCAGTGCCCACGAAGGCGCAGTATCTCGCCACACATCGTGACGCGCCGGACGATGTTGTTGCAGCGCTGATGGGCAAGCCTACCAAGCGCAGTCAACTGCGAGAGGCGCACAAAGCGCACCCTGACTGGACCGTGCACGATATGGCCCAGCACCTGGGCATCACGCCAGAGAATGCCAGCACGATCGCCAACCATATCGGCATCACGCTTCCCCGCCCAAAGAAGCCCAACAAGGCCGATGAAACCACACAGGCGCTCAAGGCAGCGGTGATGGCGCCAAAGCCGCCACCAGCCACCCCAGGCCCGCCAGCGGCCCATGTATTCGCAGGCAAGAGCGACATGGCGGCCCATTACAGCGAAGTTCGCCGGAGGCTCGGCAAATGAACGATCTGACCCTACCAGCCCGCCCAATGTGGACGCCAGAGCGCACGGAACATCTGAAAACCCGCTGGGCTGATGGCGCGACGGCAGCGCGGATCGCCGTGGAATTGGGTGGAGGCACGACGCGCAACGCCGTTATCGGCAAGATCGCGCGCCTAAAGCTCACCCGCCACCCCATGCAGAACCGCAAGCGCCGACCAGCGAAGGCCAAGGGCCAGAAGGGCCAGAAGGGCCAGCCCAAGGTCAACGCCATCATCAATGCCGTCCGCGCCCGCCGCAAGGCCCCGACACCACCACCGATGGAGCCAGAGCCATTCGACCCTGAGACAGACATGGGCAATGACGTCGGCCATCTGATCGGCATCATGGACCTGACCCCGCACACTTGCCGCTATCCATCAGGCGACCCGTTGCTGCCGACCTTCGGCTATTGCGGCCAGCACACCGACAAGGGCCCGTATTGCCCAGCCCATACCCGCCGCGCCTATATCGGGGGCCGGCCATGACCGAAGCCCAACTCCGCGATCGCATTGAATACCTCGAGGCCGAAGTCGCCATGCTGCAGGAACTGCTGGCGCCAAAACCGGACGCTGAGTTCCTGATCGCCGCCAAGTCGGTGCTCGGGCTGCCGGCCAAGCGCGGCAAGCTGCTTAACCTGCTGATATTTGGCAAGCGCACGAACAAGCTGGCGCTGCTGCACTCGTATTTCGACGGTGACGAAGGCGACCGCGACCCTAAGAGCATCGACGTGCAACTGCACTATGTGCGCCGCGCGCTCCAGCCGCACGGCATCGAAATCGAGACGGTCTGGGGCGACGGCTACCGCATGACAGCAGATGCCAAGGCCGCTGTCCTGGCGCTGCTCGGGATTGAGGCCAAGCCATGACCCGTACCCTTACGCCCCGCGAAAAGCGTTTGGCCGCCATCGCGTCGGCAGTCAGCAACGCCGCCCGCGAAATGGAAATGGACTGGCCGCGCGCCGGCCTGACTGACCCCATGGTGACCGGCGACAAGCATATCCTGCTCAAGGCCCGTGTCCACGACACCGACTGCGTAAAGCAGGGCGCCCAAATCATCGAGGCCATGCTGGTTGCTGCCGATGGCATTCACGCGCTGATGACGCTTGCCGGGCGCGACCGCAAGGCATTCGACGCCATCGTTATCCTTGCCCAGATCGAACTGGACCGGAAGCCGAGCGAGGTTGCAGCGTGACAGTCATCCCACCATTCGCCAAGGAAACCGACCTCTGCGCCGCGTTCATCGCGGCCATGCCAGAGGGCTGGGTGGCCTATCCTGAAACGGGCGGCTTCGACATCCTGATGGTCCGCACCGCCGATGGCATGCAGATCGGCGTCGAAGCAAAGTTGAAACTGAATGCGAAGGTTATCGCCCAGGCCGCGGAAGCACCGCGCTATCATAACGCTGCGGGCAGAGGGCCAGACTGCCGGGCCGTGCTAGTGCCAGAAGGCGTGGGTATGGACCTTGTGCAAGTCTGCCACCTCGTCGGCGTCACCGTTATCAAGATGCGTCATGGCGATACGGCTCAGCACTATTCGAGCCTTTTCCACCCCGAACTGCCACGTATGAGCACCAACTATTGGGAGGGCGAAAGCTGGTATGAACGATGCCCGGCCCAGCGGCTCGACGTTCCAGATTGGGTGCCTGATGTCCGGGCCGGTGACAGTGCCCCGGTGGCCCTTACGCATTGGAAGATCGGCGCCATCAAGTTGGTGATCACGCTGGAGCGCCGCGGCTATCTCACGCGCCAGGACTTTGCCCACTTCAAGATCAGCATGTCCCGCTGGACGCAGGAACGATGGCTGGTGAAGGACGGCCAGGGCGGCTGGATCGCTGGGCCATACTTCCCCAACTTCAAGCTGCAGCACCCGGTCAATTTCGACCAGATCGCCGCGGATTATGAGAAGTGGAAGGCGCCAGAATCCGCATCGCAGCCCGGTCTATTCGTGGGCGGTGCTGCATGATCGATCGTTTCACCGATGCCTTCCTCGATGAAGTTCGAGCCTCGGTTAGCATTACCGACGTGATCGGCCAGCATGTGCAATGGGACGCCGGCAAGTCCAACCCGGGCCGCCGGGATATGTGGGCCTGCTGCCCATTCCATGCGGAGAATTCTCCAAGCTTCCATGCCCAGGATGACGAAGGCGTCTATCATTGCTTCGGCTGTGGCGCCTCGGGCGACCACTTCCAGTTCATCATGGCGCTGCAGGGCGGCGAGTTCCCCGATGCGGTGCGCGCCGTTGCCGATCTAGGCGGCATTGCGCTGCCAGACGAGGCCGGTGGAGAGCGGAAGCCATCACGACCACCGGAACAGCCACGCCAGACCAAAACGCCGCCACAGCCCTCCGCTGCTGGTGTCCGACCAGAGATCGTCAAGACCTATGATTACACCGACCGGGATGGCGCGCTGCTCTATCAGGTGTGCCGGCTGCAGCGGAAAATGCCGGATGGCAGATGGGCGCTGAACAAGGACGGCAAGGGCAAGTGGAAGTCATTCCTGCAGCGCCGCCCCGACGGCGCGGGCAAATGGATATGGGGTCTGTCGGCTGGCGAGTTCATGCGGCGGCCGGGCGGCGACTGGCGGCAGTTCGACAAGAACAAGTTCGCCGATGGCATGGAGACGCGGTTCTTTCCAGCCGGCGCCGATCACACGATCTATCGACACCCAACCGTCGAGATCGCCATTGCCGATGGCGCTGTCGTGATCTGCGCAGAAGGCGAAAAGGATGCCGACACCGCCACGGCGCTGGGCTTCTGCGGCACGACCAATTCGAGCGGATCCAAGCATTGGACCGACACCCACGCGGCATGCTTCCAGGGCGCCGATGTGGTGATCTGCCTCGACAATGATGCGGCCGGCGACCGGGCGGATAAACTTGCCCAATCCATGAAGGGAATTGCCCGTCGAATCCGGGTGCTGAACTTCGCCGACCATGTTCCGGGCTTTGAGGCCAAGGGCGACATCACCGATTGGGTGGAGCACCACGGCGGCACGGCAGAGGGCCTGGCCGATATCATTGCCTGCCTCCCAGCATGGCGACCACGACCACCAGCATCGAAGTTCGGGGCCCAGCGCGCCATGGACCTCGCCAACAAGCCAATCGTCTATGACTGGCTGATCAAGCACCTGGTCGAGCGCAACGGCGTGCTCATCGTGGCCGGCGAGAGCCAGGCCGGCAAATCGTTCTTCGTGATGGACATGGGCATGAAGATCGCCCGCGGCCTCGAATACGGCAACCGCAAGACGCGCCAGGGGCTGGTGATCCACATGGCCAGCGAAGATGGCCGGGGCACGGAACTGCGCGCCGAGGGCTATCGCAAGGCCAATGGCATCAGCCCAGACGAGGACGTGCCCTATCTGGTCATGGACCCGCACGCTAAGGGCGCCTTGGGATTCTCGCTGATGTCCGACGAGTCCGTCGACAAGTTCATCGCCGAATGCCTGGAGTGGAAAGCCTATTATGGCGGTCTCGAGCTCGTCATCATCGACACCGTCTCGGCCGGGGCTGAGGGTTTGGACGAAAACAGCAGCGCCGAGGTCACCAAGATGCTGACCCGCGTGAACCGAATCCGCGACATGACCGGCGCCACGGTCTGCCTGGTGCACCACATGAACGCCGCCGCTACCCGCATCCGCGGCAGCTCTGCGCTCGTGGCCAACGTCGCCAACGTCATCGAGGTCCGCCCCATGATGACGATCCCCAAACGCAAGGACGACAAACCCGAAATCATCAAGGACAGCGACGGACGGCCGATGCGCCGGGCCATCCTGACCAAGAACAAGAACGGGCTTAACGATGTGAAATGGACCTTCGTGCTGCAGGAGGTCGTCGTTGGCCTCGACCAGGACGGTGAACAGCAGACGACGTGCATCTGCGCCAAGGCATCCCGGCAGCGCGACGAGCCCGAGGAACGGCACAAGATGTCGCCCGATACCCAGCTCGTATTCGATGCCCTACAGGCGGCCATGGCGGATGCCGGGCAGGACATGCCGGCCGGGTCTGCTTCGGCCACCAGCGTCAAGCGCTGCGCGCCCCAGGCGGCATTTGAGGCCAATGTCCGCAAGACAATGACCTTCACGGCGTCGGAAGATGAGATCGAAAAGCGGAACGTCGAGCTCAAGACGCTGATCAAGCGCACGACCACCACGCTGATCAATGCCGGCTACATGGGCCGGGATAACGACCTCAAGATCTGCTGGTGGACCGGCAAAAGTGACAGGCCACGACCGCGCTACAGCGAACCGGAGCGACCACAAGAGCAGCCCGGCGCGGGCATACCAGACGAAATCCGACGCGAACTGGCCAGTGGGGAGCCGCCTTTCTAGATGGCAGAAGACAAGGATCTATTTGGCTCCGACCTGCCTCGCATGGGAGCGCCTATGTTCAGGGACTCCTGGCGCAATCGCAAGGTCGCCAAGATCGCATACCTGGCCGGGCAGGGGCATTCGGCCCCGTCGATCGCTAAGCAGATAGGCGAGCCCGGCGCCGAGCACTTGATAGCCAGCATGCTCAATGAATGGGGCTTCTACATGAACGGCGCGATGCACACCTACACCCGCGTTCCGGTCCCGATGGCCGCCAAACACCGCACCATGCTGGCTGCGGAGGCCCGTGAGCGGGATATGGAGATGCCGGCGCTATGCAGCGCCATCCTGACACAAATCGCCGTTGATCGGCTCTACAACGCAATCCTTGAGGGCTGACATGCTGGACAAACCGACGATCAAGCAATGGGACGCCAAGGCCGTGCGCCATGCCCTGGCCGATGCTTTCCGGGTGCTCGATGCCACAACGGGCCGGGTAGGGCATAGGCGCCTGCGCGCCGCCATGCCCGACTATGAATATTCGGCGGCGGATATCGCCGAGCAGCGCATGGCAGAAGTCGAGGCCCAGAAGGCGGGCAAGACCAATATGCGGAGCCGACTTGCGGTCAAGATCAAGCCCAACAGCCACGAGATCGCCCGGTCGGACGTGGTGCTGTTCGGCGACAAGGGCCAGAAGGCGTGGCTCAAGCTGGCCGCCGCATATCCAGAGCACCGGGCGGTCCTGATTGCCGCCGTGCTGGGCCAGGCGAAGCGCTACAGCGGCAGGGACGTTGCTAAGTGGCTTGGGATGCCCCTTGCCACATTCCAGCGCCACAGGGACTTCGCTGCGGGCGTGATCGCAGCGCACTTGAACAGGATCGGAGTCGAGACGTGGTGACCATTCGCATAGTGGCTGCAGCATTGAAGCGGGGCGATCTGGTGTATAGCTCGCCGCCCCCGGCACGGCACCACACGCTGCTGCACGAAGTCGACCGACAGTTCGGCGACAAGCACCTGCCGTTCACGCCTGACGAACAAGGGTTCCTGGGGAGCGATGGACTGTTCTATGGTCGCGAGGCCGCCGCGAGGATCGCTGTGCTCAGCGAGCAGTGCATCGAGCCGCAGTATGGACGGCAATTGTTCTCAGAAGACCTGTGGTAGCGTGCCCATTGTATCGCTATGGCGCACCGCCTGACAAACACTGTTCGACAAAGTGGGTCAAATCACCCGATAAGGGGCCTATCAGAGATAAACTGGACGCAATGTCAAAAGGGCCCGCGCAAGCGAGCCCTTTGGCGTATCTGGTGTCTGGTCTATGGTGGTGGTGGGTCGTTCATGTCCTGCTCCCTTTCATCTAGCCACTGTTCCATATCTCTCGGAATATCTGCCTTGCCCGTCTTCCACCGTTGGATTGTTCTGGGGTTTGCGCCATAGTCGGCGGCGACCTCTCGATCCCCAAGTCCTAGCCGAGACAGCCGAGCGCGAAACTCGCCCGGTGTCATCCTTGGATTGTCCTGTGGTGGTGGAACGTCTGGCAACGATAAGCCTCATGGTTTGCCATGGTGGCGCCCGCGCATTCATATCCCCGGCTGGGGATGGCGCAGCGGATTGCTGACATGGTGGGCCGGTGATGTTGGGGGTTTTGTTCATTCGGTCCGTTGCTCCTGGACAAGGTCGGCACAATCGCCGGGCGGAAGATCGCTTCCGTTGAGCGCAATCAACACCATCATGACCAATGGCGTCAAGTATGTTTCTGCGGAAATTAAGCGATGTGATCGGTATTGGTTACCGATAGCGCGCATAAAAGCGAGGCTGCGCAGTGGTTTTGCCGACACCCAAGCTCGTGAATATTCTCTACGCTTGCGCCCATGGGCGGCTACCGTGGGGTGTGGAATGGGACAATGCCCTGCCGCTTTGCGAGAGCCTGATCGATGACGAGACGGATGAAGAATACACCGGCTATGTGCTGTGCTGCGGCCATACGCTGAAATACCCGCAGGAATCGTCTGCCGTGGTCGGCGCGGGGCTGATGCTCCCCGGCCCGGATGATAGGTTCGGGCGGCCGACGCTCACTATCACCAAGGCGGGCCGTGCGTTCCTTGAACAGCATATCGGCATGGCGGAAGTCGCCGCCTGACAGCGGGAACGCTGGCAAATCCTGAGCAAATCAGGTAGAAAATACGCAAGCCCGATTGGGCAAAGGACTTGGGAAGAAGCCTGTATGCAGGCAGACGCGAGGCTGGTCGGGTGAGCATGGGGCGGCAGCGCTGCTACCACACCGAGACGGATACTCAGGAAGCACCGGGCGCGTCCGTGGCAAGGAACAGCACACAAGAGCGGGATTAGAGCCCCCGCCTTCCCAAACAATCATCGCAGCCTAGGGCGATAACGCTGGGCACCAATACAGTTTCGTTGCTGGCCTCCTTGCCCAACGATGGCGCTTTACCAGGAGCGCCGGGCTCAAGCGCGCTAACGTTTGAGCCAAACCCATCGAAGCGCGGCGGTACACCATCCCGCAACCCGTAGCCAATGGCCGGAGAGTATCATGACCGCGGACCAGATGATCAACCAGATCGTTGACCAGGCTCTCGACCGCGCATGTGACGCCATCCTCGACCACATTGCAAAGCCATGGTGGAAGCGGAGGCTGATCGAACTGTCGTGGACTCTGCGTCTGCGCCGACCGTTCAACTAACCCCATCCATGGCAGCGCGCTAACATGCATGGCACCATCCATCACAAGCGACACCACTCACATCGGAGAGCATGATGGACGACTTCCCGATGAGCGACGATACCGCAGCGGCCTATACCAAGCTCGCAGGCGTCATTGAGCAGATCGCGCCAGGCAACGGCACTCGGGACGAACTGACCAGCGCCATCATGGAGCTGATAGACGCTCGGCTGGCCGATGCCATCGAATTGCTGGCCGACCGTATGCAGGAAGCGACAGGCGTCCGACCGTAATGCCCATCCTATCCAACCCCAAGCACGAGGCGTTCGCCCAGGCACGCGCCACCGGCAAGAGCGCAGATGAGGCATATGCCGCAGCCGGCTTCAAGCCGCACAGGGGCAACGCTCATCGGCTGAGTACAAATGAGAGCGTCAAGAGACGCGTGTCCGAGATCGTCGGCAGAACCAGCGAGAAAGCCGAATGGACGGCCGCTGACAGGCTTATGGGCCTCAAGACGATCTATGACGCCACCCTCGGACAAGACCCGCGCACGGCCATCGCTGCGATCTCTGAGGCCAATAAGATGCAGGGCAGCCACGCCCCGGCCAAGCGCGAACTGAGCGGCCCCAATGGCGGGCCCATCCCGACCGTCGATCTGACCAATGTGAGCGACGATGACCTCAACCGCCTTGAATCGATCTTTGGTCCGCTTGCCGGTTCCGCCGGCGACGATGCTGATGAAGATCAGGCAGGAGAAGGCGCGGCGGGCGAGTGAGGCTGAGCGCCAGCGCATCGCTGTAGATGCCGAGCGGATCAAGGCGCGATGCCAGACCCTCGACGGGTTCATCGAAGAATTCTGGACAACCCTCGAGCCCAAGCGCGAGTTGAAGTTCGGATGGGCACTGCTGGCCATGTGCCGGCACCTGTCGGCGGTCACGCAGGGGCAGATTCAGTTCCTGCTGATGACGGTGCCGCCTGGCATGATGAAATCCCTGCTGCTGGTCTTCTGGACCGCGTGGGAGTGGGGCCCGCAAGGGCGCCCAGACGTCCAGGTGCTGGCCACGTCATACAGCCAGCCGAACGTGCTGCGCGACAACGTCAAGTTGCGGCGCCTGATCGAGAGCGACAAGTTCCAGGCCCTGTGGCCATTGAAGCTGCGCGACGACCAGAACGCCAAGGGCAAGTTCGAGAACACCGGCAACGGGTTCAGCGAGGCCCGCCCGTTCAGCTCAATGACTGGTGGCCGTGGAGACCGGGTCAAGATCGATGATCCGCACTCGACCGAGACGGCCGAAAGCGACACCGAGCGCGATACCGCCGTCCGCATCTTTCGTGAGGGCATATCGGATCGCCTGAACGACGTCACGACATCGGCCATCGTCATCATCATGCAGCGACTGCACGAGCAGGACATTGCTGCAGTGGCCATGGAATTGGACATCGGGTTCACTCACCTGAACCTGCCCATGGAGTTCGAGCCGGATCGGGCATGCCGGACCTATGTGGCCGGCGAACTGTTCTTCGAGGATCCGCGCACATTCGAGGGCGAACTGCTCTTTCCCGAGCGGTTCCCGGCCCAAGAGATTGAGCGGCTCAAGAAGGCCAAGGGCAGCTATGCCTATTCGGGCCAGTATCAGCAGCGACCGTCGCCCAGATCGGGCGGCATGTTCCAGCGCGGCGATTTCGAGATTGTCGATGCCGTACCCGCAGGGGCGCGGCGATGCCGGTCCTGGGACTTCGCAGCGTCACAGCAGAAGCCTGGCCGACACCCGGATTGGACCGTGGGCCTGCGCATGGCCTACGTGGATGACGTGTTCTACGTCGAGGACGTGGTCAGGGACCGGTGGTCACCTGCCGACGTCGAGCGCAACCTGAAGGCCACGGCCTCGCAGGACGGCACCGACGTGATTGTCCGCATGCCGCAGGATCCAGGCGCAGCCGGCAAGGCTGACGCAGCGACCAAGATCAAGCTGCTGGCCGGTTATGCCGTGGTGGTGGAATCCATCACAGGCGACAAGGCTACGCGCGCCAAGCCCGCATCGGCCCAGGCTGAGGCAGGCAACGTCAAACTGGTGCGAGGGGCATGGAATACGCCGTTTCTGGACGAGGTGTGCTCGTTCCCCAATGCTCAGTTCGATGACCAGGTCGACGCTTTTGCCGACGCACTGAACGAGCTCGCACTGAAATCGCCGCCACAGGTGGCCATGTTCCTGACCAAGAGGCGCCACCAATGAGCAATGTCGTTCGGCTGGCCAACGCGGCACAGCGCACCTTGGGCAGCATGTTCCCCGGGTTCTTCCCGACGGCCAAGCATGACCATTACCGCGACTTCGGGTTCCCGGCCGATCTGTCGTTCCAGCAGCTCTATGCCATGTATCTGCGCAACGGCATCGCGCATGCCGGCGTGTCTAAGACGATCGGCAAGACGTGGCAGGATCAGCCGTTCCTGCTCGAGAAAGAGCGCGACGGGTCCGAAGGCGCCGACACCGACGAGACGACCATCGAGGCCGAAATCCGCAAGCGGTTCGCCAAGCTTCGTCTCTGGCAGCACCTGGCCGAGGCCGATGGCCGGTCGTTGGTCGGCAAGTATGCAGGCGTCATCCTGCGGTTGGGCGATAACCAGACCTTTGACAAGCCCGCGGCCTTCGTGCCCGGCGGTCTCGATGGCCTGGTCGAGCTGATCCCGGCATGGGAAGGCCAGTTGACGGTTGCCGAATGGGACCAGGACCAACTGTCCGAAACCTATGGCCAGCCCAAGATGTTCGCCTTCAATGAGGCCAACGTGGCCACAGGGCTGGCCAACCACCGGGCATTCAACATTCACCCGTCGCGGGTCATCATCTGGTCGAAAGACGGCACCGTGCATGGCCGCTCCGCACTGGAGCCGGGTTTCAATGACCTGATGACCATGGAGAAGATCAGCGGCGCGGGCGGTGAGGGTTTCTGGAAGAACGCCAAGTCTGCCCCCGTGTTCGAGGTCGACAAGGACGCCAAGATTGCCGAGATGGCCAAGGCGATGGGCGTGGCCCAAGCCGATCTGGCCGATGCCATGAACGATCAGGTCGAGGACTGGCAGAAAGGCTTCGACCAGCTGCTGATGATCCAAGGCATGCAGGCCAAGACCCTTGGCATCACGCTGCCGAGCCCCGAGCACTTCTTCAACATCGCGCTGCAGGCATTCGCGGCCTCGCTGTCGATCCCGCTCAAGATACTTGTCGGCAGCCAGACCGGCGAACGCGCCAGCACCGAGGACTCGGACGACTGGGCTCAGACCAATATGGCCCGCCGCGCCAATGTCGTGGTGCCAAACATCATGATGCTGGTCGAGCGCCTGGTCGGGTTCCGCATCCTGCCCGAAAAGGACTGGTTCCTCGATTGGCCGGACCTGACCGAAGCCAGCATGGGCGAGAAGATCGACCGCGCCGGCAAGATGGCAGACGTCAACCAGAAGACCGGCACCACCGAATGGGTGTTCACCCCCGAAGAGATCCGCAAGACCGTTGGTTATGAGCCGCTGACGCCCGGGCAGACCGAGCGCGACGATACCACCGACGAGGACGAAACAGCCGCCCTTGGCCTTCCCAGCCCCGGCAATGAGCCTTCAGGCGACCAATCGGAGACAGCCCAGTGACCAAGACCATCCGCGTCAACGTGACTTCGGTCGCGAACGCCAAAGCTGTGCGCAAAGAAAAGCGCAATGGCCGAGACGTCATCATCGTGCCGAGTGCCACGCTGCCCGACAACATCGTGATGAACGGCAGCCTGGGCCCGATCCTCTACCCGGCCGACGAGATTGCCAAGTCCTTCAAGGGGCTCGAGCGCACGCCTGCGCCACTTGGCCATCCGACCATCAACGGCAAGTTCGTCTCGGCCAGCGACCCCGAAGGCATCAACATCGGCCACATCGGCGCCTGGAACGAGAACGTCCGGCAGGAAAAAGGCAGGGTGCTGCTCGACAAGGTCATCGACGTCGAGGTCGCCAACCGCAGCGAGGGCGGCAAGGCCGTTCTGGCGGCCATTGAGGCCGGCGGCCCCATCCACACATCAACGGGCCTGCTGTGCACCCTGGAGGCCGTCAACGGCACCGGGTCGAAGCACAAGCACATCGCTCGCTCCATGGTTTTCGACCACGACGCCATTCTACTCAATGAAGAAGGCGCGGCCACCCCTGAAAAGGGCGTCGGCATGCTGGTCAATTCCTCTGGCGAGGAAGAAGAGATCGAGGTCATCAACTCCACCATCGTGGAAGATGCTGACCGCGAGATCGACTGGGCGGGAACCCGTCTGGTCGAAGCGCTCCGCCGTCGCGAAAGCATCGGGACTTGGGATCGCATCAAATCCGCATTGATGGAGGCCATTGGTCTCTCCGAGCGGGCAACCCCCACCACCAATACGAAGGACGACGATATGGACCAGGTCCAGTTCGACGCGCTTTCCCTGAAGGTTGACGCCCTCTCGGAAGCGATGAAGCCCGATGCGCTTGCCACAGCCATCGGCAACGCGGTCGCTGCCGCAATGAAGCCTGTGCTCGATGCCCAGGCCCAGACCGTGGCCAATCAGCAGGCCGCCGACGACGCCGAACATGCCGATCTCGTCGGTAAGGTGGTCAAGGCCAACCTGCTGGACGAAGTCACCGCAAAGGCAACGCCCCTGAACACCCTGCGGGCCCTGGCGCCCAAGACGGTGGCCGGCAAGGCTGCGCCGCTCAATGCCGCAATGGGGACGGGTGGCGACAAGCCCGGCTTCAAGCTACCGAAGGGGGAGTAACCAGCCATGGCACGCTTCAACAAAATCTTCCTGGGCCCCGTTCAGAAGAACCTGCCCCAGGTCCGCGAACTGCTCGCGGCCGACTCCGACATCTCGCCCGGCAATCTGCTGATCGTCGCCAGTGGCGAGTTCGACAATGCTGCTGCGACGACCGTCGGCAAGGTCTGGATTGCCCAGGACAACTACCTGGCCATGAAGGGCGTCGATGACGACTATGCCGACGGCGACATCGTGATCGGCATGGAACTGCTGCCGGACATGTTCTACGCCGGCCGTATTGCCAACGGCGTCAACATCACCGCCATTGGCACGGCCCTCACGCCCGCCGCTGGCGGCCTTCTGGCCATCGCGTCCACCTCGGACAAGATCATCGGCTATGCCGAAGAGGTCTACAACAACAACACTGGCGCAGAGCAGCTCATTCGGTTCCGTCCGAGCCAGAGCTATCTGTCTGCTGCAGCTTAAGGAGCGCGACAATGCGTTATTTTGACGAACAGCTCGTCGCAAACTCGCGCCCCCATGCCCAGTGGTGGGACGAGGTCACCGTCAACCGCGAATGGTGGCACCGGGTCGAGGACCAGCTTGCTGGCGTTGCCAATGCTGCCGCGGTCCTGCCGCGCGATGCATGGCTCGACCTCGACGGCATTACCCGCCGTGTGATGCGCAATGACGAAGGCCAGTCCTATATGGCCGACCTGATGCCGCTGGCCAAGCCAGTCAATATCGGCAAGCTGGTGCACCTGACCCGCACGTCCTCGGACGCCGGCACGGTGGTGCGCTCCATGTCCGGCCAGGTGCCGGTTGGCATGGACAAGGTGGTCTATGACTACAAGGGCAGCGTCGTGCCGATCTTCTCGACCGCCTATGGTCGTGAATGGCGCGAATGGAACACCCAGCAGTCCGAGAACTTCGATGCTCTCGCCGACGACCAGGAAGCCCACACCGCCAAGATCCGCCGCAACATGGCGCAGTTCGCGCTTGATGGCGACGCATCGATCGTGTTCCAGGGCTATACCGCCTATGGCATCCGCACCAGCCCGCTGTCCAAGGCCATCAACCTGGGCACGGCCGGCGGCGGCGCCAACATCGACCTGTCGGCCTCGGCCACCACGTCCGATGCCATCGAGGCCTTCATCAACGGGCCGTTCGGCACGCTGCTGGACAACAACCTCGTCGCCTCACCGGTGAACCTCTACGTCTCCCCGGAAATCGCCCGCAACTGGGATCGCCCCTATTCGGGCTCGGCTGGCTTCAAGATCGGCTCGCTGCGTGATGCGCTGCTGGCCAATCGTCGCATTGCCAAGATCGAAGTGACGTTTGAGCTGACCGGCAACCAGTTCTTCGGCTTCGTGCCCAGCGCCGACTATATCCGCCCGCTGGTTGGCATGGCCGTGAACACCACTGCCGTCACCCGCACCATGCCAACCGACAATTACCAGTTCCTGGTGATGGGCGCGATGGGCCTGGAAATCCGGGCTGACTACAACGGCAAGTCCGGCGTGTTCTACTCGACGGACATTGATACCTGATCGATCTGATCGGTGGCCATTATGAGGGGTCGGCTCGCGCCGGCCCCTTTTGTATGCCCATCCACCTCCCAATCAAGGAATCCACCATGAAGATCGAGATCACGGCCGGCGGCATCTATGGCGCGAACGGCGAAATCCCTGTTGGCACCGAACTGACCGTCAAGGAAGCCCCGTTGGGCTGGGCTGGCCGCTATCGCGTGGTCGGAAAGACCGAAGGCAAGACGCCCGTCACCAATGAGCAGAAGATCGCGCCGGTTGGCCCCTTCACCGTGAAAGAACAGTCTGCCGGTTGGCATGCCGTTGTGGATGCCGAAGGCGCTGCAGTCACCAAGAATATGCGCGCCGACGCCCTGGCGGGCTTCGATGCGCTGAGCGACGACGACAAGGCCAAGTTCATCACCGACAACGCCAAGCCCGAATAATCGACGGGGCGCGGTTGATCCGCGCTCCACACCCTCATTCCAGCCACAGGTGCGGCCATGTACGGCGATTTGAGCGGCTTCCGAGCCTATGCCTTGGCGCGCGGCGATAGCGCCCCTACGGATGCCTCCGATCTGCTGGCCACGGCTGCCCTTGTGCGTGCGTCCGACATGATCCGGCTGCGCTATGTGCCGAACCTGCTCGCTGGCTATGGCGTCGACTTCATCCCGGCGGGCTCCGTTCTGCCGCTGGTCGAGGAGGCTGCCTACATCGGGGCCTCGTTCGAGCTGACGACGCCTGGGTTCTTCTCCCGCACCTATACCGAGGCAGAGCAGAAGGTTCTGACCGGCGTTGGCCAGATCAAGTGGACCGTCACCGGGTCCACGAGCGGCGTGTATTCGTCCATGCCATCGTCGTCGCTGATCGATGCCATGTTCTGGACCTATACCGTCGACGTCGATGCCAGCCAGTTCTTCTTCAAGTCGATAGGGCCGGGAGTCTGCGTCTGATGGCTGAGAACTGGGCCGCCATTGCTGCCGAGGTCGATGCTGCGCTCAAGTCGGTCGGCTCGACCGATGCCGGGTTCAGCGCCACGCTGATGCAGTCCACCACCACAGGCGGGGAACCATGGGATCCGACTGGTGGCACGACGGTGCAAACCTATTCCACGGTGACGGTTGTCCAGGGCGTGCGCGAGATACGCGACCTGAGCGGAACGGTTATCATCGAGACGCGCCGCACGCTGATGATCAGCGCTGCCGGCGTGGCGCCGACAAAGCAGCACCGCATTGCTGTGGGGGTGACGGCCGCTGAGGCCCAGGCCGCAGCAGAATATGCTGAGGCGACGGGGTTTCCTGACACGACGATCTATAGCGAGATCATCGAGGTTCGACCGCTTTCGCCTGCAGGCATTGCTGTGCTCTATGAGGTCGATCTTGGGGGCGGCATGGAAGGCGCGGCCTCAAGTGGCCAACCTTCGCTAGATTTCACATTCCGCGGCAACAGCATGTATGCGGCGCTCATTGAAGAGGCGAACAACTGATGGCTGACATCGATCTGAGAGACGCGGCCGGCGCTGTCGTGCCGCTGACCATCAATGCCGACCCAGCCAAGGCTGCCAAGCAAGACGCTGGCAACGCGCTGTTGGGCGCCCTTGTGGTGCGCGATGATGAAGGAACGGCCTTCAATCCAGACGCGCTTCCGCAGACCCTGGCCTATACCTCGGGCGTGCTGACCTCCGTCTCCGTCACCGATGGCACCGATACCTGGGTGCAGACCTTCACCTATACATCGGGCAACCTGACCGGCGTTTCCGCCTGGGTGAAGCAATGAGCATTGCGGATTTCATCAAGAGTGCTGCTGCGCTCAAGGTTCCGCAGGGCTCGCGGGGCGTTGTCGACCTCATCGGCCGCAAGCCCGGCAACGTCGGCACCAGGCTGCTTATCACACGGGGCGGGGCGTTCGCCAACAACACGCCCAAGACCTTCGCGCTGACGCTCGAGCTGCAGGCGCCCTATGAGGTGCGCCGCGTTGCCTTCGTCAATTACAGCACGACCGTGCCTTATACGGTCACCAAGGCAGGCTTTGTCCGCAAGCGGAACCTGTCGGCGCCCAATATTTCCTCTGGCACGCTGACGCCGCTGCTGTTCGCCGGCTCGGCCAGCAAGGTTATCCCGGTCGCGCCGTCGGCTAAGGTTCCGATGATCGTCTGGTCTGACTGGGTGGTTCTGCCGTCTGTCGATCGCGACGATGGCAAAGCCGGCGCCGTTGAGACCCTGGCTGCCTATATCGAAACCGCCAGCTCGATCTCGATCATGGGCAATGGCACGGACGATTACACGACCTGGGCCGGCCGTACCGATGGCCGAGCTATGATCATGCGCCACAATGACGGGGATTGCCTGGCCAGCCAGGGCAGCTTCACATCGACCACAAACCGCCTGCAGACGCCCTTTGGCGGCCTCCAGTATATGGCGCGCAGCGAGGTCCGCTCAGTCGGCATCGTCGGCGATAGCAATGCCCAGGCAGTGCTCGACACCTATATCGGTTCCGGCTTTGGCGAGCGCGCCTGCGCCGCAATTCAGGCAGCCAGCGGCACAGCGTTTGAGTTCTCAAACTTCGGCTATGGCGGCTCGACCAGCGCAGAATATCGCGACATTGGACTGAACGCGGTTGCGGCCTTGGCAGAGCAGCCTATCGATGCGCTGCTGCTGCCGAACTATACCGTCAACGATGCGGGCGCCTCACCCGGTGCAGAAAGTGTTCGGGCAGGCTCGGGCAATGCCAACCGTATTGCCGGCGAGTGCCGGCGCTATGGGACCGCTCCGATCATCTATACCGGCCTGCCTTCCGACCCGGGCGGCTCGCCAAACTATTCGTTCGGCACTGCTGACCAATGGCGCCAGGCCAACAATGCCGCCACCCTGCTGAGCAAGGGTGCGATACCCGCGGCGGTCGCCGAGGCTGTCGAGGCCCCTGCGGTATCAGGCCAGAAGCCATATGCCTCGGGCAACAGCGGTGACCGGGTGCACTTGAGCCCCGCCGGCAATGCGCTGGCGGCTATTCCTGCAGCTGCCGCAATTCGCATCGCCACCAGCATCTACTGACTTTTGTTAAGGCGAGGCGCTGATGGCCACGAACCGCAGTCAATTCGAGCAGCTTCTGGACCGATATTCGGCTGAGGTTCGCCAAGCCTTTCTCCAGGCCTATGACGGAATCCGCTCCCGCATAGTGCTCAAGGCCCTTGTAGAGGCGCTGGAGCGGGGAAACGTCGAACTGGCCATCGAACTGCTGGGCATCGACCGGGCGGCCTTCAGTGGCCTCGATCTGGCCGTGGCGAACACGTTCAATAATGGCGGCATGGTCCTCGCGTCGGAACTCATCGTTCCCGGCCCGGCTGGCAATCGCGTCGCCATGACATTCGGCGTGCGCAACCTGGTGGCAGAGGCCATGCTGCGCAACTATGCGGCCAATCTGGTTACCCGGGAGACGGAACAGACCAAGGCGCTGCTGCGCACGGCATTGAGTGAGGGGCTGTCCCGCGGGGATAACCCGACGCGGACCGCGCTGGATATGGTGGGTCGGCAGTCTCGGGTCACAGGGAAGCGCGAGGGCGGCTATATCGGGCTCAGTGGGCCACAGGAGCGGACGCATGCCAAAGCCCGCTCAGCGCTCATTTCTGGCGATGTGGAAGGCATGCGGGACTATCTGCAGCTGAAACAGCGCGACAAACGGTTCGACCGGGCGGTGATCAAGGCCATCGAGGCCGGCAAGCCGCTCGCCCGGGCCGATGTTGACCGCGTCCTGGGCCGGCTCAATGACCGCCAGTTGAAATACCGGGCCGACGTGATCGGGCTGAACGAGACGTTCAATGCCCTATCGATGGCCAAGGATGAAGGCCTGCGCCAGGCTATCGAGTCCGGCAAGGTCGATGTCCGCGATGTGAACAAGACCTGGCGTCACACATCGCAGGAGCGGCCCCGCATGCAGCACGTCGCCATGAACCGGCAGACGGTGGCATTCGATCAGCCCTTCACGGCCCCGGATGGCACGCTGATCCCATACCCGCACGCGCCGGGCATTCCGGCCCGGCACTCGATTGGCTGCAAGTGCATCGTGAGCTATGACATCGACTTCACCGCGGCGCTGATCCGTCGCCGGGTCTTGCAGGGCCTACAGTGAGCACGTTTGCCGCCGATGTGGCTGCCTGGGCATTGAACGTCGAAGGGGCCATCGAGGTCATCTTCCGGGAAGCCGCCCAGGAACTGGCCAGGGAAATGGACCTCCTGCTCGAGCAGACAGTCTATGACCAGCCGATATCATCGAGCGGCTATCAGCGGACCGGGTTCCTCCGGGCCTCGCTGGTGGCCTCCTCGTCGGTCATGCCGCAACTGGTGCGGGAGAACCCCGGAACTCCGGTGCCTCCCGATCTGGGTGATGTCATCCTGGTCATCAACGGGGCCGAGATCGGCGGGACGATCTATCTCGGCTATACCGCCAATTATGCGGCCTTCGTCCACTATTCGGCGAACGGCCAGTCCGGGCGCCCATGGGTGACCATGGCGGCGCAGCGCTGGGAAATCATTGTGGATCGGGTATCGGCCCGGGTGAAGTCTCGGCTGGGGCTGTGACCTGATCCGGCTCGGACGACTTCAGAACGCCCATCTGTAGCAAGAGCAGCGCACGGCGGGCAGTCGTCATGGCGGTGTCTCCGGCCACGGTTGATCCTTCCGCCTGCCCAAGGGCTTCCCTGGCCGCGTGTAGGCGGTCCCAGACCTGATTGTCGCTTAGTTTTTCATCGCTCATCGGGCGGGAGGTATATCAACATGCCGCTCTCGACGGAAGCCGCTATCCAAGCGGCCCTGTTCGCACGCGTCGGGACCATCACGACCCATGCCGCAAACCGCATCGCATGGCCGGGCCGGGTGTTCACGCCCCCGACCGATCGGGATTATCTCGAGGTCAAGTTCGTGCCCAACGTCACGAGCCGGTTCTTGCTCGGCAGCACGGCGCCACATCAGCGCCTGGGCCTGATGCAGTTGAACGTCCACGCCAAGAAGGCGCAGGACGAAATCATCGTGCGGGACAAGGCCGGGCACGTCGCGGCGCACTTCCCCTGCGATCTAGAGCTGGGCACCGGGCCGGTCGTGCGGATCACGTCAGCACCAAACGTCACCGACATGATCACCACGGATGCTGATGTGGTGATCCCGGTGATGATCGAATGGGAGGTTTTTGCTTAGGCAAAACCCCCGCCGTTTCGCCCCTTCGGCAAGGGCCTTTGACCATGGAAACACGCAAATGCTTTACACACTGGCGGGCACCATCGTGTCCATCGGCACTCCTCTTGCCGTCGACTTCACCGGCAGCAATTCCGAAATCCTCTCTGACTTTGCCGCCGACACCTATGTCGCTATTGGCGAAACCGAGACGATTTCCGATTTCGGCGATACAGCTACCGACGTTCCCTTCACCGGCCTTGGCGATGCCCGCACGCGCCACCTGAAGGGCTCCACCGACGGCGGCACTGCTCAGATCACCGTCGCCGATCAGTCGTCCGACCCTGGCCAGGCTGCCGTGCGCGCGGCATGCGTGCCGACCAACCAAGACGAATATAACGTCCGCTTCCAGTGGCGGAATGGCGATGTCAGCTACATCCGCGGCCCCCTGATGGGCTTCGGTCGCGTCAACGGCACCGGCCCGAACAACGTCGCCAAGCGCCAGTTCAGCGTGTCCAACAGCTATGGCGAGTTCATCAACACGACCGCCGGCACCGCGCCGAACAACACCGCGCTACCAGCCATCACCGGCACGGCGCAGGAAGGCGTGACGCTCTCGGCCTCGACCGGCACTTGGACCGGCAGCCCCACGCCAACCTATACCTATCAGTGGTTGGCAGACGGCGAGAGCCTGGTTGGCGAGACGGCTTCGACGCTCGAACTCACCGCCGCCCATATCGGCGCGAATATCCGCGTCATCGTGACCGCCACCAATACCTCCGGCAGTGCCGTGGCCATCAGTGCCGAAACTGTCGACGTAATCGCAGCATAAGGGACCAGACATGACTAAGGCTAAACTCGGCGCCGGCAATATCGACATTGAGCTCGACGGCGAGACCGTCACCCTGCGCCCCAATCTCAAGGCCGCACAGAACATCTCCCGGCAGAAGGGCGGCATCATGGCTGCCGTCGATGCTGTCGGGAAGTTCGACTTCGACACGATGGTCAACGTCATCGTCCTGGGCCTGGGCGTCGATGGCAAGGAAGCCCGCGACATTCCCGAGAAGGTCTATTCGACCGGCATGGCTGACCTCGTCGCGCCGGTCATCAATTACCTGACCATCCTGGCCAACGGCGGGCGCCCGGTCAGCGAGACGACCGATGATGACGACAAAACGGACCCTCAGAACCGGTAAGCCTGATCGACTTCTACGACCACCTGGCCGAAATCGCGCTGGGCTGGTTGGGATGGACTGAACCGCAGGCGCTAGCCGCCGACGTCAATGCCATCCTCGTCGGGTTTGCCGGGCTTCAAGCAATGAACGCTGCAATCTACGGGTCGGCCGATTCAGGCCCATCCGACGCGCCTCTGGAGCCATTCGGCCCTGGCATGATGGGTAAATGATAGGAGCCGGCCATGACGACTGCCTCACTCGGTCTGAAGGTCGACTCCTCCCAGGCCCTCACAGCAGACGCCAATCTGCGCAAGATGACCTCGGCTGCCTCGCAGGCCGAAGCTGCCGCCACGCGGCTCGGGAACGCATCTGGCGCGGCTTCCAATGGCATGCGGTCGGTTGCTACGGCGGCAAATGCAGAGGCAGGCGCGGTTACGGCAGCCACAGCTGCAACCAGAGCCTATAATGCGGCAATGATGATGCAGGACAAGGCCATTAGGTCGACGCTGCAGCAGCGCTCCATGATGATCTACCAGCTCAATGACGTCGGCGTCTCGCTGGCATCGGGCATGAACCCCATGCTCGTGGCTGTTCAGCAGGGTTCCCAGATATTCCAGAACGGCTTCGCGCCGGCGCTGCGCACCATCATCGATCTGGCCAAGGGCTTTGTCGTCACGTTCTGGCCGGTCGCCACCGTCGTCGGTGCCGTCGCGCTGGCTATTGGCGGGATGACGAACGAGATCAACAAGACGTCCAAGGTCACCGTCGGTTTCGGCGATACCTTCAAGGCCGTTGGCCAGACGCTGTGGAACACCTTCACCAATTTTATTAAGCCGGTCACCGACAGCATCGGCAGCGTGTTCGCGCAGGCGTGGACCATCGCTGCCGATGCGACCAGGACGGCGCTGAACTATCTGATCAACAGCATGGTTGGCGCGGTCAAGACCATCGGCGTGCTGTGGAGCGGCTTGCCGGCAGCGGTCGGCGAGGTCTCGATCAAGATGGCCAACGCCATCATTTCGGGCATCGAGTGGGCCATCAACGGCGCGTCCCGTGCGCTGAACAGTTTCATCGGCAAATACAACGAAGGCCTGACCCAGATGGGGCAGAAGACGCTGCCGACCTTCGGCGGCATCGATATCCCACGCGCATCCAACCCCTTTGAAGGGGCCGGGGCATCCTTGGGGCAGGGCCTGGGCGACGTCGCAAACGAAAACGTCGACTATATCGGCGGGTTTTACGACAGCGTGAAAGACCAGGCGATCAAGAATGCGATCGCGGGCAACAAGGATCTGGCCAAGGCTGCCGGTGAAGCCGCCAAGGAACTGGAACGGCAGTCGGCGGCCTACGACAAGATCGTGACCGGCGCCAACCAGTTCATTGAGGGCCAGCGGCTTTCAGTGGAGACCCTTGGCATGTCTGCCGAAGCCATCGCTGCGGCCAAGTACGAGCAAGAATTGCTGAACAAGGCCGCCAACGACAATATCGACCTGACGCCACAGCAGACCGAACAGTTGGGCTTGCTGGCACAAGGCATGGCCGCTGCTGAAGAGGCCGCCCGCCTGATGACGGAGGCTTATGAGTTCGGCAAGGGCGTGTTCACCGGCTTCTTCGAGGAAATCCGGGGCGGCATCAGCGAGGGCAAAAGCCTTTGGGAAAGCCTCGCCTCTGCTGCGACGAATGCCCTGGACAAGATCACTTCCAAGGCCCTCGACATGGCGATGAACGGTGTCTGGGATATGATCTTCGGTGCCTTCTCCGGTGGGTTTGGTGGCGGCATGGGCAGCGGCATGGCCGGCACGAGCTCGATAACCGGGAGCAGCGGCGGGTTCTTCCCGGGCTTTGCCGGCGGCGGCTATACCGGCTCGGGGTCGCGCTCGGGCGGCATGGACGGGCAGGGCGGCTTCATGGCCATGCTCCACCCACAAGAGACAGTCATCGACCATACCCGCGGCCAGGCTGCCAACAATAACGGCGGCGGGACAACGGTGGTGCGGATCGAGCTGGGCCCTGACCTTGAGGGCCGCATCGTCCAGCAGGCCGGCGCGCAGACTATCCAGATCGTCCAGGCCTCGGCTCCAGGTATCGCAGAACAGGGCGCCAATGGGGCTCTATCCAAGCTCGGCAGTGGCGAGGGTGACGGCAGCATGCGCCGCTTCGGCGTGCAACCGCAGGCAAAGAGGCGCTGATGGCTGACATCGATTTCCCATCATTGCCCTCGCCAGTCGGCGGGCAGTTCTCCGAAGGCTTCCTCGAAACCAAGGTTCAGGACCAGGGCGAGGTCGGGTCACCCCGGCAGCGCAACCGCTTCACCCGCGGGCTGGCCCGGTTCTCGTTCCAGATGCTGCTCACAGGCGCCCAGAGAAGCGCACTGGCGGCATTTTACGACGTCACGCTGGTTCGGGGCGTCAACCGGTTCAACTGGACCCACCCGACCACGGCTGTGGTCTATGAGGCCATCATGCCGTCGCGTCCGAGCATCAAACACATGACGGCCGATCTTTGGACGGCTGACGTTGAGATCGAGGAAGTCTGATGCCGACGCCAACAACGGCCCAACGGCACAAGCTTAATCGCGATCCGGTCGCCGACCCGCATCTGATCCTCTTGGAATTCCAGGAGGATGGGAAATCCTTCGTCCACCGGGCCGCGATCAACACCGAAGACGTCGAATGGAATGGGGAAACCTATTCCCGGGCGGCGATTTCGGTGCAGCTGCCGCAAACCGCCGACGGAGAGACGAGCGCGCAGCTGGTCGCATCGAATATCGACCGCATCCTCGGCCGGGCGATCAACGCCGCCACGCAGCGCATCAATGTCCGGCTGATCCTGATCGACTTTGCCGCGCCGGACGCGGCGATCATCGATACCCGCAATCTGCTGGTGATCCCGTCGGCATCAGGCTCAGCCACGCAGGTGACGGCTCAACTGGCGCCGCGGGCAAGCTTGCTCGAGCCCGTGCCGTCCAAGCAGACGACCAAGGCAGAATTCCCGGGGATTTGGCTGGCATGACCCCAGACGCAATGATCGACCAGCTGCTCTCGGTGCCCTACGCGCCAGGGCAGGGGGCGATGGAAGGCGCCGACTGCTGGGGCGTTGTCGAGCTCTGGTATCGGCATGTTCTGGGCATCGAGGTTTCCGACCGAGCCAATTTCCCGGCCGGCAATGACGGGCTGCAGGCTGGCTTCGACGCAGCCAAGGTCTGGCACCCCATCGATGCGGCCAAGGATCATTGCCTGGTCATCCTGAGGTTCCGGCATCTCAATGCCGGGCATGTCGGCATCTTCTGGCAGGGCTCGGTCCTGCACTCTTCGCAAGGCCATGGCTGCGTCTATCAGCCTATCGATCACCGGCTCATTCGCCCGCGCATCACTCAATTCCTAGAGCACCGATGACCGTTCAATCCATCCTTTATGCACAGGACGTTGGGTTTACCCAGCACCTGACGCTGCCGCTTGGCTCGTCTGTGCACGACATTGCCTGTGTCAGCCATAGCCGGCTGGACGACGTGCGGGCCTATGTCCGCGCGCCGGCTGGGAACGTCGAGGAATGGATCGAATTGCCGCGCGAGATGTGGCGGCACGTCCGGCCCAAGGTCGACGGCGCTGTCATGTTCGGTTATCGGCTGCACGGCGACTGGGTCAAATCGGCCTTCGCCGTCGTTGCCTCGATCGCCATTTCAATCGCCGTGCCGTTCATCGGCGCGGCGCTGGGCGGCGGCATCCTAGGCGCTATCGGCGGCGGCCTGGCAGGGGCGGCGCTGGGCATTGGTGCGTCACTAGCCATCAATGCCCTGTTCCCCTCGCAGCAGGCCCGACAGTCGGCTGGCTACAGCGCTGGTGGTGGCGGCGGTTCCATACCGCAGGAGCGCGCCCGCCAGTTCTCGAACGTTGAAAGCGGTAGCAACGTCCTGGCCAAGGAAGCCTATCTTCCCGTCGTGGTCGGCACGCGCCGCATCTCGCCGCCAGAGATCGCGCAGCCCCATTACTATCTCGAGGACGGGCAGCAGGCGATCAACCGCATCTTCGCGTTCGATGGGCATCACGCCATCACTGATATTCAGGTCGACCGGGCGCCCGTGTCCGACTATGCAAACATCACGACGCAGGTCCGCGACGGTGCCGAAACCACATCCGTTTCGACCTTTGTCACCAAAGTCACCGCGCCAGTCAGCATCGGCAGCACACTATCGACGTTCTCCCTCGATGCCTTGGTGCTTGTCGATCAGGAGGAGCCAGCAAACTCTGTGCCAACCTGGACCCGCTTTACTACCGTCAGCGATTCCAAGCTGGAAGAGATCGCGATCCGGCTGCAGTTCGACAGCTTCATCAAAACCGACAGCGCGACAGATGGCGTTCGTGTGCCCGTCAGAATCCGCCTCCGGCCCAAAGGCAGCAACGGCGCCTGGATCAATCTGCCCGAGATACATTTTCTCGGCCGCGACGTTTCCACATCCCTGAAGGAAATCAGGTTCCGCTGGGATAGCGCCTTCGGCGAAGATGGTTATGGCGGCGCGATCCAGGCTGAATTTTATCAGCGGGTGCCGGCGGCGTCATACACGCTTTCGGATGGCAGCACAGGCGACCAGTGGCAGGCAGATTCTCATTTCGTGGCTGGCAGCGGGCTGCGAGACACGAAAAACGTGCAAGGCCGGCGCAACAGCGTCCGGTTTACTCTCAATGAAACGACATTTCCGAAGGTCGAATACGAATGGGAGATCATCCGCGGCTTGGCTGTTCTGCAGACGGCCTTGGACCCTTTCCTCTATCTGCTGTCTAGCGCGGTAAATTCGTTCTTTGTTGCCCGCGATGAATCGGCGGCATGGAACGTTCCCATCGATCAGGGCGCTTTTGTCGGTCGGATAACGGTGCAGCAGGTCACGTCGATTGTGAACCGGCAGCCGTGCCAGCGTCCAAACGTGGCGTTGATCGCGCTCAAGGCCAAGGGCCAGTCGGTGCGCAATGTCACGGCACTGGCATCGCGCTATGTCATGGACTGGGACGGCGATGGCTGGAACACGCTGACCACGACCAGCAATCCGGCCACGCATTATCGCCAGGTGCTGCACGACTATCTGACGTATCACGGCATCAGTGCGGATCTGATCGTCAATGATCAGTTTGTTGCATGGCGTCAGGAGTGCATCGACCGCGGCTATGAGGTTTCGGCGATCTTTTCGGGCTCGTCTGTCAAAGACACGCTCGACGGGATCGCCACGGCTGGCTATGCCCGCCCACGCTTCTCTGATGGCTTCGGCATCGACTGGTTCCGCGATCGATCTGCAGAGCGCCCGGTCCAGACTTTTTCGCCGCGCAATGCCTCAATCAACCTGCAGTGGGTCATGGGGGAAAAGCCAGTCGGCATCCGGGCCAATTTCCAGAATGCCGATCGGGACTATGCTGATGACGAGATCCAGATCAACAACCCGTTCTACAGCAACTTTGTCGGCTATGACGTCAAGAGCTACGCCACGATAGCTAAGCCGGCGCTTGTGCGGCGCCGGGCCACCTTCGACATGCTGCAGGCATATTATCAGGGCCGCCGCGCAATCATCGTTGATTGCTCGATTGAGGGCCTGATCTGCGACCGCGGCGACCTGGTTGGCGTCGTCACCGATCTGATGGACGATGCCCATTCCGGCGCCCGCGTCCGCAAGGTCATCGACAGCACGACGTTTATCTATGACCAGGATATCCCGACCGAAAGCACGACCAGCCTGTTCGGAATCCCCGACATCTTCGACCCGGCCAACATCTTCACCGTCGGCGAGCAGAGCGTCGTGCTGATGTCTACGCCCAACGGAACGGAAATGCGTACCATCGTGGCCGCAGAGATTACCGGCGACGGCGCGGTGATCCGCGTCAGTGAGCCTTTTTCGTCAGTCGACTATGTCGGCGCGCATTTCGTTTTGGGCCCGGTCAGCCGGTTCATGACCCGCTGCATCGTCTCCGAGGTCAAGCGCCAGGGCGAAGAGCGGGCCCAGCTCGTGCTGGTCGATGAAGCGCCCGAGATTTTCCAGGGCATGCAAGAAAGATTTGGCCTATGACCTCTCGCGATATTGGCGACATCAGCACGCAGCCCGGCGGCGTGAGCGGCGCAGACTGGACTGGCGGCGCGCGCGCAAGCGTGGGGGCGCTCTGGGGGCTGAATGGCGGCCTGCTGAATGATGTGGCAGGGACGAACGTTCTTACTGCCTCGCTGTCCGTTCCTGAGGGCTTTACCAGCTATGTGGACGGCTTTCGGGCAACCTTTGTGCCGCCGAACAGCAATACCGGCCCATCCAATATGAATATCGAGGCCGTCGGCGCCAAGGCTATCGTCAGCCCGGACGGCGAACCACTGGTGGCCGGCGCGATCGTGGCGGGCCGCGTTACCGCCATCGTGTTCTATGCCGAGGAAGATCACTTCCGCCTCGAGACATCAGGCGGCACGACCAATGTGACCGTTGAGGGCGGCATTATGGTGCAGCGCTCGGCCCCCACTCGGCTTATTTCCCCCGCCGGGCCAGCGACCGCGGCGACCGCAATCGCATCGACGTCATTCCAGTGCCTGTTTGCGACGAGCAGGGTGATCATCGAGGGCAATACCGGACGGGTAACCGGATCGGGATCTGCTGACGATGACGGAGTGGTGGTGGGCCTCTATGTGGATTCCGTCTTGGTGCAGTCTTTCACAGACCATTGCCAGCCTAGCGCGCAGGTGAACACGCCGTTTTATTTCTCATACCTGCCGGGCGATATCGCCTCGCATAGCTATGAGATCAGGGTATCGAGCACCATATCGGCGACATACCCGAGGGGCGCAAACGTGATCTGGTGCTCCGAAGTGGCCCCGAACGCATAGGGGCCGGTATGACATACGACCCGAAGATTTTCATCCGCGATTATGGGGACCTCGCTGGCAGCATCCTGGTCTATTCAAAGACCATTGCGGTCGATCTAAACCCTGCCGAGGTGGTCAGGAATCTGATCGTTGATGTCGTTACGCCTAGAGGCCCAGCCGATGGCATCCTACTGTCGGGGGACGCGCAGATCGGCGGCACAGATGTGCTCCTGCTTTCTGGCCTAGATGGCAAGGTGCTGCTCTCAGACCAGTTTATCATCCGCGTCCAATTGCATGATGCGGAGTTCTTGACCGGGGTATTCATCGATAGCGACGCCGCCTTGCTTGAGGTGGACACTTATCCCGCAATATTTGAGCGCAACCTGCTTGTTCGCGGCGGCCTTCTGACGGCTGACGCGACCTTGAATCCTGCCGATGTGCTCCGTGACCTTGTGGTTGATGCGACCGGCCCCGAGATCGAGGTTACTCTGCACGACGTCGAGATCATCGTCGTCAGCTACATTCTTCTGTCCGGCGATGCGCAGGTCAGCGGCACCGACAAGCTGCTGCTATCCGGCGACGCGCAGGTCAGCGGCACCGACTTCCTCATCATCAGCGAGTAGAAATATGCCCGCCTTCAACGCCGTCAACACCTTTCGCCAGCACCTGGCGCAGGGGGTGCACAACTTCGACTCCGACACCTTCAAGCTGGCGCTGACCAACGTTGCGCCAGACGCTGCCGACGTGCTGCTTTCCGACATCACGCAGATCGCCAATGGCGGCGGCTATACGGCCGGCGGCTATACCCTTGACAATTTCACCGTGGTCCCAAGCGGTGCCAATGTGAAGATTACAGTGGACGAAGAGACCGTCACAGCGACGACGGGCGGCCTCGCGGCCTTTCGCTATCTCGTCATCTACAACGACACGTCGACCAGTCCGGCCGACCCGATCATCGGATGGATTGACCAGGGCGAGTCCCGATCTTTCCTCGAGGATGAACAGTTCCGCCTCCGGTTCGACGCCGCCCTCGGCGCCATCAGCATCGCTTAAGGAGCCATCATGGCAGATTCAGAAATTGCCGGGCTCGACCCAGCAGGTCCGCTTGACGGCACCGAGCTCTTGCATGTGGTCAAAGGCGGCAACAGTCGCGAGACGACGTCTGGAGATATCTACAAGCCGCTTCCATTGGCTGGCCAGTGCCGTCTAGTGCTATCGGGTGGCAACCTGGTGCTGCAGCGCCGCAATGGGCGCAAACTGGTGATCAACGGTTACCAGGAGGATGTCCCATCAGGCGGCGTTTCTCTTGCTGCAACTGGCCTGACTGCCGGAACCACCTATTACATCTACGCTTATATGAGCGGCAGCACGATGACGCTGGAAGCTTCGGCGACGTCGCCCGCAACTGGTACGGACGGCATCACGATCAAGACTGGCGACAGTTCGCGCACCCTGGTTGGCATGGCGCGGCCGGTATCTGGCCCCGCTTGGGTCGATAGCGCTACCCAGCGGTTTGTCCGCAGCTACTTCAATCGCCAGGCGGTGGTAGGGCGCGGATCGTTCACGGCAAACCGGACGACGACCAGCACCTCGTATGTGGAGCTGAACACCGAGATCCGCGTAGAGTTTCTGATCTGGGAAGATGAGGGCGTTCTGGCTGCGATCATCGGCCCGCACTTCATCAGCTCTGCAACGGCGGCCTACGCCTATACCAGCGTGGCATTTGATGGGACGACAGCAGAGGGCGAGTCCATGTCGTTCGTCGCGAACTATGCCGTGCTCCCGGTTTCTTACACTCGCCTGAAGACAGGGCTTTCGGTCGGGTATCACTACGCAACTGTCGTCGGAAAGGTCAGCGGCCAGACGGGGCAGTGGGGCGCAAACAGCTCTTATCCGCAACTTGACATTGGCTTGGGTGCATCGGCATGAAATCGTTTTCTCCATCGCAACTCTATGCCGGCGCTCAGGTTCCTGGCGGCGCCACTTTCCAGTCGCATGGCCGTCAGTGCGTCCGGACCTCGGCCGGGTATTTTTACACCTTCATCCACCGGCAATCGACGCCAACGGCGTCGGTGGCGCTGTGGGCGTCATTGTGGTTCAGCCCGAACGGTGTCGACCAGTTCAGCCTGATTGACCAGTTTGGGCCCTATAGCGGCGGCGCGCCGTGCGTCGTCGCCGATGGCCTCAATTGCGTCTATTGGGGCATTTCGAACACAGCCACCTCGACGCTCACGATTCGTAAATATAACCCGGACTTGACCCTGCAAACGCAGGCCAACCATGTCGGGCTGACGTCGACCAAATGGACGATGATGTTCTGCGAGTTCTGGGGTCTGGGATCGATTTTCACATTCTCGTTCAACAACAACAAATTCGCGATCATGAACCGCGATCTGTCACTTTATGACAGCTATCAGTTGACCCAGAACGGCCCGACGTCGGGCGTTCAATACCCATGGCTTGCCAAGAGCCGCCCTTATATCGCAGCCGGCTGGCTGACCTCCGGGGTGACGTCAACCTATGATGGCATCCGCCTGGCTGCTCTCAATAGCCTGAACGGGCACCGCACCCACTGGTTCAATCCCAATGGCGGCGCACCGCTGGCGCTGCCGATCGTGGCTGACGGCGCGGGGCCGATCCAGAGCCTGCGTCAGAGTTTCACCCCGGCCGGCGATAGCGTGTGGCTCGGCTCGATGACGCTGACGCATGGCGACCGCATCCATGCGACCTATTCCGACCCCAACGGCCCGGCGCCGATTACCCAGACCGAAGTCTGCTACGAGGGCGGGGTTCGCCAGTTTTTCCACGATAACGCCTTGCAGGGCGGCGCCACGTCAAAGGTTGGCGGCGCAACGCTGACGATCCAGGAACGACGCGGCTCCAGCTCGGGCTATTTCAAGGGCGGGGATGGCAATCTGTATCTGGTCGGGCCGTCTCTCGAGGCCGATGCTGACGGGCTGAACTGGTTGAACGTGCTGAAAAGCACAGACGACGGCGCTACCTGGGCAGACTTTGCGCAGAGTGACCGGACGTTCAATTTTTACGGCATCAACATCATGCGTGAAGGGCTTGAGGCGGCTGACGGGACTTGGACATATGGCGACGATATCGTCGGCGTGTTCACCCACATAACCACGCCGGGGCTGGATTGCCCGCAGCAGGTCTTTACGATCAAGGTGCCTTTGGCAGCCTAAAACCGAACGGGGTATTCCGCGGCGTTGTGGTCGAAAGCTGCAACGCCGCGCGGGTCGAGATAGCGAGCCGGCAAAAACGCGCCGCGCAGCGCTGCGATTGATTGGATCGTTTCGATAGCCTTTAGGATCATGTTACTCTCCATTGTGACCGGGTCGCAACGCCCTCGTCACTGTTCAGGCCAATCCCGTCTAGGTAACCATCAAGCTTTACCCGGAATTTGGCTGCGCTAGGCACGCAATCCAAAAATGCAGTGAAGGATCGGTCACCCGTCGATGTGCCGTAGTCGATCATAACCCAATATTGACCAGCACCCAAGAGCAGATTTTCTACGCGGCAATCAATAACGCCAGATTTCGGAACCTGCAGAGGGCCGGCGTGGGTGGAGTGTAGCGTTGCCGCCCGCTCTGCATAAACGTTCACGAAGTAAACGCCGAAATAGGACTGCGGCGAGCTAACACCATCGAAGCCGATGCGAACAGTCATGTCCTCTCCGGTCCTGAACCAGTTGCTTGCATGGCCTTCACGCCGCAACTCAATAGATGTCAGCACTTGATGGGTTGAGCCCTGCATGCGGCGCGCGTTCCTGATGTCTCGATAGGCCCAGCCGTGGGGCCCGCCGAAAATCAGGTCGGCAAGTCCCGGGAGATCCGCGGCAACGATGGCCATGCCTTCGGCCTGGCACGATGACGGCTCCAAGTGCTGTGCGCCGCCGTCACCAAACCCGATCTGCTTACCGCAGAGAGTGCATTCTACCGTTTGCATCGATCACCTCGCTGATCGGCAGATTTAGCGCAGCGCCGCCGCGGCAACAATAGCGGTCAAGGAAGCAGACCCCTTACAATATCAGGAGATACCCATGAGCAAGCTCTACAAGAGCTGGCGCGACTTCCCTATGGCTGAATGGCGCTGGCCGAATTTCTCCCCCCAAGAGGTCGCCAGCAAGGGCGAGGGGGAGCTTTTGATCGATCCTGCGGCAATGGACAGGCTGCAGGCGCTCCGCACCGCCCTGGGCAAGCCGCTGCTGATCACAAGCGCCTATCGATCGGCTGCGCACAACAAGCGCGTCGGCGGGGCCTCGAAGTCTCAGCACCGTCTGGGCAAGGCCTTCGATATCCGAATGGAGAACCAAGACCCTGCGGCATTCGAGCGGGCGGCGCGCGCGGCGGGCTTCACCGGCTTTGGCCATTATCCCAAGTCCGGGTTCATGCACATCGATACCGGCCCGGCGCGTCGGTGGAATGACGGAAGCGACTTCCCGAACGCAACGGAAAGCAAGCAGGCCCCCACGCCGCAATTCCAGACCGAGCCCAAGCGGGAGACGGTGATCGACATCGTGACCAAGCCCGGCGTCCTTGTCGGTGCTGGCGGCGTGATCTCGGCGGCCGGCGGCGTGAGCCAGGGCAGCGGCCCGGTTCAGTTCGCCATCGGCGTTGCCATCGTCATTGCCGTCTGCGCGTTTGGCGCCTGGCTGGTGATGAAGATGATTGCGAGGCCCCGCGATGTTTGAGTGGCTGATCTCGCTGGTGCCCTGGTGGGCATGGGCACTCGCTGCGGTCGCCGCAGTCGTGGCCGTGCAGGTCACATTCGGATGGAAGGCGGCAATGGGTGCGGCGATAGGTCTTCTGCCCGTCCTGGGCCTTCTCTATGGCCGCAAACAGGGTGCAGAGGCAGAGCGCGCCAAGCGCGACCGCCAGGCGCTCGATCATATCGCCATCAGAAAGGAAACCGACGATGAAATCGACCAGATCGGCCATGCCGATGTTGATGAGCGCCTGTCCCGGTGGAACCGCGATGAATAGGGCGGCGGCGATCCTGCTTCTGGCCGGGATGCTCGCGGCCTGCCAGACCACGGCTGGGGATTTTTGCCTCGTCGCTGCCCCGATACGTCCCTCCGCGTCGGACCAGTTGACCGAGGGCACGGCGCGCCAGGTGCTGGCTCATAACGAATACGGGATGGCCACTTGCCAGTGGCGGCCTTGATCTGAGCGAACCCGACCAGCAGTCCAATGCCGGCCGGGCTCTACCATCCACACCGACCAAGGATCGGCATAATGGCTATCGACTATACAGCGCCGGCAACCATGAGGATCAGGTAAATGGCCGATCCGGAGAAACTCTCAGACGCAGAGCGCCGCGTCATGCAGCACCTGGTCGAGGCCCTTGGCGAGGCAAAGCCAGATGATGTTCTCGTTTTCACTCGTGACGAAGCGGAGGTCTTGATCGAATGGGCGAAGTTCATGATGGCCTGGAAAACGCTGGGCAAGTGGGGCGCCAGCCTCCGGCAGGTTATCCTCTGGTTTGGTGGGGCGTTGGCTTTGTTGGCTGCCGTGCGGCTGGGGCTGCTCGACTGGCTCGGCATCGGGGCGGCAAAATGAGACGCACCCTTGTATCCGCTGCCGTGGGCAGTGCGCTGGCTGTAGCATCCTTCTGGGCATTCGACGTCTATCAGGGAGTGCGTCAGGCCGCTGACATAGCCGAGCTGCAGGCCGTGGCCGCCGATGAATGGCTGGGCCTGTCAGACGTCGCCATTGCCGACGGCAGCCCCGGCGTTGAGCCCGTCGCCACATGGACCGTCAAGCCCAAGCGCGTCCTTGAGATGCGGATCGCCGTCAACACCCGCGACGTGGCCACCGGTGAGCCTGTCTGCGTCGGTGGGACGGTGACGTTCATCCTTGAGCCATCCGAGCCGGTGACCTATTCCCGCCCCCTGTCGCGCATTGCTGGCGTCGATCATTGCGACTGGCCGGTCGGCGTCTATCGGTCCCGGTTCACCTGGACATTGACCGATCCGGAATCTCGGGTGACCAAGGCCGTGTTTCAGGAGAGCGACCAGTTCGCCGTCGTGCCGTGACCCTGGGCGAGCTGACCGCGCTCATGTCCCGCGTCGGTGCCAAGAACCGGGCGCTGATGGCAGACAGGAACGTGGCGCTATTCGTTCAAGCCTGCATTGAAGAGGCGAGGGGATTGCCGCAGAGGCAGGAGACGCGCCCGCCGCTGGCGCCGTGCGATATCATCGAGGTGTGAGCCGGGCGATAGGTTAGACACCTTCCCGATCTGTTCACCCCTATATCGGCCAAGGTTAGCCCGGTTGATCCGCCTGAAACCCCAGCAAATCCAATGCTGGGCCGCCGTCTCCAAAACCGAGGGTCGTGGGTTCGAGTCCCCCAGCCCCTGCCA
>TARA_R110000765_G_scaffold144072_1_pt1 | contig 52019 bp, 75 predicted proteins | sample TARA_R110000765 | Tara Oceans TARA_R110000765 (sample SAMEA4398168) | marine metagenome | biome: Polar Biome; feature: [MES] marine water layer (ENVO:01000295) within the mesopelagic zone...; material: water (ENVO:00002006), including particulate matter (ENVO:01000060) such... | reverse complement strand
AGTAGCTTGGTAAGACCCCGGAATTTTTTGACCAATATACGGCATTACTCATCCTTATGCGCTAATAGTATCAACTACAGAAATCCAAACATCACAAGCTGATGCAGTATCCGCATATGCTTTTAGTATATCACCACTTTGTAAAACTATCTTTGCGCCACCATCAAGAAGTTGCAAAGCACTTCCTACTGGTACAGGTGCATCTTTAATAATGTAGTAGAAAGGAGTGTTATCACTATCCGTAACTAAAAAAGTTACAAGAATTTGAGTTGTCCCTTTATTCGCAGCGTTAATACCAATCAATGCATCATCAGAGTTAGAGGTCCACAACGAGGTAGCGCCTGCGGGTGTCTGTGTGGTTGAGATGCTTGTAGCTGCAACTCTTTCAAAATCCTGTGCCATATTTTACTCCTTAAAGGGCAATCGCCATCGCCACTGCGAAGCCAGCCGTTGCACCTGAAGCTGGCAAATTAGTTAACTGTGAACCATCAACCCCCGGCAATCTAGCCGAAGCGTCAAGTATAACTATTTTATTTGCCGATGTACCTGTATCTATTCTAGCCGCTGGAACCGTTCCAGAAGATACGTTACTGCCGTTCAGGGCAGTTAGCGCACTTCCATTCGCAGCGACTATATTACCACTAGCATCTAGGAAAGACATCTTTTCTGCGGGTAATGTGCAGAAAATAGTTCTTGTCCCAGAACCCCAGTTAACAGCGTTGTCACTATTGCTGGACTGAAGTATAGTTGTTCTAGCTAATGTCGTGCCAGAAGAGGTGTATGTTCCTATACCTACTTCAAAGTTCGTACCATCACTGCACCCGTAGTATGTGGTGTTTCCGTTACCCACACTTGCAAAAGTCTCAAAGCTGGCTACTGCGCCAGCCAAGCTATAGGTGCCTGTGCCTGTCGTGGTGGTCGTTTCTTTTACTCGGTCTTTAAGAACAAGTGCCATATTAGTTCAACTGAATACTTAGGTTACCCGCGTTAATGCGGAAAATATCTCCAGTAGCAATCGTCTTACTTGCATCAAGAGCGCCAATAAAATAAATATCACCACCAGAAACGGCACTAGCAATGAACACATGAGTGATCGTGTTGTTTGTTCCACTAGAAGCAGGGTACTCAATCTGCGTTGTTGTAGCTATTTGAGCGTCAGTGCTGGCTGATGGAACAGTCCATGTTGAAGCTGCTTTTTGTTGTCTAGCATAGTTTCCAAAGTTAGCTTCTGTAACTGTGGTCTCACTGCCTGATGCGACAGCGGTAGCCAAGCCAACAAAAATGTTATCGCCGGGTGATGAAAAAGAACCAGCATTATTTTTGAACAAGAAGTTAAGTAACTTGTTCTCCAAAAAGGTGGTTGCTGCATTTGATGTTGCCATCGTCTTTTACTCCTTATGAACGTGGCCTATCAGGTAGACCTCTCCTGTAGGCATCGCTGTTTTCTCTAGCTTCTGCCAAATCCTTCAATCGTTGTATTTCTTGCATGAACCTCTGCTCGTACAGTTGCATCATGTCTGCTTCACCCTTCATATAAGTATACGCTTCAACGAGGGCACCGTAAAGAAGGGCGTTTGGAGCATTTGTACTTAGCCATGTAGATCCAGAGTCGGCTCCCGCTGTAATGCTTGTAGGACGATAATAGTAATGTAGCTCCACGGTGTAAGTCTGATCTGGAGTCGGACCAACGATAATATTAGCTACGTCAAATATACCGTAATATTTAGGAAGAGCCGTTTGTGCGTAGTCAGTTGTGTACTGCTGCACAAGGTTCACATCTTTAATATCTAAAAACCCAACATTATCTGCTGTGGTTATTCGCAAAGAAAACGGAGCCAAGAAGTCAGAAGGAAGTGTCAGGTAAGGATCATTCTGTGACAAAGCCGATGTTGCGTTTTTGCGAAAGAGCTCAAGGTCTACAAGAGAAAATATACGATCTTCTACCGCAGTAATAAACGTAGGAAGATTAGTAACGAAACTAGTTTCGTCATTCTCCGTGTATTCTTTAATTGCGTTCTTTAACTGTAAGTATGTAAGACTCATCTATACCCCCAACGAAACCGGGCCAGCGGTAGCTACGCCACCGCCACCGCGTTGATTACCCACTAAGACAGTGCCGCTTACCGCAACAGTATAAGTATTAACATCTACAACAGTGATTGTATAGCCAGCGGCAGCTTCTATCGTTGCTTTGGAAATACCGTCCACTACAGAACTGGACCTGAATCGCACAGTAGAGCCCGTTCCTCTGCCATGATTTGGCTCGTATACTGTAAGGTCTGTGGTTGTGGTAGCAGCGCCAGAAACAGAAATAGTATTTCCCATCGCATTTCCATGAACTGTACAATAGTATCTTAATGAACTTGGGGCGTTAGGGTCCACTACAATAGTAACTGTTGATCCCGGGTTAGCAGGAGATCCCACGACAGTAACGCCTGTTGTATATGAATTGCCGGAGCCATCTTTAAATGCTAATGGGTGACCCGATACAGTATTGTCTGACAAATCAAATATGTAGGTACTACCCCTAACAAAAGACAGCGTTGGATTATTCGCTCCGTTAAGTACAAAGATATTAATGCCGCCAACATTAGCTACAGTAACCGCGTAGGTGGTTGCAGGTGAAGAGGCACCGGAAGTTTCAAAAGGGTTCAACGGCAATAAGTTTTCTACAAGAACTTCTCGTCGTTGATCTGGTCTAGGGTCTCTAAGAATCTCAGGATCAGTAACTGTTCTAGGTGGTGACAATTGTGGCTGTTTTTCCTCATACTCGTCTGGTCCTACTTTAAGACCGTTCCACTCTTTACGCATATCGTTTAATCTGTACCTGAAGCCAGATCTATCTGAGTATCCCCACGATTTCGCTCCTGATGCAAATCTAGACATTAGTTAACTCTAAGATAAGAAATACTCGGTTGTAACTTCAAAGAAACTCTGTCTGCATCCTCATCGGCTGCACGTTGAAATTCTTCCTCATAGACACTTTTTAATAGCTGCACACGTTCTGGTGCTTTTTTCATTGACAAATAATATGCCACCCCTGCTACAAGACAAGGTAGAAAACGATAAGGAGCATCGGCTATATTAGCCAAGTCTTTTGCATCCTCAATTCTGTCAACGTAGTTGTAAACAAAAAGCTGCGTTGCATCACTTGGAGAAGGCCACAGACTAATAGTCGGAGTTGACTGGCGGTTGTAGTAAAACTGGGTCGGCCTGCCATTTGTTGTTTTGCTTGGTATAGCTAGATACTCTGTTCTAGATACTCTAGATACTGGTAAGTCACTGGTAATTCCAGTGGTAGCAACAGAACTCACTAAAAAGACTCTTGTAGCTACACCGTTTACTGCGGCGGTATGTGCTACAGCAGTGGTAGAATTAGAGGCACGAGTAACAGTCAGTACTCTAGTTGTTGTGTTTATAGCAGTAACAGTCATCTGCTCATGTTCAATTCTTATAACATCATTAACAGTAATAGAACTTACGCTTTCTACCGTTACAGCAGTGGCAATATTAGTAATGTCCGCGCTAAGTGTTGTAAGATTTAAAAATGTCCGTATGATCGCATCCAGCATGTCCGCCTGACTGGCCTCAACTGTATATGTTTCTTGATTTACGTTTAGGTTAATTATGCCTTCTTTAACCGTCCACATGTTTAATCCACGGTTAGCCCAGTCAGCAAACATCAAGTTCATTGAACGCTTGGCTGTCTTCATGTCATAGCCTGTACGAACTTCAAGGCCGCATCTTTCAAATGCTTCCTCAATTATCTCGGCTACGTCAAGGTTAAAAACCCGTACCCCGGAAGTAGTAAACGGCATTTACTTTTTCCTTTTCAATGCTTTAACTCTACGCGGTTTTCCCGCTGGTTGACCTAATCTTTTCTTCTGCGATATTCTACTACGTTTTTCGGCTGCTGTCATTTCTTTGGAGGTCTTGGGTGTTTTAGAAGAAAGCCGTTTACTGGGGCGGCAATATGGAGTACCCCGTTTTTCACCCTTGCTACGCCCACACGCTTTCCCCGTGCGAACATCTTTCCATTCTTCTTTGAACCATCGTTTGAGCGCTGCACCTTTTTTTGTCTTTCTAATAGCCATGTTTAAAATCCATAGAACTAGCGACAGAAATCATCATTAAAACAAAAGCCCCTATCGCTATCGCAAGAACAAAGAATACACCAAGAACAATTTTCACGTTACCCATTAATTCTTCCTGTTTTTTTATCGCGATCTTTCTAGCTTTCATAGCAGCTTCTTTGGCTTCTTGTATTCTCTTTTGTCGCTCTGTTAAAATTCCTTTCCAAGTTCCGTGACCAAAGCGCATATCCACCATCGTAGCCACTTCTTGTAATTTTTCCGCTGCTATCTTAGCATCAATAATTTCACGAGCTACTGACTCTACACCAAACTGATCTGTAAGCCCAACACCGGACTTTTTATTTCTAGCTTCGTTGACTTGCTTCTGACCTGTAAACAAAGAGTCTATTTGACCTGCGATATCTCCAATATCATTTGCGTAAGCTATCGTTGCCTTAATTCCATCGACAGCACTTTTAACTAAAGCTATACCAGCTAATGCCGTAGATATTGGTTCCATCACTGTCTCTTTGGTACGGGTTTACAAATTGCATGCATCTTCATTCTTTTTCCATCTGCCGCAGGAACGGGAGCTTGTCTTGAAAGTCTGGACGAAAAGTACAGGCAACGGTCCATATCCTTAAATCTTTGAGTCTTGTCTATTAGGTTACCGTTTAAGTAAACGGCTAATACAAATTCAATCACGGTCTTAGAACTACAGGACCACTATCAATATATCTTGGTTGTGCGGTACTTAAATGTTCCCCCTTTTGCTTTTTTCTTGCTGTTTCCCCAGTTTGCTGCACCGACTTTACGACACTTGGCGATTGCCCCGCTTGCATACGCTGACGGGAAGACCTTATATCGTCGCTTGACTTTCGAGTAACAGGCATCCTTCGAGCCCCCTTTGCTAGTTTGTTTTGACATTGAGCCTCGCGAGATCGTCATGTTTGCTCTCCAAAAAATCATCCCACAAAACGGATAGCATTTTATGGTTCTCAGTTACTTTCACATTAACAACCGCAACATCAGTTTTTAAATCTGTGACCGACATACCAATCCAACCACAAAAACCTAATAAAGCTATGATAAATATCTTGTTATCCATCAGCACTTCCACCTTCGCCTTGCCGCACAAATACGCTTCTTGGGTGTTTTCTTGCAGCTAATGTTATGCATCTTCATTTGACCAGCGGATCTAGCGCAATAAGACTTTTTACGTTTACCGCCTCCGGGCTGTGGGGCCTTTAACTTAGACCCCGTCGCTCGGTTGTATTTAGCTCTGCCTTTGGCGGTGAGACCAGCGCCTTTCGACGCGGGAAGTTTCTCCCCGCGTTTTACTGAAAGGCTAACTGGTTTCTTTTTATTAGCCGCCATGCCAGCTACGCAAGCATAATAGTTAAAATGCCACCCGTTCCAGTGAACACTGCGTGGATACCATTCTCGGCAATTATACCATCGTCAGGGATATAAACTTCGTTATACCCAGCAGGAAAAGCACCTGTGAGTAAGGTAGAACCACCATCACCATTAGTAATAGTGAAGGTTGCTGCTCCTGTTGCAAATATCCCAAACGCTCTAATTCTTGCTCTACCGTTAAAGATAGTAGTATCAGAGTTAGCTACGGCTAGTGTAAAGGCTTTTATTGGACCTGCCATTCTAGTCTCCTATACTGCGTCTGACAAGCCATTGGCCTGCACATAAGTGAATGTCACAGTAATTTGACCTGTGGTAGCAGTACCCCCCGCAGATATTAATGTAGCTGTGATCTGGGTGTCAGAATCAAAACGGTCTGCTTCATCCAAAGCACCATTTGCTATAGACGAGGTTTCGCCAAGAGCTTTTACGTTAGTGTTTGCAATTAGATACTGAGCCGAGCCCGTCTTACCCACGGAAACAGTCGCGTTTCCCGCAGCATCGCTAACTACAGCCACTCTTAGTGTGACGCTGAGTAGCTGTGATTGATTTGGAATGACACCGACATTGTAAGTAGTTGTTCCTACACCTACCGCAGCAGAGATCATAATAGATTGCGACATCACAACTTGACCAATGTTAGCCACGTTTGTGCCTAAAATGGTCCCTGTTGTGCTTTTAATTGTACCAGCCCGAACGGGGCCTGAAAAAGTTGTATTAGCCACGTTAGTCTCCTACTATGCGAGATTATTGTTCTGCTGATACAGAATAGTAAAGCGAACAAGACCTGCGTTTGTTGCAGCAGAAGCTGTTGCAGTCAAACGAATGTCTGCCACACCTGTGTCCTGCCAAGCTAATGCACCACCTGCCTGAGTTGTCGGGTAAACCCGACCAGCAGCAGTCCCACTTCCGAAAGTGTTTAAAATTGTCGCTGCACCGCCCACAGTATCACCGATACTAAGATTGGTTGCTCCACTTGCTGCGGTAATAATGTCAATCACGCAGTCAATAATTTGAGAGTTTGCAGGGATAACAACATCAGTAACCTGTGCTGCAACTGCACCGCCGGAAAGATCTAATGAAAAAGTCTGAGCCATAACAACTTGACCCACGTTTGCAACGCTAGAGCCAAGAACCGTGCCTGTTGTGTTCTTAATAGTTCCGGCCTTAATAGGTCCAGAGAAAGTAGTAGTAGCCATTTGAGTCTCCTGTCGTGGCTAGTGTCAACCACCCAATGCGGTTGTCAGGAATAAAACATTATACAATAAAAAAGGGCAGCATGGAAGCCGCCCTTTAATATCATTTTGCCTACACTTATGCGCCCGGTGAACCGAACACTGCGCGAGGGTCTGAGAACCCGAAGCTGTAACGCTCACGAGCTTTGTACCGCATGTTGCCAGTGTCGAAGTCTGGGTCCATTGCAGTTGACAGAGCCATACGCTCAAAGTGCTTGAAGCCGTTTGGCGCATCAGTCTTGATGAAGAATGCGTCTGCATCAGTTAGGAAGTCGTTGACTACATAACCGTTTGGAAGCATGCCTGAAGACTTGATTGCGTTTGTGTCGTTGTCGGCTGTTCCAACCCGAAGGTTAGAGACAAGCAGACGCTCGGCAACAAACTGAAGCTGGCGAGGAACGATAAGCTTCATGCCACGAAGGGCAATAATCAAACCGCGCTCATCAACAAAGCCAGCGATGCTGATTAGTGAATCTTCCAAAGAAGTTTCATTAAGGTCAGCAGCCGTGATTGGCTCATTGTTGAATGTGCCACCATTCGTAAGCGGGTGAGAAGCGTCACAGAGAGCAACACCGTCACCACCAGCGAAAGCGCCAGCGGCAAATGCGTTGTTAAGAACTGCGGCAGCTTTTACCTGCTTTGTGTGCGCCATTGAACGAGCAAGGGCACGAGTGTACCGAGAAGCAAGACGATCATAGAGATTGTCCTCAACTGCTTCTTCAGTGATTGAGAAGGCCATTGCCACTGTCTCGTGATTGTAACGAGCAGTGTAAGCTTCGTTGGCATCGTCAAAACTGACACCTGTGCCTTCACCTTTAACAGGTGCTGCACCGAAACCTGACAACATTACCTCTTCTTCAAACGCCCGGTCAGAAGACTCGGTGTCAAAGATTTCAGCATGCTGACCTTCGTATCGGTCATATTCCATTCCAAAGAGAGCATTTAGACCGGGCTCTAGTTCTTTGGCAAGTTGTGCGCGAGAAATAGCCATTATCTAACTCCCTATGAAATTGCCGCTTCAGAATCGGCCTGAAGCAATGCGTGGTTGTTGATCATCACAATCATAGGAATACCTGCGGATGCGAAGTCCTCGTTGTCTACATCATCTAAAATTCCTACGATCTTCAGTGGAAGAGATAGGTTAGATGAATCAAGAGTACCTACATCCATCTTTGCAGAGGAGATTCCTGTAGTTGTGTTTCCAGTTGCTCCGCTATCAAAACGAGAATTCTCGAAGATAGATGCTTGAGCCGTCGCTAAATCTGTAAATGTTGCATCAGTAGCAACGATGAAGCGCTGGAGTGGGTTGTCATACACATAACCTGTAATCGGGAATGCTGTGTTTGCACTTCCTGAACCGGGCCAAGTGTTGGAAAAAGTCTTTTTTCCGGTAGAGGCTGAAACGAATTCACACCCTTGGAACACACCAACGAATGCAACAGTATCCCCTGTAGCAGAGCCGATAACAATGGAACCACCATTATCACACTTTACTGCGGAGCCTTGAAACATTGCGCCTGCTGTCGCACCAATAGGATATGCATTCACACCACCTGTAGCTGGAGTGCTACCAGCAGTGTTAATCGGCTTGAGGCCGAAGGCAACATTAGTGTTTGCCATTGCTTACTCCTTTGTTTGTAGGAGGTTTGTCACTTTTCTGACTTGCCTCCAAATGATACACGACTTTTCCTATCCGAATGAATAGGCATTGAAGGATGTTGTTCCCTCATAAGGCTTTGGTCTACGGCATCCATTTGGTTGCGGGTCTGCTCCCGATAATATTCAGTTCGTTCTTCTACCGTTTCCTCTGGGATACGAGCAAGCATTAACCCACCTACTCCTATTACGCCTGCATGCTGACCATCATCAATGGTGGGATATTGACCCGCCATCTCAGGATACTGATCAGCCCGTACAGGCTCCCAACCTTCCCGAATTTTGGAATTAACATTCATTTTGTCATCTTCACCACGAAGTGATGTACGAATCCAACGATGCTTAAACCCATCGGGTGCTTTTGGTGCCTCCAACTTTGAAGGCGGTGCCCAAGGCTTGCGCCGCTGGGTCTTTGCGCGAGTTGACGCTTCGCGAGGCGATCTTGTAGAATCAGTCATAACTTACTCCTTAACATACTTAGCATATTCTTCGAGCGGAACATTTAACCTTTTCGCAATAGCAATCTGCGAAGCTGTTAATTTGACTGTTCTGCGCCCCTTTTTTGACGATGCTTTAGAAGCACTGGACTCCGCAGAGGCGACTCGGGGTCCTTTGTCACCGCGTTTTGTTTCTTTAAACTTCTGAGGAAACTCTACACGGATTCTTTTGTCAAGTTCAGTATAGTACTCATCGGACGCTGGGTCAAATCCTTCGTCCTCAATTAATTGCCTATGCAAACCAAAAGCAGCGTAAGTCATGGTTTGATCATTGCCAAACCATTCATTTTTAGTAGCCCAAACTTCTGCTTTAGGGTCTGGCGGTGGCGGTGAAGGGGCGGGAGAGGCAGGGGCGACTGGCGCTTGTTGCTGTGGCGCTGCCGCAGGTTCTTTCTCTCTGCGCTGTTTAGATTCATCAAGTCTAGCCTGATCGAGTGCCAGTTTACTTAAACTTTTCTGAGCCTCAAACATAGCTTCTGCATCGCCTTCATCATATGCTTTTTGATATGATGATTTAGCTGACTCGATTTGTGACTCAACCCTAGTACCAAACTCACCCACAAAGGATTCGTCCAGTTTATCTAATCTAGATTTTAAGTCTTCGTTCTGTTTTTTAACCGCTTCTGCAAATTCTACCGCAGCTTTGCGTTGAGACTCCTCTTCTCGATACTTATGAGTTAACTTATTTATACGAGTCTGAACAGATTTGGAATACTGCTCTAGCTCCTCTTCTCGACCCGAATCCTCCTTTTCAGAGGTTTCTGGATCATCCTGATCATCATTGACAGCAGCTACTTCAACTTTTTCTTCTTGCTGCTCTTCTTCCTCGATGACTTCGATTTCTTGTTCTTCTGCGGCGTTAGTTGGCACAACTATCCTCCGTATGATTTTACATCGTCTGGATCGACAATGGTTGCGATGACCTCGTCATCGTTAATAATCCGAACCTCACCGCCCTCAATACTAAATCGAGATCCAGCGTAACGTCCGATACACACCCAATCACCTTCTTTACACCAAGGATCACCGCCACCAAATTTGTCGGCATCTTTGTATGCTAGAGGGCCAACCTTTACGACATAAGCTACAACAGTAGCTTTTGACTCACGGTCTCTAACTTGATCAGGAACATAAATACCCCCTTCAGTTTTATCACGCCCCATGTACGGCATGACTAATACTCGCCATCCGGTGGGTTGTGGTATTCTTTCTGTAAGGGTTTTTTTCTTTGCAGCCTCTTCGGCTTTCTTTTTCGCCTCGCGTTGAGCGACAACGTAATCAGGTACTATCAGTGTCTTCGACATAATTCACCTTTTTCAGCAGGGCCTTTAATTCCTCAAGAGCATAGGCGACACCCTGTATTTCGCCAACTCTTGCTTTGTAGTCTTCCCAATCGGAAACACTACCACCTGTAATAGAATGACTAATGTCATCTATCCTTTCAGTCAATCTTTTATTGTATTGACTGATAAAATTGTAAACGTCCATACATTCCCCTTACTTTTTCTTTACAGAACCTCCGCGCATACGCTTCATAGCCATCTTCTTGGCGGGGTTCATACCACCCATCATTTTCTTAGCTACTACCTTACCGCCAGCATTACGACGCATAACTTTCTTTTTAGCTCCGGCCATTTTCTCGTTTACTTCTTCGGGTTAAAATTAAGTCTATGTAATCTTCTTTACTATAATTTTTATAGTATCCCATTTTTTCTAACTTTTTACTAGCATCATCTAACTCCGACAGCCTTTGTATAAACACCATTGTAAAATCTGTTTGAAAAGCTAATAACCATAAATCTATCTTGTTGGCGGCGAACCATTCATTCATCACCGCACATGCAGCTTCAACTTGATCGTAAGGCTGTTCTGCGTTCTCCTCAATACAAATTACAACTGAGTGTTTAGAGGTAAGCTTTTTACACTGCGCTACTACAGTTTTCCACAGATCGTCGGTGTCCGAACATTCTACAACTTTTAACTTACCCTGATGTAGTGCTTTCTTCGCAAAAGGACAAGGGGCAAAGCCAGCGTCTTTGTCTACAACACTTAAATCAGTGTGCACCCATTCTTCTATAAGTTCTCTCATCTAGTAAAGTAATTAAAAACATCGTTTGGAGGTAGCTGATTAAAGGTAGTCCCACTATCCCTTCTTCTATCCATCTCTCTACTTCGGCGTTGTTGCTGTTCAAGTGCGTCCGCCATTCTATCAAAGTTCTGATTAGCATCTTCCACAGGTCTGGTTCTATCTAGCCCATAATTTAGATCAAACAACTCTGTTGGGGTCATTTCTGTGATTGAAGACTGTGACAAGGGTGCAGCCATTGCTCCAAGGTCAAACATATCGGATCCATACATATTTTCATCTAAAGGAGCATCATCAAGCTGTCTTACTACTTGTGGAGCAGGGTCACTGCGGAATAAATCTGCTATGTTCACTCCTGCGTTTCTAAGTGCATCTACCGTATTCACCCCCGCATTTGTAAGTGCGTCTGCCGTGTTCACCCCTGCATTTGTAAATGCATCGCCTAAATTAGTACCTGCGTTTACAAAACCTTGTCCTATATTCCCTAAAGCATCGACACCCTGTCCTACTGCTTCACCAAACGAGCGCATCATACCGCCAGATGTTTCACCTCGTGCCAGCATCTCTTCAGTTGGTGCAAGTGCAGCGGAAGGTATAGCCTGACCACTAATACCGCTAACAGGGTTCATCATTGCTCGGGCTAGACTACCTATGCCACCCGTCACAGCCATAGCTATATTGTCCATGCCGCTGAAGTCTCTGTCGTAAGTAGCTACGGGTCCTAGACTTGTGGGTGTACCTGATCTGTCAGTAAAGGCTGTAGATCTAAGACCCGGTCTAACTTGACCTAACTCATCAGGTGTTCGGGTAACGTCCCTATTATATCCCGGCAGGTTTGGAGTGTTGTACGGGTTCATGTACTGGTCGTATGCTCTATTTACTGCTCTTTGATTCGGATCCGCATAACCATATTTATCCTGATATGTCTCTAAATCAGGACGACCAACGTCGGAACCTGACCCCCCACCGTAATACTTATCCGCGTCAATGCCCATTGACTTGCCGCCAGAGCTTATAATTGTTTCCCCACGAGCATTCTTTTTGCCAAAGACCGTGCCGGTAAGCCGCCCAGCATTGGGATTGTTTACTATTTGTCCTGAACCTATGCCGTATCTTTGCAAGGTTTTGGCTGTGTCATACCCAAGAGTATTAATACCACCCGGATTTGACCTTGTTATATCGTATAAAGAATTAAAGTCGGACCTACTCATAGGTCCTCGGCGAGAAGTATATAGGTTAGCGAACTGATTAAGACCAGCTTGCGGACTGCGAAAGTTAGGAAAGCTCTGTCTAATAGCCATCCCTGTTTTGGTGGGATCGTTAAAATACGAATTTAAAATGCCAGTGGCGGCGGCTTTATTGGTTACACCGGAAAAGTCAGAGCCACCCGGGTCAAAACCCCCGAAGTCATAGCTGTCCATGTTTATGCCAGCGGCTTGAGCGGTGGAGGCGGCTATGTCTTGTTGTTGGTCCTGATCAAAATCTTCGTCAGAGTAATCATTAATAGCCATAGCTATTTAACCTTTACTTCTCTTGGGGAACACATGGATGCTTTACCCATACCACGGACGTACTTGCCCTCCTTGGCTTCAACAATATCTTTTGTCTCCGTTTTTAAGGGAGAGCCTTCGCGATTCATGGGATGATCTCTCTTGGAACGTGGATCGTTCGGATGAGTTGTGCCATTCTTTTTAAAATACTCGTCAAACATTTTGCGCTTTGACTTAGGCTTTGACTTAGACTTATCCATCTTAGTTCCAATCTCTGTGTCTTCTAGAAAAATACGTTCTGCATCATCAAAACGCCTCATACGTTTTTTTAGCTCGGGTGAGTAGCTATCTAGTACATTAGATCCGCCGTCACTACGTCCACGACCCTTATCAACTAATTTTTTCGCAGCGTTGCGGCTAATTCCAAGATCATTTGCAAACTGAGTTATCCTTGGTCTCGCCATTCTTACCTCGATTAATAATTTCTTGTATGGTCCTGCCGCAGCCAATACATCTTACACGTTCTTTGTCCAAGACACAAATACCAACGCAGGGGCTTTTACTCATTTAGTGAGGCCCTTGGCCTTCTCGAAGCTACGCATTCCCCCCAAACCAAGCATACCCAATAAAACTGTCATTAAGCTATCCATATCAAAAGCAGGATATGCCATAGCTTCAACACCCATATACGCAGTCACTACATCAGCGGTAGGGAAAATTAAAAAATGAGCCATTAAGGCAATGCCACATGTCCAACCGATAAAGGGCCTCCAACCCGCCACGAACACATTTTTTGATTTGGCTTCTTCAGCATTGATAGTCAATTGACCTTTGGCTAGTTCTTGAGCGTGACGGTCAGCCATAGTAGCCAACTCATGCGCCAGTTTGTTTTTCTGGTCTTTGTCTTCAACAAATTTATCTAACAGCCCTGTTACTGGCCCTATTAAACTTTGTAACATTATTGACCTCTCTTCAGATCAGCTTGAGTGTTAATACGATAGACGTTTACTTCGTTACGATCATTAGCAATACCCTGCTGCGCTCTCATGCGCTCCATAGCTAGGTCTGCTGATTGCTGCAACTTAGCCTGATCAATTTGGAAATCCATCATATCGTTTTGCATTTTACGCTGAAGATCTACCTGATCGTTTTCTAGCTCTTTCTGACGTATTTCTACCAAAGGATCTTTTGCCCCGCCTGACTCTAACAACGGTGCAAGTTGATCTAATGTATCAGCAATCTGCTGTGCCACCGCAGCTTCTATCATTTCTGGCGGCACCTGCGGAACAGGCTCACCAGCCATTTGAGATTTTTGTACAGCCTGACTAAAGACTTCTTCAACAATATCTCTAGCAAACAAAGCCACATGTTCTTGTATATGCGCTTGCAGCAAAAGTTCTGCCTGCGGATTCGTTCTTAACGCGGCAGACTGCAAGAAAGCAGCGTGTACTCTAATGTGAGCACGATGATCCTGCTCCTTAAATGCTTGTGTCGCAGAACCCTTCATAGACATAGCATTTTCCATAGCTGGATCTTGCGGCTGTGGTGGTTGCGGTGCAGGAAGGATGGCATCTATGTTTTTTACATCCAGTGCATCATACATCCGGCGATAGGCTTCGTACAGATTATGCATCTGCGGCGCAGCCTGCGCCAACTGCAACTGTGTCTGTGCAAGAGACAGCCGCTGTGCCATAGAAAAAATCGACGGGTCTGAGACTGGGAGGATGTCCACACGCCCGTCGAAGTCCTGTGCCATAATTTGAGGATTTACGTTTGCCCCATTGTTGTACGGGTATGGCATAGGGTTGTTAGAAAAAATTTCTGCAAGCATACGAAACTCAGATTTTTGAGCGTAATGCAAACGCTTGTGTATGCTGGAAATGACTTTTGAGCCCTGTTCAATTAGAGCTACTGTTGTTCCCACGGGAGCTTGCGAGTTGACATCTGCAACCTTTGTGTCTGTAACTTGTGCAAAGCGTCGGCCTGAATCAACGACCACCCCGAGTAATTGAGCCAGCGTTGCAGAAGGCTCCTTGTACGGGAGTGGGATAATAGAATTGCGAACATCACCGCCGGGAACGTCGATATCGCGGAACTCACCCGGATTGATAGGCTCATCGTCGTTTCTGACACGAACTCCACGAGCTTTGAAACCACCCGGTAAGTTTGACAGCGTACCCGCGTCAATAAGCTGCCGGAGAATAGAGGTAGCGGCACGAGATAATCCTCCAATCATGTGCAGTAAACCAAACCCGTAGAATCCAAAACCGGGTAGGAATTTATAGTGAACAAAGAAATCTCGTTTACGACGCATTGGATCTTGTTCACGATAGTTGCGTACTACAGCAAGAACTTTTCCCGAATCACCGTCCATAGTGACGATATACGGCAGTTTGATACCTGTAACTTCATCTTCCGCGTCCAGATCCTCAAATCCCTCAAGGTCAAGGTCCACATGGACTTCGTGTATAGTATAAACCTCATCACTGTAACCCGGGCGTAAGCCCTGAAGCTCGTCAGCCTTTCCACGAATCGTTGAATCAGACTCTTCATCTTCTGTTGGAGACAAGTCAACATCTCGATACACACCTCCTACCTGTAACTTTCTAATATCATTTTCAGTCATACGAACAACATGAGTATAACGCTCTGCTGTACGCAAATCGGAAGCAGAGTAAGGAACAATTAAATCCTCTGCCGGTACAAACTTAGACACAGCCCTTTGACGGGTTGGATCAAAGTAAACTTTCTTAAACGTAGAACCAGTAATCGGTAAATAAAACAACATCTGATCGGTGTCCTGATCAAATTCTTCCATTACTTCCGTAATCTGGTAATTCATAAAGTCTTTAACGCGCTGGGCCTGATCCTCAACTTCCTTGCTCTGCTGACCAAGTATCTGCGTTTTTACAGGACCACCCGGAGGCAACATTTCTTTATATGCCTGCGCTTGAAACTGAGTAACAGCCTCACTCAACAACGGATGCGTTACACCGGATGACCCAAGGAAAGGCTCGGATCTTTCTTCATAGTTAATTCCCAGAAGAACTAAACCCTTTGAAATAGTCTCTTCCCAATCTTCACGAGAACTTTTGTCTTCATCCACCTTAGAACTAAGGTCCGAGGACAAGGAACCAAGAACAGAGTCATCAAGAACTTCAGCCAAGTTCGCATTGTGATCGTACTCTTCAGCTTCGACTTCAACCATTTCATCCGAACCAACAAGCTCAACACCCGGAGGTAGCATATCATTCTGGCTTACAGGTACTTCGACCTCGGTCATTTGTTCTTCTGGAGTCATCCCCGGTCCACCGGGACCCATTGCAGGTGCAACCATCTGTGGAGGTAATGCCATATTAAAATGTTCCTTTAAATGTTCCGCCACGGGCTTTTAATACAGCCTTGCTCATACCACCAGTTTTGTATTTCTTTGCAAGCTTTGGATCTATTTTTTGCTGCACACCTTCTGGCAGATTTGAAAAGCCCTTGTATTTAGAAGGCACGTCATTCATGCCGCCGTCCTTAAATGATTCTTGATCATCACTCAGCATATCAAGCAGGTTTTTTTCTCGTAATTTTAAAACTTTAATTTCTTTTTCGGACCTACGCGGATCGTTCAACTGCTTACCTATATAGGCAAGTCGTGATGAAATGCTATTTCCTTCGTCCTTGTTTCTAATTGACATTAGAATACTCCTTTAAATCTTTGTGGGCGGGAAATAGGACTAAAACCCTTGATCATACCACCTTGGGACCTATTGTTGGAAGACTTGCTCCAAGCCTCCCACTGCTTATCTGTAAGCTTAGTAACATTTTCTTGCGCTATTAGCTTTATCTCTTTCATCGTGCGCCCGTCAATACGGGTCTTGTCCTCGTCCGACATTACATAACTTCCCTAGCCATAGCACCAATACCGGATCTTACCATACCACCCGTCGCTCGTCTAATAGGTCTTCTTGCTAGTTGTTTGTTAGCGTCATTGTCGAACTCAACAACACGAAGATTAGAGTTGTATGTGGTTGATCTCCTAAGAATCTCTGTTTCTAAAGTAGCTTTAACATTTTCTAGACGGATACGCATAAGACGCGCTGCTTCAAAAGCGGCAACCTTGTCGGCTGTGTCGGTGTTTTGCGCTTCTAGCTCTTCTGCTGTTGCTTTTGCTTGTTTATAGTCGCGATCCGCATTCTGCACTTCAGTTCTAAAAGGCTGTAATGCTTCTTGAACATCTAGGTCGTTTGGATCTACACCATTTACTTCAAAACCCTCACCTCTACCTATTATCTCAAAGGGATCGTCACCTGTAATATCTACCTTACGAAGACGTACACCAGCATTCTCGTCAGCTTTGGTTAACTCTTTTATCTCACCGTCGATCACTCGCCCATAGTTCCGCAAAAAAGCATCATTAGGCTTTCTTTGAGGCTGTGTGGCTAAATACGCTGCATCAGGGTAGATAACACCATCAAGACCTAGTTTTTCTGCCTCTTTGTTTGCTGCTCTAAAAGCAAACTTATAAAAGTCTTCATCACTGTTGTAGGGTAAAGCTTCTATAAAACCTTTACTTTCTTGGCCCGTTATTTTAGCTATATCCATTAAGGTCGCTACGTCTTCGGCGTTAGGCAAATTTGCCATAGCATCATTCCAACTCACTTGCGCGACGGCTACATCATCTGCTATGTCCGAAACTTTCGATACAAGTTTGGCACCCGTATTTCCTAAGTTTTCCAGTGTTTCTGACAGTTTTATTTCTTTCCTGACACTATCAATATTGTAATAAAGTGTCCGCATCGCATCATCCAAAAACTCTTCCGAATTTTCAAGTATCTGAAGATCACCGGCTGCATCCGGGTCCGCGTATGCGAGAACACTGTTATTTATTTCTTCTTGTACTTTATTAATTACATCATCAACAGTTTCTTGTGGAACTCTTGAAGTTAACTTTTTATATAATTCATCACGAGGTCGGTATGGTTCCTGTATATCAAGTTTAGCTATTTCCTCCGGCGTAAGATCGTTTAAAATCTTTTGAACATTTTTATCCTTTAATAAAAGGGATGACATCATGTTATCTACTATACTATCTTCAACGTCGAACTTAAAGTCGGACCTTAGTATTAGGTCCACCACTTCTGATTTAGACACATTTCGGGCTTCTAAAAAGTCGTTAAATTCTTCAGTGGTTGGGTTTCTGTTCGTACCCATCATTTCTCTTCGTATCTTCCTGTGGATAAGAGGAAATTCTCCATCTTCTTCCATTTTATTTATACTTCGACCTATATCATCTAATTTTTCCACCATAATTTCTAAATCTTCGGCGGTGTAAGCAATGCCTTTTGCATCAAGTATGTCTGTCGCATGACCCTCCATAGTCTGCCTATAAGCACGACCAGCATCATTGTATTTACTAGCCCCTAATGGTCTAACAGCAATATCAGCCATTACTTGATTGGATCCCCTTATACCTTCCGATAAAGGACCTAAAAGTCTTGCGTTACTTAAATCTTCAGAACCGGGCTCAAATCTATTAATTGTAGAACTTGTCCACTCGTAACTTTCGGTTATCGCATCGATTTCTCTTGCGTTCTCCTGTACGCTTCGAGCCAGCATATCATTAGTTGCTATAACTGGTGGCTTTAGATCCTGAACCTCTTTCATAATCTTATGAACTTCAGGAGTGAAGGGAACCCTTACATTAACGTAAGCATCTCTGTAGGCTTGCAGTCGATCTTCTAGTGTTTTTACATACCTTGTCTCACCAAGGTAGCTACCGCTAGATACGTCACCGACACTGTTAGATTGTATTTCGTTTATCTGTAGATATCTTTTACCATCTTGACCTTCCACAATTATGAAACGTGCATGACCATAATATCCGGGGTAGCCACGGCTTCCACCATAGTAATTATGCACAGGTTTTGGCTTTAACCTACCAAAACCCGGAACATCAATTGTAGGTGCCGTGTTACTAAAAATAATAATACCCTTGTCTCTCGCGGAGTTTAAATCCGCTGGCCTATACTGTGCGTCCACTGCATATAGGCTACTAAATGGACTGTCACCGTCTTGGTACTCTTGGTTGTTTTTACTTTCAAGAAAAGTACGAGACCTAGTCTGCGGCAGGCGAGAGGTAAGCAGTCTTCTAATTTCTGTCTCGTTGTACTTTTTCTCCGGGTTGGAAAGCATAACGTTTTCAAACTCGGAATTTTTTACCTCTTTACCCACGGTGCCAATTTTTTGAGAGCTTTCGGGATTTTTGTTTAACGCCGCCAGCCACTGTTTGGCTTCTAACTTTTTATCAGAATCCTGCTGTCTAGCAAAAGCACGACTACCAACAAAGTTCTGGAAGTTAGTCATCGAAGGGGAATAGTGTATAACACTCCCTTTAAACTCATCAGGCATGCCGCCAATGGTAAGATTGTAATTACCATAAATAGGCATGGACTCATCAAGTGCACCAATACCACCGGGCAAGCCTTGAAAGCCCTCACCAGCTTCGGGGATGATGTTGTTGTTTGTATCAGTAACAGCCAAGGATGCCGGGGCATCCGGCTCTTCGGGCCTGCTTAACATCTCCCCCACTGTCTCTTGTAAATTTAATTCTGCTGCTTCTTCGCCTGTTTGCTGCGTGAAGTGACCATCACGACGACCAATCAACTCGTTCTGTATGGATCTCATCCGAGTACCGGCAAGGTCAGCGGCATCTTGCGCGAGAGCAGGTTCATCGAAAAATTCCGCTTGCCAATCGGCATCAGGACGAGCAGCCATCCCAGCCGTAAACTCATCCCGCGCTGCTATATATTGCTGGACTAATTCATCGTCAGTTAATCTGCCTGTTTCTAACCGACCAGTTATATCGAACTCAAAAACTCCGTTGCCATCGTCTATAACATCGTTAACATTCTCAATACGAGGTGGAGGCGGAAAAGCAGCTACCTCTTCTTCCGGCGTTACCATTAACTCTTCAGTAGGACGGGGGGCTTCTAACCTCTCAACCACACTACCTTCGATTATATCCCCCAACTCGTCAGAGGTTGTACTAATCGTAGGGTCTACACGCTCGGCAGGTAACACCTCACCAACGTCCTTGGACCGGCGACCGAGTAACCGAGCAATACCCGCCCCAGTAGGTATCGGAGCAACAACTTCACCAATTAACGAACCAGCACGAAAAGGACTTACCCCCGCTTGTGACAAAGCATCCGTAGCTAAATTTACAGGCTGTCCCTTTTCATCTTCTTCTGGTAACAGGTCAGCGCCAAAACCCATCTTCTCCATGATCGCTTCAGCACCAGCCACACGTTGAAAATCACCCACAAGTTTGTCTATGAATGTGCGCTCTTCAACTTCTAAATTCTCACCCGTTACAAGTTTCGCAGCTAACTGAGGCGCATCCCGAAAAATCAACGCCGCTAGGTCAGCAGGCAAACCCAATATCCCGGCAGGAAGACCAACAGCAAAACCCTTTAAACTTTGTATACCCTGCTTATCACGATCCGCTTGCTCCAAAGGAGTCAGTTGATTATATAACTTTGCAATCGGACGGCCTCGGGCAGGGGGCCGTTGTTCGGGGACCGGGGACCGTTGTGCGGGGACCGCCATTGCAGATTGTAGGTCCGTGAAGAACCGAGCAGAGTTAGCGCTTCGTGCAGCACGGTCACCGGACGTTGGTTTAGATTGAGGTAAAGGAACAACCATTAATAATACTCTCTCGCCTTACGGGGTGGATCGTCCTCGAACTCTTCACCATTCAAACTAATAAAGCCGCCCTGACGGAAACGCATCAAAGCCATCGTCATACTATCACAAAAGTCATCGTGATCGCCATTAGGGAATGAAGCAATCTCTTCAATAACTTCTTCCGCAAATTTTTCTCCTTCAGGATACCATACTTTTCCCGACTCGAATATAGGAGAGACTATATGCATCCGAGTTGTTTTGTCCATACCTCCCCCGCCTCTTCTTCGACCCGGGCTAAAAGTGGCTACAGGGAGGTTCAGTAACCTCATTTCGTCTGCTAAAGGTGTACCAGAAGCTTTCGCTTCAATCAACATTAACTCTGGCTCCCAATAATCAAATTCTTCTAAAGCAATAGCTTTTAATTCTGGAAAATTCCATCGACCTTTTTTTGCATCCATTAATATTAGGTGCTGATCGCCGTTTTTAAAAGGTTGAAACACCCCCCACGTTGTAACAGCAGAGTAGTCAGCGGTCTCTTTTTTACTATATGCAGTGTCATATGACTGGATAACGTAGTCTAAATCAGGAATATCGTCTTCTTCCCAGACTTTCCACCATTCCCTTTTGACCATAGCAGTTGCTTCAGAAGTAGGGTTCTGTTGCCACTGTGCATTCCATTTACCTATAGAAAGTGAAGCTTTTACCTTTAAAAGCTCATCTTTATCCCAGAATTCAGGCCATAATGGTTCCCCCGAAGGCATAATAGCAGGGAATTCTACTACATCCCACTGGTCAGCCATCAAATCTTTCTGCTGTGCCTGTAGTAACCGACCCGTAATATCCTTTTTAGACCAACGAGTCTGGACAATTATGATGGTTCCCCCCGGTTGTAGACGCTGACGGGGCCCAGATGTGTACCACTCGTAAGCATTGTCATAGGCAGTAGAGGATAATGCGTCCTGCTCGGAGTGCGGATCATCAATAATCAGCAAATCAGCACCACGACCAGTCATTGCAGCACCCACCCCGGCTGCAAAATATTCCCCACCAGCGCTAGTTTCCCATCGACCTGCCGCTTGGCTGTCCGGTTTCAGGTCCGTGTTTGGAAAGATTTCCCTATAAATAGGGTCGGCAATCAAATCTCGAACCTTTCGACCAAATCTTACAGCAAGTTCGGTATTCATGGTAGCTTGAATGATTTTTAATTTTGGATTCCGGCCCAAAAACCAAGATGGCATGAGATAGGATGCAAATTCTGATTTAGAATGCCGGGGAGGCATATTTACAATTAATCTTTTTAGCTCCCCCCGGGCTATTTTTTCTAGCTTCTCTGCAATTACACGATGATGGGTCCCCTCTATAAACCCGTCATAGACATGTTTTGCGTATGCCATAAATTTATCATGGGCTAATCCTCTGGTCTCAAGCCTTTTTTCATGCTCTTCCAGCAACAAAATTTCTTTCAGAACTTCTTCTGGAAGCAGATCTAAGTTTTGCATGTCATCCATTCTCGAACGATAATACCTCCCAATGAATTTATCAACCCTGCAAAATCCACCTGAGAATCGTTATCAGGTAGTAGATATATAGGGGGTGGGGGGTTCGAGATCAAAACTTTATTTGAGAATTCACCCAGTAACCCCTTGACGTATCCCATACCATCTGATACTGTATATGCATAATCATATAAACAAAGGAGAATATAAAATGTCACACACATATCTAGATACCATCGGTGGTGTTGCTCTCTATGAGGACGAGACACATGGTGATGAATCCCCAATGATGATGCTGATCGATGGGATCTTCGTATCATCTGGCTTGTACGCAGAGCCGAACATCGATCCCCGCGAGGTTCGAGAAGCAGCCGCCCAATACGAGTTTGAAAAAGCAAGGGAGTAAACAAATAAGAAAGGGCAGCGGTGCTGCCCTTTCTTATTTGTTTACAGCGCGAGGTCGAGGTCGGAGCGCAGGTCGCAGGTCATAGATATAATTGTTGACCTGTCCCATATAATCTGACACTATATATTATTAATCTTTTATGGAGGATACAATGGAAGAATCAATCAAATGGCACATAGAGTTCAACAAAAGTTGGGAAGCTTCAGTAGGCTTTCCAATGCCAACACACGCTTCCCCTTGCATCGAGTGCGACGGGAGTGGGTCGTTAGATATTGCACTCGCGCCTTGGCATGAGCAAATCGCAGAATGTCCACATTGTGGTGGTGAGGGTTATTTTGAATAGGCGCGATGGTGGCTCGAGGTTCGCAGATCGCAGATTGACATACATCGGATAAAATGGGATAATCTTTTATAACTTATTGAAGGGGTTCAATTATGGAAATAGTAAAGGTAGCTAAGAGAAGCGGCAAGCTTGAGAATTTTAGGTCAATAGATACAAACACGTTGACTAATGAATTTTGCATGAAAATGCATAACAGCCCAAAGCAAGATATAATCTGCACTAAGTGTTATAGCTTCGCGCTTCTAGAAGGTTTACGCAAGAATTGCGTTGCATCGCGCCAGCATAACAGCGACGTATTAAGTAAGGGAATCATTCCCCCGCATATGCTGGAAACATATCTAGACGCTTTTATGAGGTTTTCGGCTGATGGTGAATTGATAAACATTACACACCTAGAAAACTTGCATAATATAACAATGCACAATCCTCATTGTTCTTTTGCTTTATGGACAAAGCGCAAGAGCTTAATTAATCAATTTTATGACAAGCGCGACAAGCCAAAGAATTTAATTCTTATCTATAGCAACGCTCGAATTGATACCGTTATGAAGTCGCCACCCAAACATTTTGACAGAACGTTTAACAATGTCACAAAAGAAAACTTTGTGGAGCAACAAAACTGCACTGGTCAAAAATGCAAGAACTGTTTGCTGTGTTACACACCCAATAATGGAGTCTCGACAATTGTTGAAGCCGTCAAGAAATACTAAACCCCTGAGAGGAAAGCCAAGCATCATTGATGCTTGGCTTTTTATTTCTGATCGCGCAGCCGCGAACCACAGGTCGCAGGTCGCAGGTCAATGCACCCCGAACCAAAGTTCTTTTGACAACTCGCGGAGCGCAACAGGCGCAGATCGCAGGTCGCCTGTCCAACGGATCGCAGGTCGCAGGTCGCAGATCTTTGAACCAAGTAAATCAACCGCAGATGCACCGTCAAACAAATATACACTGCTGGTCGAGGGATCATGGACTAGGAAAAAACTCACGCCATTACATCTAGAATGCGAGGAATGCCACGCTATCTGGGATTTTGATGGATTAACCTTGCCATTTTTAACTATTTTTAATTCCACCCATACAGGCACACCATCCATACACAAATATACATCTGGCATACCTTCACCAGAGCGGTTTTCAATTCTCTCGAAGTGCGTCTTTTTTGGTAGGTTTTGCTTCAATGATGTCCACAGTAATCGTTCTGTCTTTGGCATCTTCAACCCTTTTCATATCTGGTTCGGGGAAAGCGTTTGGGTATTGTTTTCTTATGGCAGAAAGTCTGGCAACAATGTCTTCTCTCGACATACTGTCAAGCTGATGAACGTGGTTTTGCTCTCGCCTATCAATGGTCAAACCACCCAAACTGGAACGTATCTTCTCAGCGTTGATGGCGGCAGAAAACTGCCCAGCATCTTCAGCAGCGTGAGACAATTCATCGAAGCGTTTAAGTTGATTGACCAGTGTCACTCCATACTTTCGCTCTCGTTCCTCGCGGAGTTCTTTGATAAGTTCTGGCACCTCTGGGAAAGATTTACCGTCAAGAAGTTTAGCTGCGTGATTTCTGGCACTGTCGGAAGCATAGCCAGCTTTTCTCGCACACTCAGCATTACTGTATCTGCCATCTATATAATGCTTGGCAAATTCTCTTTGGCGGTTGGTAAGACCTGCCGGTCTACCACCCTTCCCTATAGTGTTTTCTACGGGTTCAGTGTTTTTCAATGTCAAAAACCTTCTCATATGGGGCAATACTGCTTGTTAACTGTCTCACTGTCTCACTACTGTCTTAGCTATAACTGTTATTGGAAGTCATTTAAGACACTTGAGACACTTGAGACACCTATTTCAAAAAAAATAAAAATAATTTCTTCAACCCGTAGAAAACCTTATAGGACTGCATTTTGTGCTTTGACTACATGGGATAATCTGATAGAGTTATCCTAGATAATACGCATACTATAAATGACCGTGGTTCGTGGTGCAAGGAGCAAAGACATGAAAGCAGGAATTTACAAGGTTGGATTAAGCAAGCCGATATTAGGTTCAAGGGTTTTGCACATCACGATCAACAATAGGGCATGGCAGAAAGAAGCGTTAGCCAAGCCCATCAAACTAGGGAGTAAGAAATAATGACTAGGGAATTACCGTTTGAATGTATCGTGGGCGATGAGCCAGAAGTTTGTGAAAATATGTTTACTGGTAAAAAGGTGGGTTTACCTGCCGATGCGGTTGCAGTCTATGACGTTATTATGGGTGCTAATTTGATGACTGAAAAGACCAGTGATCCAAAGATGCAGGATAAGCTGTACGAGGAAGTCCGCAAGGGTTGTCGTTGGTTTATGAAGCATGAGCCGCATGCCTATATGGTTCTGTTAGATTAGGAGGTGAAGTAATGAAATTTTCAGCAAAATTGCGTGTAGCAAAGATCGTTGAATGGGCAACAGGAGACGATAAAGACAATTGCGTTAAGTGGCGCGAGGATGACCAGTTTGGTTGCATTATTGGCTATGATGATCTTCTTAATATTGAGGATGAAATTCGCAGTGCCTATGAAATGGGTCTGATTGATGGTGGTGCTAAGATTGTCGGGGGTTCAGCAGTCGATGACCGCCACGCGCTGTCGAACAAGTTAATCACAAATGCTTTGAAGCGAGGGGATATATAATGACTATGGATAAGTTTATTGAGTTGGAATTGACCCTGATGAATGGTGATGATTATTACATTTGTGATCGTTCGTTTTCTGTGATGATGGAAAAAAGAAAACAGCCTTGGAATCCAGACACATATAAGGCGTGTGCGGTGAATGGTTTTGCAGTGATGGAAACTTATTCTGAAGTGATCGCGATGATTCGTAAAGCAAAGGGAGCGAAGTAGATGAAAACCTATGTTGTGGAAATAAATGCGGTGGTCTGGAAACAGATCGAGGTTCGCGCTAAGTCGGTCGAGGCCGCAGATACGATGGCGCATGAACTTTTTAATCTGGCTGCGGACGGGTGCCCAGAGCGTTATGACCAACAGACTAGCCAGATTTGGTTAGATGGTAAGGAGGTGTATTGCTAATGACAAAGCTAAAGAAATTGAAGCATGGATATAGCCTGCATATGTCTGACAAAGAGTTTGAGCTTTATCGAAAAGCGATGAGTGATGGCTTTGATGTGATTGCATGTGATGACAACATGGATGATCCAGTCGCAAGTTATTTTGCAAACGAGGTAAACGGCACTGAAAAAATAACTTCATGGTTTGAAGTAAAGTAATAGAGGAGATGGAATAATGGCATTTTTATATAAAGCAGTTGATAAAGAGTCTGGTTACAAATGGTGTGTTCGGGTTGTGTACTGGCACGACAGTTATGGCCTAAATGATATGCTTACTTTGGGCGGTGACTACACCCCAGAAGAAAGCCCTGATAATCCGCTAGTAGAATTCTATGACATGGATTCACTGATTGCTAAAACCGTGACAGGCAATGAGGATCGAGATGCGAGGATCAAGGAGCGAGGTCAGTTTGTCAGCCGTTATTATCTCGACACTCTGAATGAATCTGATTGGTCGCAGGGCAGTGGTCTTAATCTGGAAGGCGGTGTGGCTCGATGGGGGGTGTCTGGTGATTTTATGGTCAAGGCTATGGAAGCAGTGAATGCTGACGTTAAAGAGTGGATGGAAGATCAGATGTTGGGTGAGGAGTAAAAGTTATGACTGAAGATCAACTGTTTCAAAACCTATATCTTATGTGTGCTGGCACTAATGTTACTTACAAGCAGATAGATAGTGATCTGGATGAAGAGGGTGATGTCATTGTTTTCTTTTCTATCCACCCTGACTTGGAGGAGGTTGACGATGCCAGAGTTTAAAGTTCACGCGACTATGGATGTTGGTTATGTGATCACAGTCACTGCTCGTAATTCGGCAGAGGCTTGGACAAAAGCAAGCGACATGGAAGATGGTTGGGAGTGCCTTGGCGGAGAGGATTGGACGCTGGGTCATGTAGTTCCATTAACTAAGGAGGAGATTGAAGATGACACATAGAGCGATTGAATTAAGCCGTGTCTGTAGAACAACAGGGCGCGATGATGGAAAGATTATGCTAACTGGTGATACGTTTACAGTGGAACACTCGCACCGTAAATGGGGCACACTCGAACGTGACATATGCATTGTGGACAATGGAATTAGTAACAACGCTGGTTACTGGGTGTCTGAGTCGTATGAAGATATCTGCTACGTTATAGCGCAAAATAGGGTTAGACGATGCTAATAAGGATCGGGGATCGTGTTTCAACGAAGTACGGTGAGGCATCCATCGTCACGATAGACGAAGTCCAGTTAGGTGAGAAGTATGGGCATGAGGTTTTTGAAGCAAACCTTGGTTCGGTGTCCTCCATCCTGCGGACTAGGTATGTAGTGGATCTGGATGATGGTCACTGGGTTTATGGTACAGACATAAGGGAGATACCTAATGAGTAATATGGAAGAAATGACAAAAAAATTAAGTTTAAGCGATAGAAGCTTGAAGCTTGGGAGTATTGACCCTGATACATTAAAAGTATCAAAAAATAAGCCGCCAATGGTCGAAATAAGACGCAAAAATGCAGGGGATTTAATACGAGGCAGAGTGGATCAGATTATGTCCTTAAGGGATGGTCATATGAGATGCCCTGTTTTATTCGACACGACTCCAGCAAAGGAGTCTGACAACATCACTGCTGGCATTACTAACGAAGACATTAGTGATGCTTATTCTTGTAATTTGTTTTCTAAAGTGGATGTTTGTATTCAAAGGACTGAGGCTATTGATCTTATAACTGGCATTAAAAGAAGCGGTCACTATAAAAATTCAACGTATTTGTCTAGAGATATGACACCGTTTTTGACCCACAAAAGTTTAAGCAAAGAGGAAAAAGAATTATATTCGTTGGCTTTTCCGCATCACGATGAGAGTAGAGGAACTCTATGCACACCACTTGGGGCAAAGGTAATGTTAAACTTTCTGGCGGTGTATGGATCGGAAAGCTATATCTGGGGGGTGGATGAGAAGCAAAGAGAAAGATCTCTTTGGGCTTTAAATGAGTATGCAGGCAGAAAATCCGAACATATTTCAGAGAAAGGTTGTTTTATACAGCCCAAAAGGGAAAAGTTAGCAATTGATAAAAAGGGTAAACTAACTTTTAGAAAGTCTCACGACAACGAAAACACAAATTCCTTTGAGGATGTTTCAAGAGAAGCAAATGGTCAGTTTAAAACTGGGTATAATCGTCCAGAAGATTGGAACAAGTATTCCATCACAAACGAAAAGAAACTAAAAACAGTTGAAGATCAAAGTGCTGAAAGAAGTATGTTCAGAAAAAACCTTTTGAGGGACAAAACAAACAAACCTGTATGCCCAATGACTGGGGTATCCGATGAAAGATTTCTTAAAGCTAGCCACATCAAACCTTTTAGGTCGTGTGCAAATTCGGAAGAAAAGACTGATCCACATAATGGAATATTATTGGCGTATGATGCAGACTGGCTTTTTGATCGGGGGTACATCACTTTTACGAGTGATGGGGTACTTGTCAGGAGCACAGAGTTTAAGATTCATGGAGGCTTGTTAAGTAGTCTGGGTTTAAACCAACACAGTAAACTACCGATTAAAAGCAATAGAATGAAGGGCTATCTGGCGTGGCATAAACAATATGTTTTTGAGGGCGAGGGATGTCGCCAAGAAAGGAAGGAAAATGAATAACAAAGTACCGACTATGGAAGAAATAAAGGAAGCGTTAAAATTACGAGTAGAAATAGATGTAAGGCATGACGCTTTAGGCAGGGTAATAAGAAAGAAAAATTACTCTGATGTAACTACAACCAAAAAAGTAAACCAAAAGAAAAGAGGAGCAAGATAATGGGTAGAGTTAAAGCAATGGTGATGGAGCTCGAAGAGAGGTTCGCGGAAAAGGCTCTTGATATCGTGGATGAATGTGAAACGTGGCATCAGTTCGCTACCAACATGGAAAATCATATGGACATGGTGGATCATATGGGTCTTGATAATGTAATGGATATGCTGGCTGAAATCTGGGCTGAACATCAAGAAACCGCAGGCAAAGAAGCCTACGGGAATATGGAGGTGGATGGTGGCGGAGTTTAAGGTCGGAGATGGCTCTTGGCAAAAACGATTGGACGCAGGCCAGTGCCCTAAGTGTCGGTCATCTTTAAAAGAAGTTGACGCTAAAACTAAACAATGCACTATGTGCGGGTTAACTATAATGGAAAAGAATTTTGGCGGGATGACCCGTATTATTCGGATACTTGATGAGGAGCTTACAGAATTAATGTCTGCGGGTTTGTATCGTGAAGCAGAAAAGACTAGGCTACGTTTAGAGACATATATTGATATGAGAAACAAAGCGTTAGAACTTAGTAAAGGAACGTCTGATGAGTGATGATGATAGCACAGACAATGTAGTCTATTTAAACAACAGGGTGAGGTTAAGCAAAGACCCAGTTGCTACAGTCTGTGAGTTTGCAGGCAAGATAATGGAAGACGTTATCATTGTTGGTCAAAGTAAAGATGGCACGATAAAGATGATGACTACCATAGAAGATGTTCCAGACATCGTGTGGTATTTAGAGTCAGCCAAACATTCATTGTTTTCTAGTGGGATCGAGGATTCTGAAGACTACGATTAATTCTTTACGGTGTACTAGTAGGGGCTTTACTTACACCGTGACTTTGGAGGAGAGTATGAAGTTTAAATATAAAACCAAACCGTATGAACACCAGCGAGTTGCGCTTGAGCGATCATACAACAAAACTAACTATGGCTACTTTATGGAGATGGGATGTGGAAAATCAAAGGTGCTCATCGACAATATGGCGTGGCTATATTCAGAAAAGAAAATTGACACAGCCGTCATCGTTGCACCCAAAGGTGTCTATCGTAACTGGCAGATATCTGAAATACCTGCTCATTTACGAGAGGACATTGAACATGAGGTTTATGTTTGGAATCCGAACCCAAACAAAGAGCAGAAGAAGAACCTCGAGAAAGGTGTTACGGAGCGTAAAAAGCTCCGCATCCTCCTCATCAACGTCGAAGGTTTTGCAACAACGAAGGTACGAAAGTACATGGAGATGTTCGTTCGAGGAGCGTCGTTTCTACTTGCAGTTGATGAGTCAACAACTATTAAGAACCCAAAAGCCAAAAGGACTACGGCTTTGGTTGCGCTTAGTAAAAATGCATCGTTTCGCCGTATACTCACAGGATCACCCGTCACGAAATCACCGATGGATCTTTACTCACAATGCGCCTTTATGGATACCAGACTCTTGGGGCATAAATCCTATTATTCCTTTCAAGGACGATACGCCGTCACACGAACTCAGCGGATGGGCGGTCACAGTTTTCAGCAAATCGTTGGATATAGAAATCTTGAGGAGTTGTCTACCAAACTGGATAGTTTCTCGTATCGTGTAACTAAGGAAGAGGCGTTAGACTTACCACCTAAAATATACACGGTTCGTGAAGTAAACTTAAATGACCAGCAACGTGAGTATTATATGTCTTTAAAGAAGGCAGCTATCGTACTTCTTGGTGATGGGGAACTGGTGTCCGCCCCCGCAGTGATGACACAGTTGCTGCGCCTACAACAAGTGCTGTGTGGTCATTTAAAAACTGATGATGGGGAACTGGTAGAGTTTAAAACCAACCGCATATCTGCTCTTCTGGAGACCGTGGAAGAAATGTCTGGCAAGGTAATAATATGGTCAAGGTTTAGATACGACATAAAAAAGATAACGGAAGAATTAAAAAAAGTTTATGGTTGCAGTAGCACAGTAAATTATTTTGGGGACACAAGCGACGATGACCGCCAAGTTGCGATCCGCAGGTTTCAGTTCGAGGACGCTAGGTTTTTTGTAGCCAACCCACAAACCGCAGGCTTTGGTCTTACATTGACCGCAGCTACAAATGTAATTTATTACGCCAATGATTTTAATTTAGAAACTAGAATTCAGTCTGAGGATCGTTGTCATCGGATAGGTCAGCATCATCCTGTGACATACGTTGATTTAGTGACCCGGGGTTCGATTGACGAGTACATTGTTCGGTCTCTTCGGGCGAAGATTGATCTTTCTGCAAAGACTTTGGGTGAAGAAGCTCGGAAATGGTTAGAGGTTTCTCCCCCTTGAATCGTCTGTTAGCAGCATTTCTTTCTGACCATTTATGCGGGGACTCTTGTGAAAATTGATGAGGATATCTATGAACTTCTCCTGTTTCAAGGCAGACATAAACAAGCTGAACTCCCAGTTTTCTTTGAAGTTCAGTTAAAGTTCGGGAGACAATAGTGCCCTCTTTTCTTCTGGAAACAGTTTTTACATCGAACAAGAGTAAGTTGCCCTTCTTGTCTAAAACTATAAGATCGATGGGCCCCTGTTCAATAATTTGAGAATAGACATAGCAACCTTTAGATAAAAAATAACTAGCAGCAATTAGTTCGGATCTTTTACCCATGCATATATTATTGTCAGGACCGTCACTTATTTTTTTATTTCTTCTCATTATTTACTTGACCCCCAAAGTATTTAAAGGATAAGTTGGGGAACTTAACATCTAATACCTTGGAGGTAAAGCGTTGGATACTACAAGATGGAAATCAGTGGCTGTTTCAGTGGATGTGTACAGCGCTCTTAGGGAAATGGCTGATGTAAATGATCGAAGTGTTGCAAAACAAGTTGCACATTTAGTTCGGATGGCATCTGCGGATGCATCAGGCTCTGGGGCACGAATCGCACAAGTTATAAATAAGCGCACTGCCTAAAAATAAATTGACTACCCTGTACTTATTGTTGTAGGTACAGGTCCTTAAACCCGAAGGGGCTAAACTTTAACGAAGGAGTAGAACGATGAGCGATATTTTCTCGCTAATGGATGAAGAAGTCGATGCCGGAAAGTTCGACAAAGTAAGCGGAGAGAAGGGCAGTACATTGTCCACACTTATCCGTCAGTCTATGAAGATCGATGAAGAGATTGCACAAGCAGAGCAGTTTCTCAAGGATCTAAAATTTAAGAAAAGAAAAGTAAACGAAGAAGACATACCCTCTCTTATGCAGGAGATGGGTATGGATAGTATTACTGTTGACGGCAACAAAGTAGCACTCCGTCAGTTTGTGCATGCTAGGATCACTGATGATAAAAGGGATGAGGCTTTCTCTTGGCTTCGTTCAATCGGTGAAGGCGATATTATAAAAAATGATGTAACGGTTTCGTTTAACGTCGGTCAGGATAATATGGCTGGTGCGGTGATCGATGACCTACGCAATAAAGGTTTTGATCCAGCACAAAAAACGCATGTTCATCCTCAGACTTTAAAGGCTTGGGTAAAGGGGCGTATTGAAGCGGGACAAGAAATAGACTTTGATACATTTGGTATCTATGTCGGAACTGAAGCTAAAATTAAAAGGAATTAAAGAAAATGGCTGATACACAAGTAGCAGAAGCAAAGTCCACGGCAGTGGCAAATATAATGGATGATCTGTTTGAAAACGCAGGTCAAGGTATGGAATCAATAGGTGTAGAAGATATGCAGATTCCGTTTCTGCGGTTACTACAACCGTTGTCTCCGCAACTACTAAAGACTGACTCTAAGTTCATTAAGGGTGCGTCGGCAGGGGACCTTTTCAACACAGTCACCGGACAGTTTTGGGAAGCCGATGAAGGTCTTACTGTTTTGGTGTGTGCATACACCACAAAGTTTCTGGAGTTTCAACTTCGTGAAGCTGGTGGTAACTTTATGGGTGAGTTACTTCCAAGTCACCCAGATATACGCAACACTGAGCGTGTTGGTGCGAATGAAATGTTACCTTCAGGTAACGAGCTTGTTCGGGCAGCGCAGTTTTTAGTACTTGGTGTTGGTAAAGACGGTGTTACAACGCAAATGATCTGTGACATGAAGAAGACACAGATGAAAGTTGCCAAGCAATGGAATACCAAGATAGCTGGATTAAAAATAATGCACCCAGAAAAAGGTTTGTTTAATCCTCCTATGTGGGCAATGCCTTGGAGAATCACTACAGTACAGGAAACCAACGACAAGGGATCGTGGTTCAACTTCGCTGTAAATAAGATGGAGCTAGGTGATGTTCCTGTAGCAGCGCAGAAGGAGGCTCAACAAATGTATGACTCCTTTAAGGCTGGTGATATTAAGACGGGTACTGGTGAAAAACAACAGGTAGCAGAGGAACTAGACGTACCGTTTTAAACCTCTTGGGGTGGTGTGTTCTCCCTTCACCACCCCAAACCAACTAGGGGCAAACCATGACCTATTTAAAAAGGTTTATGGCTGCGTTTGAAGGATTCAGCGCAGCGCATGGACAGACACAGATATCGAATGAGAGAAGGGCTGGCAAACAAAAAGCTAAGTCATTCATCGTTCGCAAACCACTAACGGAAGAGCTAGTTGAGGAGCATTTAAAAGGCTCCAATGGTGTTGGCTCTATCCCGATTAACGAAGAAAATAACTGCAAGTTTGGTGCGTTGGATATCGATCAATACCCACTGGACGTTGTTGCACTGGACAAAAAGTTGCGCGACTTAAAAGTACCCTCAGTGGTGTGTCGTTCAAAGTCTGGCGGGGCGCATATATTTTTTTTCTTCAAAGATTACATAAATGCAGGAGAGTTTCGTGATAAAGCTTCAGAGATTTCTGCCGTACTTGGTTATGGGGGCTGTGAAGTTTTCCCAAAACAAGAACAGATTCTTGTCGAGCGTGGCGATGTTGGTAACTTTATTAACCTTCCGTACTTTGATACGGAACAGACGCTCCGCTATGCTATTCGAGAAGATGGGGAACCAGCGTCGTTAGAAGAATTCCTTGATCTTGTGGACAAAAGATCTGTATCGCCAGATGGATTTGTTGGTTTGACATTTGGTAAACAGGTTGACGAGTTCAAGGATTGGGCCCCCTGTCTGGGCTGTATGTTCGGACAGGGGATTCCCGAAGGCACACGCAACACAGTTATGTTTGCAGCAGCCGTGGGCTGTAAGAAAGAGCAACCCGAAAACTGGAAAGCTAGACTCGAAGAGATCAACAGTAAGTATTGCACTCCTTCCCTGCCAGCGTCAGAGATCGTAACGATCCAGAACCAGCATGAAAAGAAGGACTATGGATTCCCGTGTGATCAAGAGCCCCTTAAAAGTTTTTGCAATAAGACACTTTGCAAGACAAGAAAGTTTGGTATTGGCAGTCATGTGTCGAACATGGATGTGTCGGGGTTATGCGTCGTTAAGTCAGAGCCGCCCGTGTGGTTTTGTGACGTAGCTGGGCAGCGTGTCGAGCTAACAACCGATGACTTGCAGACACCACAAAGATTTCAAAAAGCTTGCATGGAACAGATCCGTAAGATGCCGCCAATGATGAAGATGGATGCGTGGCAGCAGATTGTTTCCATAATGATGGAAGACATGAGCGAGATTGAGGTCCCCGAAGAACTTACATACAAGGGTCAATTCATGGACCTTCTTGAAGGGTTTTGTGATGGCAGGGTGCAAGCTCAGTCAGCCGAGGAGATTACTCTTGGCAAACCGTTCACTGAGGAGGAGGACAACATGACTTACTTTAAGATAGAAGCGTTAATGAAGTACCTGCGTAACAATAAGTTTGAAACGTACAGTCGTGGACAAATACAAGAGCGACTGAAAGAGCTAAACTCTGGCGGTGCGGCTAATGGCAAGCGTAGATTTAACACAACGAGGGGTGAATCAAAGCAGATTCGTGTGTGGTGGGTCCCTGCATTTAACAGTGAGGTCCTTGTTCCGGCGATCGTGGTCCAAGGTGATGAGGTGCCGTTCTAATGGGATATATAGCTGACTTTTACTGCGACAGATGCAAATCCAAATGGAAGGTGTTTTATAACAAGCACAAATCTATGGTTGAAGGTGATGCCTGTCAGGTATGCACTGACGATAACCAATGGGGTACGGACAAAATGGTTTTGGTTGAACCTAACCTCTACACAGAAGTGGACTATGATGGATATGACCTTGAGGGCAAGTCGTAATGGAAACAACTATCTTCGGACCCCCGGGCACGGGCAAGACAACACAGTTAATTAACATTGTACAAAAGGAGTTGGACAGCGGCACTAAGCCAGAGTCCATAGCGTTTGTTTCGTTCAGTCGTAAAGCTGCGGAAGAAGCGCGGACAAGGGCAGCAGAAAAGTTGGGCATGGATGTTGGACAAATGGTTTGGTTTAGAACCTTACATTCGTTCGCGTATCATTGCCTCGGATTAACCAAAGAACGTGTGCTGCGTGGCTCCGACTACTCAAAGATAGCAGACCTTGTAGGGTTAGAGTTTTCTTCAAACTCTTCGCTAACTATGCAGGACGGGGTTTTATTTACCGCAGGAAAAAGCGGCGACGCTTACCTGTCAATGATACAGATGGCTAGGGTTACTGGCAGATCATTGGAGGAGCAGTTTCGGATAACTGATGACTGGAGGTTACACTTCCAGCAGCTAAAAGTAGTTGATCAAGTTATCAAGGATTATAAAAAGGAAACAAACAAGGTAGACTTTGTGGACATGATTGAAGAATTCATCGTCCAAGGGTACAGCCCTGACCTTGATGTTCTTATTGTAGACGAAGCGCAAGATCTTGTTCCACTACAGTGGGAGATGGTTCACGAGATAATCAAACCCAAGGCGAAGCGTATATATTTTGCTGGCGATGACGATCAATGCATCTACTCTTGGATGGGTGTGAATGTCGGAGATTTTTTAAGGGCATCCGAAAATAAGATTGTATTAGACAAGTCATATAGGTTGCCCAAGTCCATATATAATATCGCGGATTCTCTTGTGAAGAACCTTCGCACAAGGCAACAAAAAGTGTGGAAACCGAAAGATGAAACTGGAACTGTAGTATGGCATCGTGATATCCTAGATGTGGACTTAACAGCAGGAGAGTGGCTAATTTTAGCCCGTACCAATTTCATTGCTAACAAGATCGCAACCACAATTAAAGAGCAAGGATACCTGTTTTGGCGTGAAGGTTCCGGCTGGTCCATTTCCCCTAATGTACTCATCGGAATCGAGGTATGGTTAAAACTATGCAAGGATCAAGCTCTGTCTGCACAGGAATTGAAGAAACTATCCACATTAATAGTCTCAGACGCTGCCGTAAGAGGTGGCAGGAAGAAACTCGCAAATTTAGACCCCGAACAAACTTACACGCTAACAGATATTCAAGACCTGTTCTCCCTTTTTGTGAACAAAGAGACACCGTGGTACGAAGTACTGAAGGTGAGCGAGAAGGAGAGAATATACATTACATCAGTACGTCGTATGGGCGAGTCTATTTTGACGGGGACCCCGAGGATCAAGATATCGACGATTCACAAAGCAAAAGGTGGAGAGGCGGATAACGTCGCTTTATTATTAGACTCCTCTAGGGCATGTGTTGAAAGCATGGATCAAGACTCCGAGATACGGACGTTTTATGTAGGCTTAACTCGCGCCAAAAAGTCTCTGCATATTATTGAATCACAATCACATTATGGATTTAGGCTATGAAAACACGCGAAGATTTTTTAAATAAGGCAGAAGAGCTAATCAATGGTCCGAGGGCCAAGGAGTATGGACCAGCTAAGTTTAATCACGAGCGTATAGCGACTATATGGAGTGTTGTCTTGGGTAAACCTATAACCCCAGAGCAGGTGGTCGCTTGTATGATTGGGTTGAAGTTAGCAAGACTGGCTGAAGACGCAACAAAGGATGACTCATGGGTAGATATCATAGGTTATGCCGCACTTGGAGGAGAAATTGTAAATGACTGCGATGATAGCTGATGGCTTTGATAACGCTATACTTGGTATAGCTGAAAGATGTGGGGATGATAACGTATTGGCGTATGATGCCGCCAAATGTATTGAGATCCTTGTAGAAGAACACGACATGACGCATGAGGAGGCGGTGGAATATTTTTCATTTAACGTATCCGGTGCTTATATAGGAAAAGGAACACCTATATTTGTTTGGACACAAGAACCCACGGACGCATTGGAGAGAGTTAATGAAGACTGATTTATTTGATGACGAAGAGGAGTGGGCCCCGCCATCATCGTTGCCTGACCTTACAAACTGTGAGCGCATGGCAATTGACTTGGAAACCAGAGACCCGAACTTAACCACACTAGGGCCGGGATGGTGCCGAAACGATGGCTACGTTATTGGATTTGCCGTAGCAGCGGGTGATTTTGTTGGTTACTTTCCTATCCGCCACGAGGCTGGTGGAAATATGCCAGAAAAAACTGTCATCAACTGGTTAAAGAAACAGCTTGAAACGCCGCACATAGAGAAGGTTATGCACAATGCAATGTATGATCTGGGTTGGTTGAGGTGGGCTGGTATCGAAGTGCAAGGTAAAATTATTGACACAATGATTGCAGCGCCACTGCTGAACGAGAACCGCAGGTTTTACAACCTAAACTCGTTAGCTGGTGAGTACCTTGGTGAGTGGAAGAACGAAAAGATGCTTCGTTCTGCTGCCGAAATGCATGGTGTTGACCCGAAGTCTGGCATGTGGCAGTTGCATGCTAACTTTGTTGGAAGATACGCGGAGCAGGATGCTGCGGTAACGCTACGTTTGTGGGACAGGCTTCGTACAGACATCGTACAGGAAAAAGTTTCAAGCATTTTTGAGCTTGAAACAAGTTTACTTCCTTGTTTACTAGACATGAAGACCAAAGGCGTTCGAGTAGACGTAGACAAAGCGGAGATGGTCAAGAAAGATTTACAAAAGCGCGAGGATAATTTACTTAAAGAAATAAAGAAAGAGACTGGGGTCGCCGTTTCTCCTTGGGAGGCTGCATCTATAGCAAAGGCGTTCGATTCCCTTGGTCTTAAATATCATAGGACAGAAAATTCTAACGCTCCGTCCTTTACAAAACAGTTTCTTGTTAATCACACGCACCCAATCGCGCAAAAAATTGTAAAATTGCGTGAATTTAATAAGGCAAACACTACTTTTGTTGAGACAATACTTGAACATTCTTTTAATGGTCGCATCCATTGTGATTTTAATCCTCTTCGTACTGATGAGGGTGGCACTGTAACGGGAAGATTTTCTTCTAGCAACCCAAATTTACAGCAAATCCCAGCAAGAGATCCAGAGATTAAGGCTTTGATCCGTGGGCTATTCTTGCCAGAAGAAGGAACAAAGTGGGGAAGCTTTGACTATGCTTCTCAAGAACCTCGTTGGCTAGCGCATTATTGTGCTCAATTGCCTGACCTACACCGTCATCCTCAAATTGATACTGTAGTTGAAATGTATAAAAAGGGCAACGCTGACTTTCATCAGATGGTCGCGGATTTAGCCAACATTACTCGCAAAGAAGCAAAGACCGTTAATCTTGGTATCATGTACGGTATGGGTAGAAAGAAACTAGCCGGTGTTATGGACATCAATGAGGAGCAGGCCAAAGTTTTATTGGCTCAGTACCACGAGAATGTCCCCTTTGTTAAAGGTATAGCGGACTTATCTTCCGAACATGCAATGAGTAAGGGATCAATAAGAACGTGGCTAGGGCGTAAGTGCCGGTTTGATATGTGGGAGCCTATATCTTTTGGGTTCAGTAAGGCATTAAAGTTAGAAGAGGCTTTAAAAGAATATGGAAGTAAGGGCAGGATACGCCGCGCCTTTACATACAAGGCGTTAAATAAACTAATTCAAGGTTCAAGCGCGGATCAAACAAAGAAAGCAATGATTGACTGTTATAACGAAGGTTTGATACCAATGTTAACTGTGCATGATGAATTATGTTTTAGTATAGAATCTCAAGATCAAGCGAAAAAAATTGTAGACATTATGGAAAACTGTATACCAGAATTAAAAATACCATTTGAAGTTGACACGGCTTTGGTGGACAACTGGGGAGAGGTAGAATGAGACCTTTGTATGAAACGCAAAAAGATTTATTCGAGGAGAATAAAATTGCAATAGCTCTGTCGCATGTATGGAACTGTAATCTTTTCAAAATGCCAAAAACATCTTCTGTTGATTTTGTGAGTATAAGAAAAAGTGAAGCTGTCGGCTTTGTAGAAATAAAAAAAAGAACAAATAAAAAAAATAAATATTCTACATACATGATATCTAAGAAAAAAATTGACTCTGCCAAACAACTTAATAAATCAACCGGATTAAATACAATTTTGGTGGTTAAATGGGCTGATGAATTGGGCTATGTGTCCTTAAACAAAGACTACCCTGAGAGACAGGGCGGAAGATATGACCGCAAGGATCCCGCAGACGTAGAAACTGTTGTGGATATAGACATACTTTTATTTAAAAACGTAGTTGGAATAAAAAACAATGTTTGAAGCAATGATACTGTTATGTTTGTTGTCAGATCAAAGTGATTGTATTGTGTTAGAAGACACCCGTGGACCGTATGAGACCATAAAACAATGTAACGAACGAGCGGCTAAAATGACTACAGAAACTTTATCTGACCCAGTGTTGTCTAACTTTACAGTTAACGGAGCTAGGTGCGATAAAATTTCTGGTCTTCAGACGTAGGGGCACAGACCTCACCTTGACAACAATCATCAATCACTGCTTTGCAGTAGCTGCACTGCCCATGACCATGCACTTGTATTATTTTTAGTGGTGATTGGCACCGAGGACAGCGATTCTCAGGGCCTTGAGGGTATACTGGTACGTTCATTGATCACGAGCTCCACGAGAATCGATGTTTTTATGTAATGATTTCAGTTGTTTGTACTGGGGAAAATAAACGCTTTATTTCCCTAGTTGTCTTTTGTTAGGTCACGGATACGCTTGACCAAACGCTTGGCCCGATTTGGAACCTGATCATGCCACCGAGAATCGACCATTTCGTCTGCCATTTTGTTCCAGTCCCGAGCATCGCATCCAGCTTTCATACCTTTGAATTTGGATAGGCGAGGCCGACCCATATTAAACATCATGTTAGCTATAACGTGCTGACACTCTTCGGGCAGATCATCGAAGTCATCATACAATACTTTGCATTCGTCGATTGTCACAGCTACGTCTAGGTTGAATGCTTTACGAACTCTCTCTTCAGATACCTCCGTACCAATCGACTCACCAAACTCGGGGTCGGCTTCGGTAATGAGGTGACCAATTCCCAGCGTGGGCAAATTTAAGTGATCTAAATATATGGAATACCTACAGCCCTCGTCGTCTGCAAGCTCCATTCTTAGCTGATCTTTGTTCATCCTACACCTCTTAGTCTCTGCGCTAACATCTGATCCCTCGGATCAGGAAGCGTGATTGGGTTTGCGTTAGCCAATGGATTGGTTGCGGGAACCGCTAAAGGGGCTAAAGCGGCTCCCGCTTGCGCTGCCACGGGAGGAGCCGTAGCTGCGGCAACTGGTTGCGGTGGTGTAGATAATTGTGACAATGGACCGGGGACCGTTGTTTTAGGTTTCTTAGGAAGAAACCCGGATGGAATACCTGTTGATGTAGCCGTAGAAGGTTCTATGTCAATTGTCTTTCCTGTTAATGGTCTACGCATTAACTCCATTCGTAGCCTATTAATATCTTGTAAAGGAAACTTACCCCCAAATTCCCTTTGATTTTTAAATGCTTTTTTTCTAATTTGATTAGAAACTTTTTGCGGAGTAAATTTACCATTCATAATGTTTGGAACATTACCGACTTTATACCTTTTTAATGCTTTACGAATTTCAAACTCATCCATTCCCATTTTTTTCATGTCTTTAACCATACGGAACATATCATTTTGAAGACCGTATTGAACTTCGTTTGATTTTGCGTAAGCATTAAGAACATTGTCGGGATTCATTTTGTTTTCTACTTGAGCCGCTCTATTAAAAATTTGACTCGCACTTCTTGTGGCAGTGCCGTATTGCGCCGCTCCGTACTTCACTACTTTTTGTGCGTCCACTCTTTGTTCTCTAATACCCGTAAGAAAAGTTGCAATTTCTTCTTCAAATTCTCTTATGTTACCACGAGCATCTCTGCCATCAGGTGCGGTTAAAGCTGTCATTAACCTGCTTGGTTTGTATCCAATTTGTCCACCCAGTTCTGGTTTAGGACCTATGCCGCCAACAATTTGTTCGACAGCGCCCGGGTTAAATGCGTCGAAAATATGAGCAAAACTTTTTGCGAGGATTTCACCACGGCTATCAACACCGAACTCTCCAGAACCGTCGTTGTATATTCTAACTCCTGATCTTGCTTTACCCTTTCTTACAGTTACGTCTATTAGTCTTTCTGCAAATATAGATTCTTCTGGGTACATTCCCGGCAATGGAATTCCAAAAGGTTTTGTAAGTTCTTTGATAATTTCAAAACCGGCATCAAGAATGACTTGATCTGCATCCAAATTATCTATCTCGCCTTTATTTACTGCATTTAAAATTGCACGAGCAGGACGCTGCCAATAGTCATATGGGTTGAGGTAACTGTAATCGACGTACCCTGTTACATAATTTTTTCCGTCTTTCCCCTTCTTGACAGATGTTGGGATAAGGGTAGAGTTCCTGCTCCAAGGGGCAACTCTTCTTTGCAAAGCATCCATTTGTTCTTGAGCAACGCCGCCTAAATACATACCAAGACTTGCGGCTGCTGGTGCGGCGACGGCGGTTGTAGCTGTAAACCCCATAAGCCTACGCATACCAATATCACGAACTTTAGGGTTAGAAGACTGAAGTTCTTTAATAGCGTATCCTAAAGTGTTCGCGCTTGTTCGCATAATTTCAGCGGGAAACGCTATGAAGTTTCCAAAAGGTGCTTTACGCAAAAGTTTAATAGCTTCTGGAACGCGCTCATAGTTAGGTATTACATTCTTGACGATGTCTGCCGCGTACTCATCAACGCTTCTAAAACCCATTTCTGTTGAGTACTTTAGAGCATCTGTTTCAGAACCCAGAGCAGATATAAGTTTGTTACGTTCAAACTCAAAGTTATATATCTTCCATATATCATCGCCGCCCTGATATGCGTCCCTAGAACCTTTAGCTATTTTTTGCCCCGGCTTTATAACGGCTGAGTCGAGGAACTGCCCCAGTTTGCTTCTACCAAGAGTTTTTCTTATAACACCTTTGTCTGTTCCAACAGAAACACCAAGCTCATCAAGTTCCGCTTTTAGACTACCTCCAAAACCTTCTTCAAGAAGTCGATCAATTTCTCGGACTTGCGCCTGCGTTCCAACTACTCCAAGTTCCTGTAACTTTCTAAAATAAACACCACGAGCGGCATCCTTAGATATTCCCATAGCTTTAGCTAAACGTGGGATCTCACCCTTGTATATGTTGTCAACAACCAACCCTATGGATTCGCCTAAGTTGGCTCCTCTTCCTATATTACCTTGCGCTGCTGCGAACAAGCTGGCAGTTGTTACGTTACGAACTTGAGTAATAGGAGACAGAACCGTCTTTGCAAACTGCACCAAACCTTTACCGCGAAGAAAGTTTCCGTAGGTAAGTCTAGTTGCGTTTGTAAGAGCGGTGCCCTGTGCTAATGTCAAGTTAGTAAGATTATTGTAAACAGGTTTCTTTACATAAGATCCTTGCAAAGCTCCAAAAGCTAAATCCTGATCGCCGCCCCCGGAATCAAGCTTTCTGTACTCATTTTTTTTTGCAAGACTTAAATTATCAAATGCTCCTTGACTTATAAATTCATCACCCTGATCCAAAAAGTTTTTGGCAAGATACTGATAGTATGAATCAACAGCCCGGAACTCTGCCAAGTCATTGACAGTGCTAACAAAAGCTTCCATTGGATCTTTGACTTCACCAAGCACTGCTCGAAGGGCAGGTTCGTTTAACTTCTCTTTTGTAAGTAACGAGGTACGAAGTCTGTCTTTAACTGACCGAGTGACCGTGCCATCTTGCGCTATTGGCTTAGATGGCTTTTCATACCTTTTAACAAAAGCATCCATCATTTCTCTTGCAGATGTTTCTGTCATTCTACGGTTGACCCCTACGCCAACAGTGAAATTTTCTGGTATAGGACCTACCAACTTTGTATATAGGTCTTCTGCGATCTCCGGGCTTTCTCTGTAAAACTTAACCGCGTTTTCGTAAGCCGTGGTAAATGCTTCGTTGTCACTGCGGAACCAATTGGGATCTTCAAATGCTGCGAACTTACGGCGCATGTAATTCTGTAGGTTGTTTGTTATAATGTTTTCAACGTCAGGTATTATGCCGCCCTGAACAAAGTCAGAGCGTGATATTGACCTTGAAAGCAAATCAATTTGCGAACGCATCTTTATCGCGTCAGTTTTCATAAAGTCAGGTAAGAATTTTGCTAGATCTGTCGCGCTGTTGGCATCAAAATTCTGCCCTAATCTTCTAGCTTCGGCTGCTGCCGCGTCAACAAACCCTTTGTCTTTTGTTATAAAACCGTACAAAAGATTCATAGCTTCAACTTGTGTGTTTGAGTCTCCGTCAATCATAATATTACGAAAAGAAGTGTTTTTTGAATCAAAAATATTGTCCAAGTTTTTTTGTAAATTGGCTACAATTATACCTGTCTTATTTAATTGTGACTCTACCTTACCAACCAATCCTGCTTTTTGTTCAAACGCTTGTTGCGGCAGCATCCCACGAGAACGAAACAAGCCCAGTAGCTGGTCAGCCACAGGGTACTTATCTATAACTTTCTGAGTAGAGGCAGCTATCGTTTCGCCAGTGCGCCCCGCTAACGTAGAAAAACCTGTAACATCAGAGACTGCTCTAGTGCCTTTAACAGCACCTTGACCAGCAATTCCAAGAGCCTTAAACACTGGTCCGGCGGCCGCCGTTGCGCCAGCCGCTTCCAACCCTATCTTAAACTTGTTACCAATTCTTCGTGCTGCTTCTTCTCTACCAGTTTCTCCGATATTTTCGGAGCTCATTGTAGGACCACCCTCGAAAAAATCACCGATAGTTGTTGTACCGTCACTTGCTACAAGAGCATCTGTAACGCCTGCACCGACAACTTGAGAAGCTGTCTTGGAAGCTTTACTAAAGTTTCGTAACTTCGCAGCCTTACCTATAAGTCCAGCGGCCCCAAGACCCGGAATAACGAACTGTACAAGTGCTTCGGTTATTTCACCGGCTGCGCCAGTTGGGTCGATACCAAGATCATCTTTTAGTTTGTTTTTAGCTTCAGAAATGCGGACGGCGTAGTCGCTGCCAGTGACAAGATCTGGAATAAGGGCGGCAGTCTCAAGCAGACCAGAGCCTGCTTCTATCACACCGCCAACAATGCCTTCACCGATTTCCTGTAGTGTTCCTTCGCTTTCGTCTTCGACGTTAGCTTCAGGCGTAGCTTTAGTGCTACCAAACTGTGCTTTTATTTTAGCACGAATCTGGTCCATAGAGGTTCCATCTGGAGCGGTTACGTCAAATTCTCTGCCGTCAGGAAGTGTGACTGTATACTCTGGCATTACTCCCCCTTTGGAACTATTTTTATGCCATCACCAGAGTCATCATTTTCTGTAGATTGCGAATCTTTTTCTATCTCGTCCGCTCCTGCGGCAAGAGCGTCCGCTTCCGCCTGACTTATTTTCTCTACACCTAGTATTGTTGCAAGACCCGGAAGCCCTTGATTTTCAAGTATGGTTTTAATATAAGATCCATTTCCTGCCATCAACACTAAAACTCCCGGATTTGCATTCTTGTATGCGCCTCTAAGTTCTCTTAGGAAAGAATCAAATTTAGTTGATTTGGCAGTGTTACTTCCTGCTTGAACTTTTTTCAAAGCTTCTGCTATTGTCCCACCAGTCTCAACTTGTATTATTCGTGCATCTTTCATATCGGATGAACCAAGACTAGCTTTATATTTCTCTGTTAACAATGCTAGTTCTGCTTCGTCTAACTTTGCACCACGATTAGCGGCTGCGTCATATTCTGCTCCAGCCATTTCAGCAGCGGCTAAATTAATAGCACGTTCTGAGTCTTTTTCCTTGGCTTTTAGCTCACCAAATGTACCAAGAGTTTCTTTAGCGCCGCCAACTACGTTTGTAAGAAAGTCTCCAGACTGACCAGCCGCGATGTTAAGACCTAAAGTCATAAGCATAAAGTCTTTAGATGTTCTAATATCGTCTACGTTCGACACACCCGCTTCTTCTAAAAAGTCTTTGGCATCTTTCAGCCGAGCTTTCTTAGACTTCGATTGTTTAGTGCCGCGAAGTTCAGACAGTCTTGCTGTAAACTCATCAAGAGCCGCGTCGGGCTTGTTTTTCTTGTTACCCTTGGGTCCTTTGACAGATGTTTTTTCAGCTTCTTTAGCTTCTTTAGCTTCTTTAGCTGCTTTTGCGTCTGCTATGATGTCCGCACTGGTAATACCCTCGGGATATATTTTATCTTTTTGCCTAAATTCACGTTCAAAGGGACTTTTTATAGGAGGTTCTACGGGGGCTTCTACGGTAGATTCCATGCGCGGCATTGGCATTGTAGGAACATTTATTATACCAGCATTTGGAGCAACAGTGCCTGCGTCTGGCTGCTGATCAAAGCCCATGAAATTAGCAGAGGTAGCAGACATTGGCATTTGATTTTGAATCACTGCGTTGATTAATTCAGGGCTGGATGCCAGAAGTCCGGTGGCACCACGACTGTCTGCCATGTCCATGCCTCTATTGCGAAAAGCACCGCGCTGTAATACAGGACTATTCTGGTACTCTTTTAAAACGTTTCCTATGCTGGTAATAGCCATGAATTATCTCCCAAACTGTCCATAAGCGCCAAGACCTGCAATACCAAGACCCATAAGCTGAGACCCCATGCTAGCAGGGGGCGCTGTCGCAGTTGTGGTTTGTTGCGCGGAAGGTATTCCACGAAATAAGTCCGATAAAAAACCAATTTTCTGATAAGGTTCGGACATTTTCTGCATGGTATTTTGTCGTTGAAAGTCCAAACCCTGTTGACCCATTTGTTGAGTTAGCCCACCGATTCCTAAAAGAGTGTTTATGTCTTGCACACCCATCTGCTGTGCTTGACCACCTAGCTGACCATACATACCAGCCTGCTGCGACTGCAACTGCGCCGCATTTTGCGCTGCCTGCTGTGCTTGCGCGTAACCTTGTTGCCGAATGTTTCCTGCTGCACGAGACTGCTCTTGTAAGTTAGCCTCACCAAGTGCCGCCTGCCCGACTGCAAATCTAGAACCACCGAAAGCCCCCGCGTTATTCGCTTGAGCACTAAATTGATTTTGCTGTTGCTGCCCAGCTTTTTGAATGTCCGACATTGTCTGCTGAACAACTTGATCCTCGTAAGGATTCATAAACTGTTGCGCTGCGCCCGGTTGTGCAAAAGCCCCTGCCTGTTGCATTGCTCCTTGAGCTTGCTGCAAGTAAGGCATGTATGACCCAAGACCAGCCCCTGCCATAGATTGAGCTTGTTGCTGCTCGGCTGAAAGACCATACTGTTGCTGCGGAGCATAAGGCATCTTAGTGCCTTTGAGAGCATTAGCTTGATCAAAAATACTTTTTAAAAAATCTTCCTGAAACGGGGCTAACCGTTGGGTAACTTCTTGTGTTTGCGCTGCCATTACGTTGTGGCCTCCAATTCAGACATCATATCATATAACCGAGCGGCTCCAACATCTCTATCGCCACCGCCAGCGCCACGAACAGCATCTGCTGTTAAAACAAACTCTCCGTCAGAAAGCCTTGCAGGAACTGAATCAGATGTTCCTGTTCCCGGTCCACTGACCTCACCTGTTATTGGTGTATCATACCCCATTTTATCATGCCCGTACATAGCTCCACCATGCGCTCTCCTCACAGGCTCCTCAACATCGTACCTAAAGTCATCGTCGTACACCCGATTTACCTCTTCGTTGTACTCCGCTATTTCAATCGGATTACTTACATCATACTCTTTGTCTGTTAAAGGACCATAAACAGACCCAAAGGAACCGCCCACAGGATCTCTTTGTGGGGTTCCTTCTTCAGGTTTATCAAGTTCTTGTAGGACAGAACCTGCCAAACTGGATGCTAGGAAAGCATCTTTTAAGTCAAAGCCGCTAAAGATACCACTTTTTTCTGCACCTTCAACTGCTGCTTGTGCCGCCGGAGCAGCAGAACCTGCTACCGTTTCAATACCGTATAATTTATTCTGCAAAGCATTAGGTCCAAACATACCTGTGTTGGCCTGCGCTCCAGAGCTCATCATATTTGATGGAACAAAAGAGGTTACACCGTAAGCCAGTGCCGCATTAGTAAGTGCGTCGTTAACTGACTTACCGCCAGCTAAGCTACCCACCCCAGAACCGATGGACGCACCCATAGGACCGCCAAAGTAAAAACCAGCAGCCGTTCCTATAAGAGGCAGAAGATCTTCACCGCTACCTAATCCTAATGCTTTTCCAAGATCACCAAATAACGCCATACTATGTCACAATCTTTACAGTGCCTGAATCATTATACAGTGCGCCCACCTCAAGTCCAGTGGCGCTTGTCGGTAAACCTGTTAATGTTGCAGTGGAGGCACGAATACCCCCGGGGTTACGCTCTTGCTCAATAAATATTTCTAACGCCCGAATAAGGTCAGACATATAGCTGAGACTGTATTCGAGCGGTGCTTCCGGTAGTCTTGGTGGCGGGACTTGATTACTAGACACTAGCGCCTCCCATCCTGCCGAAGATTAACTCTTGGACTTCCAAGCCTCCACTTTGACCCAACAGCATTTGACTCAACACGCAATGCAAAGGATCTACCACGAGCTCTCAAGTTCAACTGCTTTGTGTATTCCTCGACAGGACTGCTTTGTGTCCTTGTTGTTGTACCAGAGTCGATGCTTGTAAAGTCCTCGCCCGGGTTATCCCTAGCTTTCACCGTAAACGTAGCTTGCGGGGTCGAGATAGAAGTTGACCCAGAAAAGCTAAGATCAGGTAGTACCTTACTAATAAATGTAAACCTATCTCCATCTCCAATATCCATGACAGAAGACTCTATGTACGAAGTCATAGCACTTCCATCGTCATCATGCCCAAACTCTTGGTTGTATAAGTAACCACTGTTATCCGTAGCTAACGGGAACTTTCGTGTTCCACGGTCCAACCATGCTGTTCTACTAAGTGTGCCATAGTACCATATTTTTTCTAAATAGTTGTACACAACATATCTGTCGTTAGCCTGAGAACTTGCGGAGGCATAAAACCAGAACACTTCGCTAAACTCAGAGTTGACCCCACCAAAGATCTTATCGTTCTGATCTAAGTTAATGTCGTTAAACACTTTGTCTTTAACAGTGCATGGTAGCTGCGCTGTTTGACCAGCGTATACATAAAAGTTATCGTCACCCATCCAGAACACAAAGTCTTCTGTAGCAACAGCGGCGTTTGGTCCGGCGATAGTTATGTTTGATGCAAGCTGCTGTAGACCAAAGGTAAATGGTGGACCGATAAATCTCATGGAGGTTAGGGCTGTGTCAGTCCATATCAGGATCTCACGTTTGGTTTCAATAGCACGAACGAACGTGGACCCAGAACCAAGGCGCAAGTCTCCAGCAGTGTTAGTTGTTACAGGATACCAGTCGATTGGGTTTTCCTGACTGGAAAAACGTATCAACAATGGATCTTGAACCCCGTTCCCTTGTGCGTCGGACGCACCACCAAGACCATCAGAGCCGAAAGCAAGAACGTGACGATCTCTGTCCGACACCATGATCTGCTTACAAACTGTTGGAACACTTCTTTTGGTGCCGGATATTGTGGATAGCTCCACGGCCCTTGCACCTGTGCCCGTTGTCTTTTGCCAATAGAAAACCCCGGAGTCACGAGGATTTATAAGAAGGTTCTCTCCAAAGTTGTCGTGTGACCACAGACGTATCTGAGTGGTAGTTGTTAAACCACCAGAGGCTGCAACTCCCCATCCAAAGAAATCATCGGCTGCACTAGCATTGCCCTTGGCTAAAATAACCAAGCTTCCGTCAGTGTGCGTGGCGGGTCCGGCTGGTGTTCCAACAGCATTCACGTTTGAACCTGCACCTGACCCTGCGTATCCTCTAGAGCAACCTGTTAAATCATTGCTGGAAATACCGCCGACAAGGATCAACTCGTTGTCAATCATTACGATGTCACCAGCCACAATGCCTGTACTGCTGGTCACAGTAATTGTGGTGTCACTTGCCGAAAGGGTGCCGCCCTCGTTAACTGTTGTTTGTAATGGTGCTGAAGTTCTACCCGCGTATAAACCTGCACCCCAACCCGTGCCTCCGATTGTAGAGTTTAATCCTACGTTAATCTGATAGTTGCCAACAGTATTGCTGCCCCCATTACCTGTGTCGGAGCCATTGGAGGTAACTGTAGCTCCAATAAGGCTCTTTGCAGTAATCTGATAGGAGCTAGCACTGAGCACCTGATCGATGCTGTATTCTTGATTAAGTACGTTAGCGATTATGTTGCCGCCGAGGCTGGCTGCGCTGGAAAAAGTAACAAAGTCCCCCGTCACCGCTCCATGATTGGTGTGCGTTACAGTAATTGTGCTAGAGAATGGAGATGACGTAACAGCGCTAAAAGTTACAACTCCTGCGTTGGTTGGCGAACCTGTACGCAAAGGAGTTATGTCGTTGAACGTACCGCCTTCTTCTAAGTAGTACTTTAGGTTTGTACCAAGGCCAAGAAAGTTAGAACCATCAAGAGAAATCCAGTTGTGCAAAGCGCGGCAGGAACCAAGAAAATTAGCAGCAGTGTACTTGGCCCATCCACCTATCTTCTCAGGATACCCAAGGCGAAAACGCACCTTGTCACCATCTCTCCACCCACCCTCGTTAGAGTAAGAGGTAAGATCCTGAACAAGGCCGGGCCTGAATTGTAACTTTGTAAGAGGCATTAGGTGGCTCTCCCCCCATAAAAGTCTGTTACTTTTATAACTCCGCTAGTAGGTACATTACCGTTAACAGCTAAAGACACACTAGAGTTGCTATAGCTGCTACCACCAACATAGACATAAATCACTGCCCAGCCAGAAGATGGAGCGCTTCCAGTAAATCGTATAACCTGCCCAGCACTCAGAGAAAGTGTGTTAACGGCTGAAGTGGTGGTATTGTAACCTACATATAGGCTATGTGATCGAACCGAGCTACCGTTTGCGTACATAGTAATACTGGCTGTTCCGCTGCCTTGTATATAATATCCAACGTAATACTGATAAGTTCCAGTTTTATTGACAGTAAAATTTCTGTCCATAGTTATAGTACTGCCGTTATCCCCCCAAAGTGCTTGAGTATACAAACGACTAAAAGTGTTTATCTGAGGTACATACCCTCCGAACTGAGGGGTTCTCGCTCCCGGCTGGGGGGAGTTACTCCCACCAAGGCTTGATGCAGTAACAGCATCAGGAACGGTTGAAGGAACAAAATTGTTTCCCCCACCTTTATAGTACTCGCTCAAAGAAATAGAAGTGTCACCACTAAACTCCGTCTTTAGCTGAGATAAAGATAATGTTCCTGACCCCGGTAAAGTCATTAGGCTACTGTGCCAAACGCTGTGACATCATTCTCGGATGTTATAGCACCGTTTGTCCCTATCTTAGCTACTGTTGCGGAGCCGTAAGAAAATATTAACTCATTGTTACCGTCCACATGAATACGCCAACCACTACCACCAGTTAAACTAATGTCTCCAACAATATCCACGCCATCGGCTGTGGTTTCTATTTTCTTTACGTTGTTGTGGTATAGCTCAACTGCGCCGCCATCAATAAGTTTAGCCAGCGTTTCATTGTTAGCGCCGTTCTTAACTTGGACATCGTTGCCTAGAATTTTTAAAGCACCAGTGCTATTGTCGATTATACTATCTGTAGCATCGTGGTATATCTCAAGATCTGTCCCTGCGCCGAACACAAGTCTGTCATCCGTTGCCCCTGCGCTATCCCCGAACAAAATATTTTTTGCGTTAACATCCAAGTTTCCTCCAAGGCTTGGAGAAGTGTCCGACACAACATCACTTGTTGGAGTCAGTGTTTTAAAAATACCAGAACTACCGCCGCCATCTCCTGTAACAGCCGCTGTCGCTCCATCTAAAATCTCTACTCCATTGGAGGTGGAGTAAGTAACACCCTTGTAAATGACTCTACACGCGGCATCCGTTTCATTCTTTACTGTGTAGTGTTTCTTTTGATCTGTCGGGGTCACCTGCAACTGAAAGGTAGAACCCGGAGACCCTGTCAAAACAATAACAGGTGCAACGCCGTTGCTAACCGAACCGTCACTTGTTGTTAGGTCAGTGTTTCCAGATATTGCGATAGATACCTGCCCATGAACAGCCTGATCAATGATGTCAAAGTTGACATTGGTGGTTGTTCCCCAAGTACCCGCCTGTTCACCAGAGCCGGGTTTTTCAATTCCCGTATTTGAAGTATAAGTACTTGCCATTTAAACCACCTTATTTGTCCATGTGTTTGTTGTAGCACCGGCGTTGATTACTGTCCATGTGCCGCCGCTGTGTGCTATCTGTGTCCAGTTCTCCGCAGGGTTAGTAGGATCTATGGGCTCCCAAAGAAGATTACCATTCGTTGTCATTATAAACAGTGCGTTGATTTCTGCCGTGGCAGGGACTAAAAGTCCTCCAAGAGTGGACTGTATGAAGACAGCTTCTATCTCAGCACTTGCTGGTGATATGATACCTGCAAGAGTGCTTAAAGTAAAGTTAGCGTCCATCTCTGCTATGGCAGAAGCAATGAGTGCAGCAACGGAAGTCTGAGTAAAGCTGGCGATCATTTCGCCGTTACCCACGCCTATGTAAACACCAGAGGAGGTCTGAGTAAAGCTTGCTATCTGTTCGGAAACTCCACTCGCAATACGAGTAGCAGCGGATGATTGAGTAAAGCTAAAGTCTAATTCTGAGCTTGTTAGCTGTAAACGGTTGCCTGCGGAGGTCTGAGTAAAGCTTGCTATCTGTTCGGACGTACCGACCAATGTACCAGCAGCAGCGGATGATTGAGTAAAGCTTGCTATCTGTTCGGACGTACCCGCTAGAATACCAGTGGCTGCATTTACTTTCGCAAAGTCCCAATTCATTTCAGCTACACCAAAGTCTATAATACCTTGGGCAGCTATGGCACGTTCAGAAAGGCAAAGCTCACCAAACATTAGTCAGCATCCTCTATTGTTAGAGTACCTGCTGCTACCTGTCGTAGGATTTCTGCATAGTCTGTGTTGGTTGGGTCAATAGGTATGAAAAAATTTTCATCTGTGTCGGTTGTTACAACAACGCAAATATTAATTTCATTTCGTGCGCCATATTTAGCTGATTTAATGTTTTGCATATTTATAACTCCGCCTCTGCTGTCCAGTTACATCCATATGGATTGCCACCTGTTGTAGGAGCAGTAGTAAGGAGAAATCTTAATTTAGATGATAACGATTCAACACTAGCTATTTGATATTCCGTTGTAACTGAGCTGTTTACTAAGTCGTTTATATATGCCCCTGAGTTACTGGGTGCGGCTTGAGGATTGTACGCAACAACAGAAGGGTTAGCTCTCATTGTCTTTTCTAAATACACTACTGCCCCTCCATAACTTGCGCTATTACTAGGAGGCATTTCTGACATTCTAACACCTGTAATATCATTTACTGGCGCAGTTCCGTAGGCAAAAGACTTTTGATAATACCGCTGACACTTAGCTAACGTAGTCCCAATGTCCTCATGTTCAAACGGCG
>TARA_R110000765_G_scaffold178898_2_pt1 | contig 52759 bp, 48 predicted proteins | sample TARA_R110000765 | Tara Oceans TARA_R110000765 (sample SAMEA4398168) | marine metagenome | biome: Polar Biome; feature: [MES] marine water layer (ENVO:01000295) within the mesopelagic zone...; material: water (ENVO:00002006), including particulate matter (ENVO:01000060) such... | reverse complement strand
GTGCTTTGTGTTGATGGCTATGGTCGAGATGGAACTCGACCTTCCGGTTGGGGGCGCCGCTTTGATAGAGCTCGGTGTTTGTGGTCGGGTGCGGATTGTGGGGTTATGGAGGGTCGGGTTCCATCCCGGCCAGCGTGCTTTGTATTGATGGCTATGGTCGAGATGGAACTCGACCTTCCGTGGGGGCGCCGCTTTGTTGAGGCTCGGTGTTTGTGGTCGGGTACGGATTGGGGTTTTGGCGTGGTGAGTTCCATCTCGGGCTGCGTGCTTTGTGTTGATGGCTATGGTCGAGATGGAACTCGACCTTCCGGGGAGGGGGCGCCGCTTTGATAGAGCTCGGTGTTTGTGGTCGCGCACGGATTGGGGTTTTGGAGGGTCGGGTTCCATCCCGGCCAGCGCTATATCTGTTAGCGCACATGCTTGTGTTGATGCTCCGCCATCCCAACTGGGGGTTGGCAAAATTTCATGAGTGTCGAATTCCATTTCGGCATTAGCCGGCTGCGCCGGCTCAGTTCACTTTAATTATTTAGGAAATAATCATGTCTGAGATCACCTGTTTCAAGGCCTATGACATTCGCGGGCAATTAGGCTCTCAGTTGAACGAAGAGGTGGCTTATCGTATCGCGCGGGGCTTTGCTCAGTGGCTTAAGCCCAAGTGTGTGGTGCTGGGCGGCGACATCCGTGAGACCTCTGCAGGGCTGAAGGCCGCGTTGGCCAATGGGCTGCGGGATGAAGGCGTGGATGTATTGGATCTGGGCATGGTGGGTACTGAAGAAGTCTACTTCGCGACCTTTCATCTGGGTGTGGATGGCGGCATAGAAGTCACCGCTTCGCACAACCCGATTGATTACAACGGCCTCAAATTGGTTCGCGAAGGCTCCAGGCCTATCTCGGCAGATACCGGTTTGGCAGACATTCGCGCTCTGGCCGAGTCTCTAGAGCTCACCCTGATTGACGGTAAAGACCCCAGCATTCCGGCCGAGCAGCGTGGCAGCTATAAGCTAATCAATCCGCGTGCGGAATACGTTGAGCACTTGATGACGTATATCGAGCCGTCGGCCTTTACGCCGCTGCGCTTGGTGGTCAACGCCGGCAACGGTGCAGCTGGGCCAGCAGTGGATGCATTGGAGCAGGCTTTCGCCGCGCGCGGGATTCCGGTTGAGCTGATCAAAATATGCCATGAGCCTGATGGTAGCTTCCCTAACGGTATTCCCAACCCCATGCTCACCGAGAACCGTGCGGTTACGGGCGACGCGGTAAAGCAGCATGGCGCTGATATGGGTATCGCTTGGGATGGCGACTTTGATCGCTGCTTCCTGTTCGATGAGAAGGGCGAGTTCATTGAGGGCTACTACATTGTGGGGCTGCTGGCGGAGGCATTTCTGCAGAAGGAAGCCGGCGCTCGGGTGATTCACGATCCGCGTCTGGTATGGAATACCGTTGAGCTAGTTGAGCAGGGCGGTGGTGTGGCGGTGCAAACCAAAGCAGGCCATGCGTTTATCAAAGAGCGCATGCGTGCTGAAGACGCCGTGTATGGCGGGGAAATGAGCGCGCACCATTATTTCCGTGATTTCGCCTACTGCGACAGCGGCATGATCCCTTGGCTGTTGATTGCTGAGTTGCTATGCCGCAAGGGAAAGCCTTTATCTGAGTTGGTGAGAGAACGAATTGCTGCCTATCCTTCATCCGGTGAGATCAATCTGACGGTGAGCGATGCGCCTACTGTGCTTGCTAAAATTGAGGCTCAGTACGCAAAAGCCGCATTGAGTGTGGAACATGTGGATGGTGTCAGTGTCTGTTTTGCTGATTGGCGATTCAATTTGCGAGCGTCCAATACTGAGCCCGTTATTCGTTTGAATGTAGAAAGCCGTGCTGACGAGACACTGATGCAGCAGAAAACGCAGGAGCTGGTTGCCGCAATCGGCAAGGCATGAACTGCCAGCTAGCCGCGTTACCTTGTGTCAGATAGTAACGTTTTTACATTTAAATAGAATGGTAAGCATTTATAATACCGCCTGACATACGCAGTAGGAGAGCAAGATGCTCAAGGAACGTTTGATTAAACTGAGCTATGGGCGCAAACGCGTGATGCAGATTGGCGCTGATGTAGTGCTTACCTGGTCAGCGTTATGGTTGGCGCTCTATTTGCGTTTAGGTGGTGAAGGATGGCTGTGGCCAACGGCTGATCAGGCTTGGTTGTTTCTGCTCGCACCGGTGCTGGCGCTGCCCATTTACGTAAAAATGGGCATGTACCGCGCGGTGATGCGGCATTTTGGTAGCCAGGCTCTGCTGGGTATTTTCAAATCTGTTTCTCTCGCCTGCGCTGCGCTTGTGGTCGCTGTGCTGATCGGGCGGGATAACGGCTGGGAGGTGTTTTTCCCTCGCTCTGCCATTGTGTCTTACTGGTCACTCAGTTTGTTAATGATCGGCGGCTTGCGCCTCGCAGCCCGTGAGTATTTTATGGGTGATTGGTTGATGGGCGGGGCACCTGCTGCCACTAACGAAACGCTGCCCGAAGCGGGGATGCCAGTAGCTATTTTCGGTGCTGGCGCTGCGGGCAATCAGCTGCTGGCTTCGTTACGTGTGGGTCGTATGTATAAGCCGATGGCCTTCATTGATGATGATCTGAGCCTGGAAGGGCGCATGATCGCCGGGCTTCCGGTATTTTCATCGCATCAAATTGCACAGATGGTTGCCCAAACGGGTGTGCGGGAAGTGTTGCTGGCCATTCCTTCGGCTTCGCGGGCCGAGCGTCAGCAGATACTTAACCAACTTGCACCTCATCCCCTGCACGTTCGCAGTATCCCCGGCATCATGGATATCGCCAGTGGCAAAGTGAAAGTAGACGATTTGGAAGAGGTCGATGTAGCTGACCTGCTGGGCCGTGATCCGGTTTCGGCGGCGGATGAGTTGCTGGGCTTTTGTATCCGTGAGCAAGTGGTGATGGTGACCGGCGCAGGTGGTTCAATCGGTAGCGAGCTGTGCAGGCAGATAATTAACGTCGGGCCGAAAACCCTGATTTTGTATGAGCACAACGAATTTGGTTTGTACTCGATTCACAGTGAACTGCAGGGCTGGATTCGCGCCAACAAACTCGACATTTTGTTGATGCCTATTCTTGGCTCGGTGCGAAACCGCACTCGCCTTGAAGACACCATGAGCGCATGGAATGTGAACACGGTTTATCACGCCGCAGCCTATAAACACGTGCCCATGGTCGAGCATAACGTTGCCGAGGGCATCATGAACAACGTGTTTGGCACACTCAAGGTCGCTCAAGCTGCGATCCGTTGCCAAGTGCAGAACTGCGTATTGATCTCGACCGATAAGGCAGTGCGGCCGACCAATGTAATGGGCGCCACCAAGCGCATGGCTGAGCTGGTGCTGCAGGGCTTAAGCGCCGAGCAGGCGCCAAGCTTGTTGGGCGATGATCTATCAGTACGCTGCGTTAACCGTACTCGATTCACCATGGTGCGCTTTGGTAATGTTTTGGGTTCTTCGGGTTCGGTGATTCCTCTGTTCCGCCAGCAGATTCGTCGTGGGGGCCCGATTACCGTAACCCATCCGGACATTACCCGTTACTTCATGACTATCCCGGAAGCAGCTCAGCTGGTCATTCAGGCGGGTTCTATGGGTGAGGGCGGGGACGTATTTGTGCTGGACATGGGCCAGCCGGTGACCATAGTCGAGCTGGCGCACAAGATGGTGATGCTCTCGGGTTTGAGCGTGCGTGACGAAGTAAACCCCAACGGCGACATCGCGATTACATTTACCGGGCTACGCCCCGGCGAGAAACTGTACGAAGAGCTGCTGTTGGGCGATAACCCGGCAACTACTGCTCACCCCAAGATTCATCGCGCTAACGAAGCCTTGGTGCCATGGGCTGAACTACGGGTGATTCTGGATCAGATGAGTAAGGCGGTAAAAACCGATGCTTATGACGAGGTACGTGAATTGCTGCTGAGTACGGTACAGGGTTACCAGCCGAGCCACGGCATCGTCGATCTGATCTACGAGCAGCGCCAAGGTTAGTCATCGGCTGCTGATAAAAAAGGCTACGACGTGTCGTGGCCTTTTTATTTGGTGCCTACCCATCTTATTGCTGGTTGAGCAGCTGCGCTGCTGAGCACAGAACAAACACAGGGATATTTAAAGATGAATCTGGATGTTGTCATTCTTGCCGCTGGGCAAGGCACCCGTATGCGCTCAAACCTGCCAAAAGTGCTGCACGCGGTTGCCGGCAAACCTATGTTGGCGCACGTGCTTGATAGTGCGCGTGCTTTGTCACCGCGGCAAATTCATGTGGTTATCGGCCATGGTGCGGAGAGTGTGCGTGCAACCTTCGCTGCAGACGATGTGAACTGGGTGGTGCAGGAACAGCAATTGGGTACTGGCCACGCTGTTGCCCAAGTGCTGCCGCATACCGAAGGTGCTGACCAGTTATTGGTGCTTTACGCCGACGTGCCACTGTTGCGGCTAGCCAGTTTGCAACGTCTGACCAGCTTGGCTGACGCAGACAAACTGGGGTTGCTCAGCGTTGATATGAGCGACCCCAGCGGTTATGGCCGCATTGTGCGTGATGCGGCTGATCGCGTGCAGGCGATCGTCGAGCAAAAAGACGCGTCGCCTCAGCAGCTGCTGATCCACGAATCCAATACCGGCATCATGGCGCTCCCCGGCGCAAAGGCGAGAGCCTGGCTGACCAGCCTCTCCAGTGATAACGCGCAGGGTGAGTACTATCTGACCGACGTTGTGGCTATGGCCGTCGCTGAGTCCCTGCCGGTGGTTGTGGCACAGCCTGAGGATGAGCTGGAGGTTATGGGCGCAAACAACCGCCAGCAGTTAGCTGTGTTGGAACGTGCTTGGCAGCGCCGCGAAGCAGAGCGGTTGATGGCCGCCGGCGTAACCCTTATCGACCCATCACGTCTGGATGTGCGGGGTGAAGTAACGGTCGGGCGGGATATTGAAATCGACGTGAACGTAGTGCTGCAAGGCCGCGTGGTGATTGAAGATAACGTGCGGATTGAAGCCAATGTGGTGATTCGTGATGCGCATATTTCGGCCGGGAGTGTGATCAAAGCGTTCTCGCACATCGAGGGTGCGCAGGTTGGTCAGGCGTGCGAGGTTGGCCCTTATGCGCGCTTGCGTCAGGGCACTTGTCTGCACGACGGCAGCAAGGTCGGTAACTTTGTGGAAACCAAGAAGACCACGCTGGGCGCAGGCTCGAAGATCAATCACTTATCTTACGTGGGTGATGCTGAAGTCGGTCGGGGTGTGAATATTGGCGCGGGTACTATTACGTGCAACTACGACGGCGTTAACAAGTTTGTTACCCGTATCGAAGACGGCGTTTTTGTGGGTTCCAACTCAGCCTTGGTGGCACCGGTGACGCTGGGTGAGGGGTCTACCATTGCGGCAGGCTCGACCATTACTGCAGACGTGCCGGCGGATAATTTGGCGTTTGGCAGAGCGCGGCAGACGTTGCGAGCGGATTGGAAATCATCTAAGCCGAGTTGAATTGCGGCTCATTTGGCCCGGCGCTCAGCTGGGTGTCTTCTTGCGTGATGCATGGAGAGTGAGAGTGCTGCGGGTGTTTAATATGTGCTGGATTTTTTATTACAGCAGCCGGGGCGCCCGCTAACCGAGACCCCACCAACCCTTGGTGGTATCTCGCGGTTTCGCACCCGGTATGGCTAGCAGTTACTCGTAACCTTTTGGGTTATCTCTCTGCCAGCGCCATGCATCTTCACACATGGCCTCCAGGCCCAGTTTGGCTGACCATCCCAACACATCGCGTGCCATCGCTGGATCGGCGTAGCAGCTGGCGATGTCGCCGGGGCGGCGGTCGACCAGTTTGTAGGGCAGGGGCTTGCCGCAGGCTTTTTCAAATGCCTTGAGCATCTCAAGTACTGAATAACCGGTTCCGGTGCCGAGGTTGATGGCCTTGAGGCCTTCTTTGCGGTCGAGCCATTCCAATGCTTTTACGTGGCCTTCCGCTAGATCCTGTACGTGAATGTAATCGCGTACTCCGGTGCCGTCTTTGGTGTCGTAGTCGCTGCCGAACACACTTAGATGGTCACGGCGCCCGACGGCTACCTGCGCAATGTAGGGCATCAAGTTGTTAGGGATATCGGACGGGTCTTCGCCAATGCGGCCGCTTGGATGGGCGCCTACTGGATTGAAGTACCGCAGCAAGGCCAGATTCCATTCAGGCGCGCTGCGGTGCAGATCACTCAGAATTTCTTCGATGATTAACTTGGAGCGACCATAAGGATTAGTCGCGCCGGTGGCAAAGTCTTCGCGGATGGGTAGCGAAGCAGGGTCGCCGTACACCGTGGCCGAGGAGCTGAATACCAGATTGAAAACACCGGCCGTTTGCATCGCCTGACAGAGTGCTAAGGTGCCGGTGACGTTGTTGTGGTAATAACGCAGAGGCTGCTCGACGGATTCACCGACCGCTTTCAGGCCAGCAAAATGGATCACTGCATCGATCTTGTGTGCACCGAACAGGCGGGCGAGCAACGCATGATCGTTGATGTCGCCCTGCACCAGTGTAGTGGGGCGGCCCGCGAGGCTTTCTACGCGGCGCAACGCTTCCGGTGAGCTGTTGCTGAAGTTATCCAGCACCACTACGTCATAACCTGCTTCAAGCAATTTGATGCAGGTGTGTGAGCCGATGTAACCCGCACCGCCAGTGACCAGAATAGTTTTGTTGGTATGCATGCCTAACCTGTCTTTGTGTGCGTTTGAGCTACCGGCTTAGCCGTAGCCTTGGTCTGTGTGAGCGCTACTCTACGGTAACCGATTTCGCTAGATTGCGTGGCTTGTCTACGTCAGTGCCCTTAACCAAGGCGACGTGATAGCTCAACAGTTGCAACGGGAGCGTGTAAACAATCGGTGATATGCATTCTTCCACCCACGGCAGGCTGATGGTCTGAATGCTGCTGTCAGTAGTCGGCTCGATGCTTTCACAGGCAAAGTTAATAAGCTGACCCCCGCGTGCGCGCACCTCTTCCAAATTGGATTTAAGCTTCTCCAGCAGACTGTCGCTGGGCGCGACGCTGACCACGGGCATATCGTCGTCGACCAATGCGAGAGGTCCATGCTTTAGCTCACCTGCCGCGTACGCTTCGGCGTGGATGTAGGAGATTTCTTTCAGCTTGAGCGCGCCTTCCATGGCAATGGGGTAATGCGTACCGCGACCAAGAAAGAGGGCGTGATGCTTGTTCGCGAAACTCTGAGCTAGTTTGGTGATGGCCGGCTCTAGCGTTAATACTTGCTCGACTATGGCCGGCAGACTGCGCAGAGCGTTTACGTTACGAGCGATGAACTCTTGCTTGCCGCGTGCCTGTGCCAAAGCTGTGGTCAACCAGAGCAGGGCGACCAGCTGGGTGGTGAAGGCTTTGGTGGAGGCGACCCCAATCTCGGGGCCTGCGTGGGTCAGCAAGCGCCAGTCTGCTTCGCGTACCAGCGAGCTACCCGCGACGTTACAGATGGCTAAGCTCGCAAGGTAGCCTTGGCCTTTGGCATAGCGCAGGGCGGCCAGGGTGTCTGCGGTTTCGCCAGACTGCGACAGGGTGATCAGCAACGTATTGGCCGGTACTACCACGGTGCGATAACGGTATTCACTGGCCACTTCGACTTGGCAAGGCAAACCTGCTTGATCTTCGATCCAATAACGCGCGACCGCGCCTGCGTGATAACTGGTGCCGCAGGCGACGATATGAATATTTTCGATATCTTTTAAACGTGTTTCGGCGTCTGGCCCTAGGATCGCAGTCAGTACGTGGTCATCGCCCAGGGTGCCGGCCAATGTGTCACGGATGGCTTGCGGCTGCTCAAATATTTCCTTGAGCATGAAGTGGCGATACTCGCCTTTGTCGAAACTATGGGCGGCGTGTTCGTAACGGGTGATAGGGCGATCTACCTGCTGGTGGGCGCGATCCCATACTTCACAACTCGCTAAGCTAATGCGCGCGTAGTCGCCTTCTTCCAAATAGCGGAAGCGGTCAGTGACTTGCAGTAGCGCTAGGGGATCGGATGCCAGGTAACGCTCGCCGCTGCCTTCGCCAATCACCAAAGGACTGCCCATGCGTGAGCAGTAGAGGTTGTCAGGTTCAGCTTCGTGGATGACTGCCAGTGCGTAGGCACCGTGAATTTCACCCAAGGTTGCGCGAAACGCGGTCAACATATCCTGGCTCTGGCCATAGTGATGCGCTAATAGGTGAGCGACTACTTCAGTGTCGGTCTCCGAGGTAAAGACGTAACCCAGATCGATCAGCTTTTTGCGCAGCGGCGAGTGGTTTTCAATGATGCCGTTGTGTACCACGGCCAAGCCGTTGGACAGGTGCGGATGGGCGTTGCGCTCGGCGGGTTTGCCATGCGTGGCCCAACGGGTATGGGCGATGCCGAGATGGCCGGTGGCGGGTGTGGCAATGAGCGCCTTTTCCAGCTCGATTACCTTGCCCACCGCGCGCACGCGCTGCAACTGATGCTGGCTGTTCATGACCGCCACACCGGCAGAGTCGTAGCCCCGGTATTCCAAACGGCGCAGCCCCTCAAGCAGGATGGGAGTGATATCTCGCTGAGCAACAGCGCCGACGATTCCGCACATGGTGATGTCCTTGATACTGATACAAAGTGACTGGTGCAATAACCGCGAGTTTATCATTGCGGGGTGGGGCTAGGGGAATAACCACTGGCACTTTACGAGTGCGACCTTGTTTTCCGGAAGGTCGAGTTCCATCTCGACCAGCGACCTTCCCGGCACCACCACTGTAGATACGTGGCACATAACCACCCAAGCACACTGGCTGGACTCCGCTGGCCGGGATGGAACCCGGCCCTCCAAAAAAACGGCGGGCTTTGGGTGTGTTTAGTGGAAGGTCGAGTTCCATCTCGACCAGCAATCTACCCAGCGCCAGCGTTGTAGATACCTGGCACATAACCACCAACGTGCATGGGTGTGACTCCGCTGGCCGGGATGGAACCCGGCCCTCCAAAGAAACGGCAGGTTTTGGGTGTGCTTTATGGAAGGTCGAGTTCCATCTCGACCAGCGTCCTACCCAGCGCCAGCGTTGTAGATACGTGGCACATAACGACCAACGTGCACAGGTTGGACGCCGCTGGCCGGGATGGAACCCGGCCCTCCAAAGAAACGGCAAGCTTTGCCTTTGTGTGCGATTTGCTGCTGGCCGACCTCCATTTATGGGTTTACTGGTCCCAAGCCGCATTCGCTCTGCTTTGCACTCGACCACACCCAGTCTTGTGCACGACTACACAAGCCAGCCTTGACCGGGTTCTGGTGGATATAGGCAATCGCTGCGTGAAAATGAATCTCATCGCGAATATAGCGATCCCAATACCCCCGCATCCAGAAACCGTTTGGCGGCATTTGCAGATGAAGTTGTTGCGCGTGTTGGTACGCCCAGCGCGCCGACCAGGTTTTCCAACCCTGCACTATGCGAGATAACGAGGTCATTGGCTTGATCAGAATGTGCACGTGGTTAGGCATGACGCACCAGGCAATAAGCTCGTATCGCCTTCCGTCATAGTAATTAAACGCCTGCCCTAGTTGAGCGGCCATTTCTGGCTCTGCAAGCAAACAACACCCGTAGCCGCGATCTAGAAAGGCTTCCATGCTGGTGCGCAGTGCAGTCGATTTTTCGCTTGTGGAGCGCATATCAGCTTCGGCTTTCATGTCGCTCAGTACAGTGGGAGGAAGGCTATCGCTTAGCCTGAAGCTGATGAACTGAAAGGTATGCGCTGCATCAAAATGCGGTATACGACGTGTGGTATACCAGCCGCGATGCTGTTCAGGCTTGGAGCTCATATCAGCATGTCCTGTTTGGTTTAGCACATTAGGCTAACAAGCAGGCAGCACCTGGACAGCGAGGAGAGACGTAAGTGTGAGCGGGTCGTACTTCAGTGAAGGAACTAGCGCATTGTATTGGCTCAATGCCGCTGGCCGGGATGGAACCCGGCCCTCCAAATAAAACGGGGGGCTTTGGGTGTGCTTTATGGAAGGTCGAGTTCCATCTCGACCAGCGTCCTACCCGGCGGCACCGTAGTAGATACGTGGCATACAATCGCTAGCGTGAATGGGTTATATGCCGCAGGCCGGGATGGAACCCGGCCCTCCAAAGAAACGGCGGGCTTTGGGTGTGCTTTATGGAAGGTCGAGTTCCATCTCGACCAGCGTCCTACCCGGCGCCAGCGTGGTAGATACCTGGCACATAACGACCAACGTGCACAGGTTGGATGCCGCTGGCCGGGATGGAACCCGGCCCTCCAAAGAACACTGCAAGCTTTGGATGTGCTTTATGGAAGGTCGAGTTCCATCTCGACCAGCGGGCTACCCAACGCCACCGTTGTAGATACGTGGCACATAACGACCAACGTGCACAGATTGGACGCCGCTGGCCGGGATGGAACCCGGCCCTCCAAAAAAAAACTGTAGGCTGTGAGCCTGTGTGTGTTTTAGAGCGCTGCTACCCAGGGAAGGTAACGACTACTCCATCATCGTCGATTAAATCGTTCCACCAAATTCACCTGCTGTTGCGCGGTGCCGGACAGTTCGCGGCTTAGGTCGGCGCTGCGTTGTGCGTCCTGCGCGGTGCTATCGGCTAGGCTGGCGATATTGGTGACGTTACGGTTGATCTCTTCGGCGACACTGCTTTGCTCTTCAGCTGCGCTGGCGATCTGACCGGCCATGTCGTTGATACGCTCTACGGCCAGACGTATACCTTCCAGTGCGTCGTCTGCCTCTATTACTTGTTCAACGCCTCGGTCAGCTTGTTCGTTGCCAATCTTCATACTCTCTACGGTGCCTTCTGCGGCCCGTTGGAGGTTGGCAATTAGCCCGTGAATTTGCTCGGTGGACTGGGCGGTTCGGCTGGCGAGCGCGCGTACTTCATCGGCTACTACGGCAAATCCGCGGCCTTGCTCCCCCGCGCGGGCGGCCTCGATGGCTGCGTTCAGTGCGAGCAGATTGGTCTGATCCGCGATGCCCTTGATCACATCCACAACGGTACCGATCTCGCGTGCATCGCTGGCCAGTTTATTGGCTACGGTGGTGGCGGAATTGACCGCGCCAGACAGCGTTTCGATGGCTTCACGTGCTTTGGTGGCAACGCGCTTGCCGTGCATCACCAACTCGCTGGCTTCGCGGGTGGCATCGGCGGTGTTCTGTACGTTACCTGAGACTTCCTGAGTGGCGGCGGCCATTTCGTTAATGGCGGTGGCAACCATGTCGGTTTCATTGCGCTGCTGTAGCAACCCGGCGCTGCTTTGCCCAGCCAGTTGGCTGGCCTCGCCGGCCTGGCTCTTGAGTTGTTCGGCGCTATCGGCCAAGCGGGTAAGGCAGGTTTGCAGGCGTGCTTGCTGGCTGTGCATGGCCATTTCGATCTGCCCGAGCGCGCCCTTGTACGGTGTATACATCTGCGCTAAAAGCGGGTCGGTGATGCTGCTGTCTGCAGTGCTGACGATGCGCGTCAGGCGTTGATCAAGCAGCGCTTTCAAAACGAAACCGGCCGGCAGGCCAAGAGCTGCGCCCAGGGCTATGCCTGGCAATCCCAGCGTGGCGCCCGCAGCAGCACCTATCGCCAACATTAAAGCGCTGGGCACGATGTGCAGCACTAGCCCAGACCAATCTGTCGCAGTGGCTTTACCCCCTTTGTTCAAGCGCTGGTAAAGGGCCTCAGCGCGTTCGACCTGGCCCGCCGTGGTTTTTACTCGTACTGATTCATAACCCTGAATATCACCGCGCTCATAGATGGGCGTGACGAAAGCGTTAACCCAATAATGGTCGCCGTTTTTGCAGCGGTTTTTGATGATACCCATCCAGGCATGACCTTGTTTTAGGTCGCCCCACAGATGGCCAAATACTGCCGCAGGTGTATCTGGATGACGCACCATGTTGTGCGGGCTGCCGATTAGCTCTTCCCGGTTATAGCCGCTGACATCGACGAAAGCATCGTTACAGTAGGTGATGATGCCCTTGATATTGGTCGTGGAGATGAGACGCTGCTCTTTAGGAAAGCTGCGTTCGCGCTGGGTAACCGGTTGATTGTTGCGCATGGGGCATCCTTGATTGCTCTGGGTGGGAGTCATTCACCCATTCTGTTGTCTATGCTTGAGTATAACTGACGTACCGACGGCTCTGGATGGCTGGTTGCAGGCATCGTTAATCATCAGTACGGTAAAAACAGTGATGTAAACAGTTTAAATAACGGCAATAACCCTGAGAAAAGTACAGACGCGCAATTATTGCCGCCTACCTATTTGCGATTAATTTAATCTGGAATGACGTTGAGTCCAGAATAAAGAATAAAGAGTAAAGCCAATCAAGTGCTGGCAAAAAGCCGGCCGAGAGGAGAATAGCTGCATGTCCGTAGCCAATAGCTTGAACACGCATTCTACGCTGGATGTCGACGGCAAGACCTACCAGTTCCATTCCCTGCGCAAAGCCGCTGAGCAGCTGAAGGGTATCGATAATTTACCCAAGTCGTTGAAGGTACTGCTGGAAAATCTGCTGCGTAACGAAGATGGCGAGACCGTTACCCCGGACGATATTCAGGCAATGGCCGATTGGCTTGAGGCGCGGCATTCTGACCGCGAAATTCAATATCGTCCAGCGCGCGTGCTGATGCAGGACTTTACCGGCGTGCCGGCGGTGGTCGATCTTGCCGCGATGCGCGACGCTATCGCGAGAGCAGGCGGTGACCCTCAGCAGATCAACCCGCTCTCACCGGTCGACTTGGTGATTGACCACTCAGTGATGGTGGATAACTTTGCGAGCGATGACGCCTTTGAAGATAACGTTGAGATGGAGATGCAGCGCAATGGCGAGCGTTATGCCTTTTTGCGTTGGGGCCAAACGGCCTTCGATAATTTCCGCGTTGTGCCACCGGGCACCGGCATTTGCCATCAGGTTAACCTCGAATATCTGGCGCAAAGCGTCTGGGCAGCGGAGGTGGATGGCAAGCTGTGGGCTTATCCAGACACGCTGGTAGGTACTGACTCACACACCACTATGGTCAACGGTTTGGGTGTGCTCGGTTGGGGTGTGGGCGGTATTGAAGCTGAGGCGGCAATGCTCGGCCAGCCAGTTTCCATGCTGATACCTGAAGTGGTTGGCTTTAAGTTGACCGGTAAGTTGCCCGAGGGCATGACCGCTACCGACCTCGTACTGACGGTCACCCAGATGTTGCGCAAGCACGGTGTAGTCGGCAAGTTTGTTGAATTTTATGGTGATGGCCTGGCAGACCTGCCCCTGGCCGACCGCGCGACTATCGCTAATATGGCGCCGGAATATGGCGCTACCTGCGGTTTCTTCCCGGTGGATGAGATTACCCTTGGCTACATGCGCCTAACCGGTCGCCCGGATGAAGTGGTGGCGCGCGTGGAGGCTTATAGCAAAGCGCAGGGTTTGTGGCGCGAACCGGGTGATGAGCCAGCCTTTACCGATAGCTTGCATCTGGATATGGCTGAGGTAGTGGCGAGCTTAGCGGGGCCAAAACGCCCGCAAGATCGTGTTGCGCTGCCAGATATTCCTAAAGCCTTTGATGATCTGTTGGCACTGCAGGTCGCGCCAGAAGATCAAGCAGAAGCGCGCTTGGAAGGCGAGGGTGGCGGTGGCACTGCCGTCGGCGCGCAGAATGCGCAGGCGAGTATCACGGTCGATGGCAAAGAGCATGTGATGAGCCACGGCGCAGTGGTGATCGCGGCTATCACTTCCTGCACCAATACGTCGAATCCCAGCGTGATGATGGCTGCGGGCTTGGTAGCCAAGAAGGCGATTGAACGTGGCTTGATGCGCAAACCTTGGGTTAAAACGTCTCTGGCTCCGGGTTCCAAAGTGGTCACCGATTATCTCGACAAGGCAGGCCTGACGAATTATCTGGATCAGCTGGGGTTCAACTTGGTCGGCTATGGTTGCACCACGTGCATCGGCAACTCTGGCCCGTTGCCGGATGATGTTGCCCATGCGGTGAGCGAGAACGATCTGGTGGTGTCGGCGGTGCTATCAGGTAATCGCAACTTCGAAGGCCGCGTGCATCCGCAAGTCAAAGCAAATTGGCTGGCGTCGCCACCGTTGGTAGTTGCTTACGCGCTGGCGGGCAACACTCGGCTTAATCTGGCGGAAGAACCACTGGGTCTGGATGCCGACAACAAACCGGTATTCCTCAAGGACGTGTGGCCTAGCAACGCAGAGATCGCAGAGGCGGTAGCCCTGGTTGAAGACGGTATGTTCCGTTCACGTTATGCCGATGTATTCAGCGGCGACGAGCATTGGCAGTCTATTCAAATCAACGAAGGCAAGACTTACGCTTGGCAGGAGGATTCAACTTACGTTAAGAATCCACCGTACTTCGATGATATTGATCAGCCGATCAAGCCGCTGAAGGATGTCAATCAGGCGCGCGTACTGGCGGTATTTGGTGACTCCATCACCACTGACCACATTTCGCCCGCAGGTAACATCAAGGCCAGCTCACCGGCTGGCGAATATTTGCAAAGCCTGGGCGTTAAGCCGGAAGATTTTAACTCCTATGGCTCGCGTCGCGGCAACCACGAAGTGATGATGCGCGGCACCTTCGCCAATATCCGTATTCGTAACCGCATGCTCGGTGGCGAAGAGGGCGGTGAGACCATTCATACGCCTAGTGGCGAACGTATGTCGATCTACGATGCAGCCATGCGCTATCAGCAAGAAGCCACTCCCTTGGTGGTGTTGGCGGGCAAAGAATACGGCACGGGTTCTAGCCGAGATTGGGCAGCCAAAGGCACTATTTTGCTGGGTGTTAAAGCCGTAATTGCCGAGAGTTTTGAGCGGATTCACCGCTCTAACTTGGTCGGCATGGGCGTGTTGCCGCTGCAGTTCAAGGAAGGGCAAAGCCTGGTCAACCTGGGCTTGGACGGCCATGAAGTGATCGATATTCAAGGCATCGATGACAATCTCAAACCGGGCCAGACGCTGAAGGTTACAGCGCTCACCAGCAAGGGCGATAAGGTCAACTTTGAGGTGCTTTGCCGGATTGATACCCGCAATGAAATTGACTATTTCAAGGCCGGCGGGATTTTGCACTACGTACTGCGTGATCTAATTGGTTCTTAACCGTTAATTTAAGTTGGATCCCGTAAGGTAAGGCCACCTCTCTGAATTGGTGGCTTCATCTAAGCCCCGCTCATCGAGTGGGGCTTTTTTATGCGCATTATTTATTGAGCCTTCTTGATGGGTAGGAAGTGCCACATTCGTTTGCGTTAGAGCTGACATAAGCTAGGGGCCGACATTAAGTACTACGTATATCTAGTTGCGGCTTTGTTATCAGTGCTGGTATACCACTATTAAATAGCTATCGCGTCGAGGAAGACGATGGTTTCAGAGCAAATGATTGCGCCTTATCCCGAGCACGAAGCAGAGCGACAAAAGCGGGTGGATGAACTCTATCTCACCAGCCACAGTCAAGATCCGGTTTTCGAGAAGCTGGTTGAAATTACGGCTAGGTGCTTGAAAGTACCCATCGCGTTTGTGTCTATTTTGGACAACCAACGACAGTGGTTTTTGGCTCGAGTTGGCCTCGGGTTAGAAGAAACCCCGCGCAATCAGTCGTTTTGTTTCTATGCAGGCCCGCAGCAGCTGCCGCTTCAGGTTTCCGACGCGAGTGTCGATCCCCGATTTCAACATAATCCGCTGGTAACGGGGCACCCAGGTATTCGCTTCTATGCTGGCGTACCGCTGGTTACTGAAGACGGATTGATTCTCGGGTCTCTCTGCATCATAGACACCCAACCTCGGCATGAGCTGGATGAAGCTGAGCTGACTTTGATGCAGAAGTTGGCGGGTGTCGTTATGGCACGGATGACCTCCATGCGCGACAAAAGCTTCGTCGATCCTACAACGGGCTTGTTCAACAGTGTGCGGCTAAGTGACGACATTCTGCGTTTGCAGGAACGGGCGGCGTCTAGCACCGTGATCCTTTTAGATGCGTATGCGTTGCAGTACGTGAAAGACGTTGTGAAAGCACTTGGATTTGGCTTTTTTAATGATTTGCTGATCGAAACGACGCGTACTTTGCACCAGATTTTGCCTCGAGGCATCGGCCTCTACAAAGCGAGCCCGACTCGCTTCGCTATCTTGCTTGAAGACACCTCACGGCAGGCCTGCGAAGCTCTCAGCGTCCGCTTGCTAGAGAGTTTAAAGCAACCGATTTTATGTCAGGGAATTCCGATTCAAGCCCAGGCGGCGATTGGTTTACTGCCGCTTCATCCGGGCATAGCTGATCACTCCAGTTGGTTGCGTTTGGGTATAAGTGCTGCTGACTATGCGAGCAGTCTCAATGAGTGTTGGGCTTGGTTTAAACCCGAGTTGGAGTTGGCTCATCAGAGGTCGTTTTTACTCCTAGGCGGTATTGCGGAAGCCTTGCGATCTGATGATCAATTCCGCTTGGTCTACCAGCCAAAGATCAGCATGACAGACGGACGATGCACTGGAGTAGAAGCACTTTTGCGTTGGACACACCCTGAGCTCGGCAATGTTGGGCCTACCGAGTTTATTCCCTTGGCAGAAAAGACCGCGCTGGTCCATGACTTGACGCTGTGGGTATTGCACAAGGCGTTACAACAGTTGAGTGAATGGCAAGCATCGGGACTGGATTTGACAGTGTCGATTAACATCTCAGCAGGCGATCTTGAAACGCCAGTATTTGCAGAGCAACTACGAGAACAGATGCAGCACTTTGGCGTTAAGCCTGAAGCGCTTGAGTTGGAATTTACTGAGAGTGTGTTGATAAGCAACCCACGAGCAATGAGTGAGCAACTGCAGAGTCTCAGAGATGAAGGCGTACAGGTGGCGATTGATGATTTTGGAACCGGTTACAGCAATTGGTCCTATCTGCGTCAAGTACCCGCATCGGCGTTAAAAATAGACAAATCATTTGTCGATGGCTTACAGGAACACGCGGTAGATAGGCGTTTGGTCAGAACTATTATCGATCTAGCGCATGACTTGGGTTATCGGGTGATAGCCGAAGGTGTGGAAACCCAAAAGGACTATGATCTGCTCGCATCCTGGAGCTGCGATGAGGCGCAGGGCTACCTAATAGCTAAGCCTATGCCGCCAGATGCATTGGTAGAATGGCTTGTTCAGAGGCCTGATTTGGCCTGACTCTCACGTTGATCTACGGGGCGAGCTTCCTTGCATTCCCCTCCCGGAATGCCCACATGAGCTAAGCCTGCGGCGCGATGTCACAGGCATTTCCGGTTAATACACATTTTGTAACATGTTATGATTCTCATTCGTTATCAGATTTTCTCTGACAAGGTTGAGACTCATGCTCGTTCCCTTTCTGATCATGCTGCGTGAAGGCCTTGAGGCCGCGCTGATTGTCGGCATCATCGCCAGTTATTTGCGCCAAACCGGGCGCGGGGCCTGGATGCCCGCTGTCTGGATCGGTATTTTTCTGGCGACCACATTGGCCTTGCTGGTGGGCGCTGGGTTGCAACTGGTTAGTGCCGAGTTCCCGCAGCGACAGCAGGAAATGTTCGAGGCAGTGGTCGGCTTGATTGCGGTAGGCGTGCTGACCTGGATGGTGTTCTGGATGCGCCGGGCGGCGCAGGGATTACGCAGCGAGCTCACCGGCGCGCTGGACAGTGCCTTTGCTAGCGGCCACAGCCACACCTATGCATTGATCGGCATGGTGTTTCTGGCTGTAGCCCGTGAAGGGCTCGAATCGGTTTTCTTCCTATTGGCGGTGTTTCAGCAAAGCCAGAGTAGTGCCGCTCCGCTGGGCGCACTTTTAGGTGTCATCTGCTCTGTATTCGCGGGCTGGGCCTTTTATCGCGGCAGCTTACGCCTGAATCTAAAGCATTTTTTCAGGATCACCGGTCTGTTTATTTTGCTGGTGGCGGCAGGCCTGCTTGCTGGCTCTGTACGCGCCTTGCATGAGGCCGGTTGGTGGAATCATGCCCAGCAAATCCTGTTTGATCTAAGCAACTGGCTACCACTGGACACGCCCTTGGGTAGTGTTTTCGCCGGCGTTTTTGGCTACCAACCGGCGCCTAGCCTCAGCGAAGTAGTGGCTTATGTTGGCTTCCTGACGATCACCCTGTTGCTGTTCTTTCGCCCCCGTCGTCTCGCGCCTTCGTTGGTGCGGGTCGAGCCTGCTCGCTAAAACCCGAAACGAGTTTTTTATGTCTGATTCGTCAACTTCTTCCCGGCCGCCTTCTTCCAGGTTGCTGCGCATTTGCATGGTCTTGGCTGCTGTATTGATGCTGGCAGCGCTTGCGCTGTTCTATTTTTCATTGAGCAAGCGTTCGGCCTCAGATGAGCAGGGCACCCGCGTGACCATTACCGCCAAGGGCTGTGAGCCGAATGCGCTCAGCGTGCCGGCAGGGCGCCACCGCTTTATCGTCATCAACCAATCCGAACGGGCGACCGAGTGGGAGATTCTCGATGGCGTAATGGTGCTGGAGGAGCGCGAGAATATCGCGCCACAGTTACAACAGCAGATCACTACCACGCTGGCGCCGGGTGAATACCAGATGACTTGCGGTTTGCTGAGTAATCCGCGCGGCACGCTGACGGTAACGGCCGTTGCAGGCCAGTCGGCGGTTGCCAAGGTATCGGCCAAAGCCTTTATTGGCCCGCTCGCCGAGTACCGGGTTTATCTCATCCTGCAGGGTAGGCAGTTGCAAAAGGCAGTAGACACGCTGCAAAGCGCTATTGCCGAAAACGATCTGACCGCCGCGCAGCGGGCTTACCAGGAGGCTCGTAGAGCCGATCAGCACATGGCGCTTGCGGTTGGGATGTTCAGTGATCTGGATCAGCGTCTGAATGCGCGGGCTGACTACTTTGCCGAGCGCGAGCGGGATGCGGATTTTATTGGCTTCCACCGTCTCGCCGAAGGGTTGTTTGTGCAGCAGAGCCTAGACGGGCTGGCGCCAGTGGCGCAGCAGCTGAACACCGACGTGCAGCTGCTGCGCGAGCGACTCAGTAACGATGGCGTGCCGGCCTCACAGTTGGCCAATGGCATGGCGCGGGTGCTGCAATCCTGGCACGACTATCAGCAATCGCAAACCCAGCTGAGTGACAGCGAGCTGGCTGATGTACGTGGGCTGCAGCAGGGCGCTGAGAAGGTGGTGTCGTTGCTCATGCCGTTGCTGCAAGGCTCGCCGAGCGAAGCTGCGCCGCTGCAGCAATCCGCCGTGGCGCTGGAGCAGGCCCTGCAACAAGCGAACGTGAACAGAACGGAGTTGTTGCAGCAGACCCAAGCCTTGGCCAATGCGCTGGCGAAGGTCAATGAGACGCTAACGCCAGCCTACTAAGAACGCCGCTTTTGGGTTAACACAAGGTTGAATAGATGAGCGAGTACGACGAAATTCCTTCAGGTTGCCCGTTCGGCGGGCTGAACCGCCGGCGCTTTTTGCAAGGCCTTGGCGCCGCCGGTTTGGGTGCAGCGGCAGCAGGTGTCAGTGGATCGGCATTGGCTGGGCAGGCTGGTAAAGCGGCGGAAGTCACCGACGCGCCTTCTAGCCCGGCGACTCATCAATCGCACGACTTTTTTGGTGAGCACCAACAGGGCATTACCACGCCCCGTCCCGCCGTGGGCATGTTGGTTGCCTTTGATGTGCTGGCGCGTGATCGCGAAGGCCTTGAGCGCTTGTTGCGTGTGTTGACCGAACGTATCGCTTTTCTCACTAACGGCGGTACCTATGAGCAGCGCGATGCGCGTTTCCCACCGGTTGATTCGGGCATTCTTGGGCCGACCATCGCGCCGGATGCGCTGACCATTACCTTGTCGGTCGGTGCTTCGTTGTTTGATCAGCGCTTTGCTCTGGCTGCGGCTAAGCCACGCCACCTGCAACGCATGGCGGGGTTTCCTAATGACGCATTGGATGCCGCACTTTGTCATGGCGATCTCTCGCTACAGTTTTGTGCCAACACCGAAGGCAACACCATCCATGCCCTGCGTGACATCATCAAAAACACCCCTGGCCTGCTGATGGTGCGCTGGAAGCAGCAGGGCACCGTGCCGGTAATGGCACCCCGTGCGGATGGCTCTACCGAGAGTGCCCGCAACTACTTGGGCTTTCGTGACGGCACGGCCAACCCACAAACTGATGATCGTAAGTTGATGCAAGACGTGGTGTGGGTTGACGGCAGCGAAGGTGAGCCTGAGTGGGCCAAGCACGGTAGCTATCAAGCGGTGCGCATTATTCGTAACTTTGTCGAGCGCTGGGACCGCACTCCGCTGCAGGAGCAACAGGCGATCTTTGGCCGCTTGCGCGACAGCGGCGCGCCTATGAGCGGCGGCGTAGAGCACGATGAGCCGCAGTACGCGAATGACCCCAAGGGTGAAATTACCGCCCTGGATTCACATATTCGCTTGGCCAATCCGCGCACTACAGACAGTCAGAGAAATCTGATTCTGCGTCGCCCATTCAATTATTCCAACGGCGCTGAAGCCAATGGCCAATTGGATATGGGCCTGCTGTTTATTGCCTATCAGGCAAACCTTGAAGCGGGTTTTATCACGGTGCAGAAACGCCTCGATGGTGAGCCGCTTGAGGAGTACATAAAGCCGATTGGTGGGGGCTATTTCTTTACCCTACCCGGCATCCAACAAGGGGATTTTCTCGGTAGCAGCATGCTGGCGGCAAGCTAGCCATGCGCACTCGCCCTGCAGTTCGTAGATTAGTCACAACCTCATCGCCTATCTTGGCAGGAGACACACAATGTCATTACCACGCACTCTCTTAATTGCCGCCAGCGCTTTTGGCTTACTCGGCCTACAAGCAACCGCACAGGCCGCGGTTGCGCCGCAGGATTTGGTCGCACCGATCACCGATTACAAACTCTATGTGCTGGATAACCTTGAGCAGTTCACCAGCCATAGCCGTGAATTTACCGATGCGATCAAGGCGGGAGATTTGGCCAAAGCCCAGGAGTTGTACGCGCCATCGCGTGTGTATTATGAGCGTATCGAGCCGATCGCCGAGCTGTTTGCTGATCTGGATGCCAGTATCGATGCCCGCGAAGATGATTACGAGAAAGGTGTTAAAGATCCGGTGTTCACCGGGTTTCATCGATTGGAATACGGCCTGTTTCACGACCAAAGCACTGACGGTATGCAGCCCTTTGCTGAACGCCTGATGAGCGATATTGAAGACCTGAATCAACGCGTTCAAGGCCTGACCTTTCCGCCGGAAATCGTGGTTGGTGGCGCAGCAGCGCTGATGGAAGAAGTCGCCGCTACCAAGGTGTCGGGTGAGGAAGACCGCTACAGCCGAACCGACCTCTGGGATTTTCAGGGCAACGTGGATGGCGCGAAGAAAATCTTTGAACTGGTCAAGCCGCTGGCGAGTAAAGAAGATGCTGCTTTCGTGGCGCGCGTAGAGGATAACTTCGCGTCAATGGAAGCGACCCTGTCTCATTACTATGTGGAAGAGGGCAACGTGGAGAGTGGTTTTGTTACTTATGACAAGGTCAGTGATGCGGATCGTCGTGCGCTGGTTGGCCCGGTTACCGTGTTGGCTGAGGAGCTGTCTACGCTGCGTGGTCTTCTGGGTCTGAACTGATTCTTGTGCTTGCCGGGCCGGCCTCTGGTCGAGATGGAACTCGACCTTCCATTGGAGTGTGCTGTTGTATAGCTCGCGCGTTGCGGGGTTGGGTTTTGGTTTATGGAGGGCCGGGTTCCATCCCGGCCAGCGGTGTTGGTGCTGGCACCGTTGGTCGAGATGGAACTCGACCTTCCATGGCGTGTGCGGTTATGTTGGTTGTGCGGTGTGGGGTTGGACTTTGGTTTTTGGAGGGCCGGGTTCCATCCCGGCCAGCAGGGTTGGTGTTGACTCCGCTGGTCGAGATGGAACTCGACCTTCCATTGGGGAGCGCTGTTGTGTGGTCAGAGATGCCTATAGCCACCTGCTGCCTTAGTCGCGCACGCGGCGAATGGCGTCCAGCCAGCCGTCGTATAACTCATCGCGCTTTTCTTCGCTCATTTGGGGGCTGAAGGTGCGTTCGCAGGCCCAGTGCTTGGCGATGTGCTCCAAGCTGTCGAAGATGCCTAGTTGTAATCCGGCCAGGTACGCCGCGCCCAACGCGGTGGTTTCGGTCACTTCCGGGCGGTCTACGGTCACGCCGAGAATGTTCGCCAACTCCTGTACTACCCAATTATTGATTACCATACCGCCGTCTATTCGCAGCGCGGCGGTACTGTGCGCGCCATCGGCGGTCATGGCATCCAGTAGGTCACGGGTCTGGAAGCAGACTGACTGCAGCCCCGCAGTAACAATCTGCGCGATGCCAGTATCGCGGGTCAGGCCGAATATGGCGCCCCGGGCGGCAGGGTCCCAATAGGGCGCGCCCAGACCGGTAAAGGCGGGGACCAGATACACGCCGGTATTGCCACCGGCTTCGCGTGCCAGCGCTTCAGTCTCGCCAGCGTTTTGAATCAGTTTGAGACCGTCACGCAGCCATTGAATTGCCGCACCAGCCACGAAAATACTGCCTTCCAATGCATAGGTGGTCTCGCCGTTCAAACGGTAGCCGACGGTCGTCAGCAGACGATTTTGCGATCGCACCGGTTGCTTACCGGTGTTCATCACCATAAAACAGCCGGTACCGTAGGTGCTCTTGACCATACCGGGGGCGAAACAGGCCTGGCCTATCAACGCCGCTTGTTGGTCGCCGGCGATCCCGCAGACGGGGATGCTGGCGCCGAGTACCGCAGGGTCTGTGGTGCCGAAGTCGGCAGCGCTGTCCATTACTTCCGGCAGCAGGCTGGCGGGGATATCGAGCAGGGCTAGAAGTTCTTCATCCCAGCACTGCTGATGGATGTTGAACAGCATGGTGCGCGATGCGTTGGTGGCGTCAGTGCGGTGTACTTTGCCGCCAGTCAGGCGCCAGAGCAAAAAGCTGTCTACCGTGCCAAAACGCAGTTCGCCGCGTTCGGCACGTTCGCGTGCTCCTTCTACGTTCTCCAAGAGCCAGCGCAGTTTAGTGGCAGAAAAGTAGGGGTCGATCAACAGGCCGGTGAGCTCGGTTACCTTGTCTTCGTGGCCGGCGGCTTTCAGCTCAGCACAGAAGTCGGCGGTGCGGCGGTCTTGCCAAACGATAGCCCGGTGCAGCAACTCGCCGGTTTTAGCATCCCAGAGCAGGGTGGTTTCGCGCTGATTGGTAATACCGATCCCGGCAACTTGCTCGGCGCTGATACCGGCCTTCTCGAGTACCTCACGGCAAACCGCCAGGGTGCTATTCCAGATGTCTTCGCCGTCGTGCTCTACCCAGCCGTCTTGTGGAAAGTGTTGAGCAAACTCTTGCTGCGCGGTGAACTGGGGTTTGCCTTCGGCTGAGAAAAGTATAGCGCGGCTGCTGGTCGTGCCCTGGTCGATGGCGAGAATCGGGTTGGCCATAGCGCTGAAATCCTGTGGTTGTCGGTCTTGTTATACGAATAGGCGGTTAGTCGCGGCAGAGCTCACATAGTTGCGCGCTGGTGTGCTGGCGCAAATCATCGGCGGTCAGCTCTATTTCCAACCCACGGCGCCCGCCGCTGATGTACACAGTAGGCCAGTTTGTTGCGCTGGCATCAATAAAGGTGCGCAAGCGCTTCTTCTGCCCCAGTGGGCTAATGCCACCGATAAGGTAACCGGTGCTACGCTGGGCTGCTGCTGGATCGGCCATGGCGGTTTTCTTTACCTTAGCTGCAGCAGCGAGCGCCTTGAGATTGAGCTTTTCGCTCACGGGCACTACAGCAACCAATAGCTCGCCGGTCTCCGTGGCGGCCAGCAGGGTCTTGAATACGCGGCCGTGTGCCAAGCCCAGTTTGTCAGCCGCTTCAGTGCCGTAGGATTCGGCCTGTGGGTCGTGGGTATAGCGATGCAGCTGGTAGCTGACGCGGGCTTTGTCGAGTAATTTTGTCGCGGGAGTCATGGCGCTTCACCAACGGGTAACGGGCCACAGATTAAACTGCCCAACGCGCTGCGCCAAGCTGAGAGCTAGTTATTCGTGTGGCGCTTGCGGGCGGCGCGACTACGTTGTAAAACAAGCGGGCGCGGGATTGCGCAGGTTTTCGGAGATGTAGATGTTGAAGCCCCATCCAGAAGAGCGCCGTATTGCCCGACCAGCAGGGCAAGCCCCGATATATGATCTGGTAGTTATTGGCGGTGGCGTGAACGGCGCAGGGATCGCCAATGATGCAGCCGGTCGTGGGCTCTCTGTACTCTTGTGCGAACAACATGATCTTGGTTCGCATACGTCCTCCGCCAGCAGCAAACTGGTGCACGGCGGGCTGCGTTATCTTGAGCACTATGAGTTCAGGCTGGTGCGCGAGGCGCTGGGTGAGCGCGAGGTGTTATTGAATAAGGCCCCGCACATTATCTGGCCGCTACGTTTTGTGTTGCCACATAGGCCCCATCTGCGGCCGCGCTGGATGTTGCGTGCCGGATTGTTTCTTTACGATCACCTGGGCAAACGTACTACCTTGCCGGGGTCCACCGGCGGCCCGCTGAACGGCCAAGGGCCGCTCAACCCCGAGATCAATTACGCATTCGAGTATTCCGATTGCTGGGCTGATGATGCCCGCCTGGTGGTGCTCAACGCAGTGCAAGCAGCTAGCCTGGGCGCAGATATCCGGCCTTACACCTGCTGCGAGTCTGCGCGCCGTGAGGGTGATCTTTGGCAGGTCGATTTGTTGGTGGGTGATGATGTTCGTGAAACCGTGCAGGCTCGTGCACTGGTGAATGCTGCAGGCCCTTGGGCCGCACGAGTGATGGAACGGGTGGTGTCCACCCGTTCGCCCTATGGCGTGCGCTTGGTACAGGGCAGCCACATTGTGGTGCCACAACTTCATCACGGGCGTCAGGCTTATATTCTGCAAAACGAAGATGATCGCATCGTGTTTGTGCTGCCCTATGAGGGCGAGTACTCCTTGATCGGCACTACCGATGTCGATTTTCAGGGTGACCCTTCTCAGGTGCAACCTACAGAGGAAGAGATCGACTATCTGTTGCAGGTGGTTAATGCGCACTTCAAGCGGCAATTGAAGCATGCAGATATCCGCCATCGATTTTCCGGCGTCAGGCCGTTGATCAGCGATGCCAGCGAAGACGACCCTTCAGCGGTCAGTCGCGATTACAGTCTCACGCTGGAAGGTGCGCCAGGAGAAGCGCCGTTGCTGGCGGTCTACGGTGGCAAACTGACGACTTACCGACGCCTTGCCGAAGCGGCCATGGAGAAGCTCAAACCCTGGTTCCCTGCGGCCAACCCGAGCTGGACTGCGCAATATGCCTTGGCGGGTGGCGACTTTGATTCGCATGACAGCCTGAGTGGTGAACTGAAGGCTGAATATCCTTGGCTTACCGATCAGCAGCTTGATCGTTTCGTACACTGCTACGGCACGCTGAGTCGGGTGTTTCTGCGCGGTATACGCTCTCAGGCAGATATGGGTGAGCAGTTTGGCGCGGGGCTGACGGAGCGCGAAATCAAGTACTTGCGTGAACGTGAGTGGGCGAGCGACCTTGAGGCGATTCTCTGGCGGCGGACCAAGTTGGGGCTGCATTTGAGTGCTGAGCAGCAAGCGCGGCTGCAGGCGTATTTACTGGAATTGGCGGGTGAGATTTTAGCGGTGTGACTTGGGGATTGTTAAGGTGGGCATGGCCAAGCATGCCCCCTAAACTCGCCTAAAGCCTACAATGCTGTCGATCTGCGTCACAAGTTTGCTTCACACTCCATGTTGAAGCGTTAATCACTGCGCTTGGCACTAACCCCTTCAAGCGTCGCAAACGACGTATCTTTGGCCGTCAACAAAAAATCCTGTAAGTACGACATCTCCAGCATGTCTTCACGCACGGCCGCGTAAAGTGTGCCGAATAAACCCTCTGGCCCCAGTTTGCGGGCGCTGACGTAACCCTTGTTCAGATACTCGGCCATAGCCCAGTTGGGCAAACAACAAACGCCACGGCCGGAAGCAACCAGCTGCATCATCATTACCGTCATCTCGGCGGTGCGCAGGGTCGCGGGTTCGATACCGGCAGGGTCGAGAAATTGTTTGAAGATGTCGAGTCGCTCGCGGTCCACGGGATAGCTGATCAGGGTTTCATTGGCCAAATCCTCAGGGCGTACGTAACTCTGGCCGCTCAGCGGATGCTGATTACTCACGGCCAAGAGCGCTTCGTAAGTGAACAGCGGCACATAGCTGATGCCGGCGATATCCAGCGGGTCTGAGGTCACTACCAAATCGAGATCACCGCGCGCCAAGGCGGGCAGTGGGGCGAAGAAGAACCCTGAGGCAAAATCCACTTCAACATCGGGCCAGGCATTGCGGAACTGGTCAATGGTTGGCATGAGCCATTGAAAGCAACTGTGGCACTCAATCGCCATATGCAAGCGCCCGGCTTGGCCACCGGCTAAGCGCTGAATATCTCGTTCGGCTTGTCGCGCTTGCGGCAGCACGCTGTCGGCGAGGCGCAGCAAGCGCAGCCCAGCACTGGTAAAGCGCACTGGTTTGCTCTTGCGCACGAACAGACTCATGCCGAGCTTTTCTTCCAAATCTTTCAGTTGATGTGACAGCGCCGATTGCGTCAGGTGCAAGCGATCCGCGGCTTCCACCAAACTTTCGGCTTCGCGCAGGGTAGCAAGAGTGCGCAGGTGGCGAATTTCCAGCACGGCAGTGGCCTCTGTCTGTATGAGTAGAATTGAACTATAGCATGAGAAAGATGAGTTTGATTCAGCAGGGCTCGAGGCTCAGCATAGCGCCATTGATTCATATACAGGAGAACATCATGGCGCTGGCACACAATCTGGGCTTTCCTCGCATTGGCAAGCAACGCGAACTAAAGAAGGCACTTGAAACCTATTGGGCAGGCAACAGTGATTTGGCAACGCTGCAAGGCGTTGGCCGCGATCTACGCAAAACCCATTGGCAGTTGCAGGCTGACGCCGGCGTGCAACTCCTACCAGTAGGAGACTTTGCCTGGTACGACCAGGTGCTGACCCACAGCTTGATGGTCGGAGTGATACCGCCGCGCTTTGAAGAGAATGCAGCGCCCAGCATGGACACCCTGTTTGCCATGGCGCGCGGTGTAAATAATGCTGGCAAGAGTACCTTCGCCTGCGAGATGACTAAATGGTTCGATACCAACTATCACTATCTTGTGCCTGAGTTTACTGCCGAGCAAACCTTCAGTCTGCAATGGACCCAGTTGTTTGAAGAGGTAGCTGAGGCGCAAGCGCTGGGCCATGCGGTTAAGCCAGTGGTGCTTGGCCCGCTGACGTATTTGTGGCTGGGTAAGGTCAAAGGCGAGAGCTTTAATCGTCTGGATTTACTGGAGCGGCTGTTACCCGTTTACGATCAGCTGCTAGAGCGTTTGGCAGATCAGGGTGTGGAGTGGGTGCAGATTGATGAGCCTGCGTTAGTGATGGATTTGCCACAGGAATGGAAAGTAGCTTATGAGCGAGCCTATAACCAACTGCAACGCGCCCCGGTAAAACTGTTACTGGCTACCTATTTCGGCGGCCTGGAAGACAACCTTGGCCTCGCTTGTGCCTTGCCGGTAGACGGTTTGCACGTGGATCTAGTGCGCGCACCGGATCAATTATTGCTGCTGCTCGATCGCTTACCCGCATACAAGGTGTTGTCACTCGGAGTTGTTAACGGCCGTAACATTTGGCGTGCTGAACTGACTGACCTTCTGGAGCTGCTGCGTAGCGCCGAGCAGCGTTTGGGCGAGCGCCTCTGGGTTGCTCCCAGCTGTTCATTACTGCACTGTCCGGTGGATCTGACGCAGGAAGATCAGCTGGACGCGGATCAACTGAGTTGGCTGGCCTTTGCTCGGCAGAAGGTGGAAGAGGTCGGGTGCCTGGCTGCTGCGCTCAATCGTTCGACGGATAGAGATTGGGAAGCGGAACTAGGCGCTTCGGCAGCGGCATGTGCGGAACGTCGCAGCTCCGCGCGTCGACATAACCCGCAAGTGACGGCCCGCCTGGCAGGCGTTACCGCAGCACAGGCTAAGCGTAACTCGGCGTATCCACAGCGGGCGGCGGCGCAGCAACGCAAACTGAATCTGCCTTTGTGGCCCACCACCACCATCGGTTCTTTTCCGCAGACCAGCGAGATACGCGCTAGTCGCAGCGCTTATAAACGTAAGGAATTGAGCGAAGCGGACTACGTTGCTGCCATGCAGGCAGAGATCGCAGCGGTAGTTCGTGAGCAGGAAGCGCTCGGTTTGGATGTGCCGGTGCACGGCGAAGCCGAGCGTAACGACATGGTCGAGTACTTTGGCGAGCAGCTAGACGGTTACCTGTTTACCCGCTTTGGCTGGGTGCAGAGCTATGGCTCACGCTGTGTGAAACCGCCGGTGATCTTTGGTGATATCAGTCGGCCTAAGGCGATGACTGTAGAGTGGACGCGCTACGCGCAGAGCCTCACCGACAAACCCATGAAAGGCATGTTGACCGGTCCGGTAACCATCCTGTTCTGGTCTTTCCAGCGCGAAGATGTCACCCAGGAAACCAGTGCAAGGCAGCTGGCGTTGGCCATTGGTGATGAGGTGCGTGATCTGGAGCAGGCCGGGATCGGCATTATCCAGATCGACGAGCCGGCTTTCCGCGAAGGCTTGCCGTTGCGCAAGGCTGCGCAGCCTGCCTATCTAAACTGGGCGGCTGAGGTATTCCGCCTGAGTTGTGCGGGTGTAACGGATGAAACGCAGATTCATACCCACATGTGCTACAGCGAGTTCAACGACATTCTGGGTTCGATTGCCGACATGGATGCAGACGTAATTACCATCGAGACATCGCGCTCGGACATGGAGCTGCTGGATGCCTTTGGCGAGTTTGCTTACCCGAATGCGGTAGGGCCGGGTGTGTATGACATTCACTCGCCACGCGTGCCCGACCGCGAAGAGATGCTACGCCTGCTGCGTAAGGCGGCGGCAGTGGTGCCGGTGGAACGCCTGTGGGTTAACCCTGATTGCGGTTTGAAAACCCGTGGCTGGCCGGAAACCCGCGCGGCTTTGGCGGCGATGGTCGGCGCTGCGCAGCAGTTACGAGCAGAGGCGAGCTGACCGGCGGCAGCGGTTCTCCTGTGTTTTGCTTCAACCGGAACGCTGCAGCCTGTAGAGTAGCGGCCGGTTAACGAGCGGGAGCGCGTCATGCAAGAACTGTTGCTACATTGTCGTCCAGGTTTTGAAGGGGAAGCTGCCGCAGAAATGCAGGAGCTATCAGCCGAGCAGGGTATCGCTGGCTACGCTATCGCACAGGATGGCGCGGCCGTGGTGCGCTTTGTCTGCCCGCAGGCTGGCGATGCCGAGCAGCTGATGCGCGCCATTCGCTTCAGTCACCTTATTTTCGCTCGTCAGTGGGCGGTGGGCAGTTGGCTGGACGTTGACCCTGAAGATCGCATCACCCCGATCATCACCGCCTGTGCGCAGGGTCCGATTGCCTCCGAACTCTGGATGGAAACCGCCGACACCAACGACGGCAAGGCCTTGGCTGCCTTGACCAAAAAGTTGCGCGCGCCGCTCGAGCGCTCGCTCACCAAAACCCGCTTTGTGCGCCCCAACAAAACCGATCTGCCGCGCCTGCATCTGTGCTTTGAGAGCGGGCAGCGTATTTTTGTGGGTTGGTCCTGGGCAGATAACGCCGCGCCCTGGCCTATGGGTATTCCCCGTTTACGCGTTCCTAAAGATGCGCCTAGCCGCTCGACGCTCAAGCTCGAAGAGGCGTGGCACCATTTTATTCCGCGTGACGATTGGGATAGTCGTCTGAAGGCCGGCATGACCGCAGTAGATCTCGGCGCCGCGCCGGGCGGCTGGACCTGGCAGTTGGTTAATCGCTTGATGAACGTGATCGCCGTCGATAACGGCACCATGGATCGCAAGCTGATGGACAGTGGGCAGGTGGAGCACATTCAGGCTGACGGTTATATGTACAAGCCCAAGCATATGGTCGACTGGATGGTCTGCGATATCGTGGATAAGCCCGCCCGCAGCAGCGCGCTGGTCTCCAAATGGATTGGCCAACGGCTGTGCCGTGAAGTCATCATCAACTTCAAATTGCCGATGAAGCGCCGTTATCAGGAAACCATGCAGTGCCTTGAGCATATCCAGTTCGCGCTGGACGAGGCGGGCATCAAGGCGGAAATATCCTGCAAGCAGTTATATTCCGACCGTGAAGAGGTCACCTGCCACGTGCGCGCTACCCCACGGGGCTACTGACGCGGGGCTTGATTAAACGGCAGTTGAACTTAGAGCGGTTCGAGCAGGGTAATGCGCTCTTGTTCCAGCAGGATCGGTGCAAAAGCGCCGATGCTGTCCTTGCGCGCTGCTGACTTTTCCCAGCGCTCCCAGGAATGCCGGTTCTGCCAGGTCACCGTGATAATGCGATGATTTGATTGTTCCAGGTCCTTGAAGGACTCCCCGGAAATGAATCCCGGTGACTGAATCGCCGCAGACAGCACTTTGCGCGCGACTTCTTCATAGGGGCCTTCCAGGCCTTCTGCAATAACACGTTCAATCAACACTTTGATCATTCATCATCCCTTACTGTGGACGGGTGTAGGTGTATCGTCTTTTCGACTTGCCTTTTACCACTACCGTAAGTGTTGGCCCTGCGCGCGCGTCTGGCAAGCGCCAACTGAATTCTGGATAATCGGTACTTTCTTCGCGGGGCTATGATCATGACTGAGCAAAACACTCTTCCGATGCTGGATACGCAGGGCCTGATGTGCCCGGAGCCGGTGATGATGCTGCACAATGCGGTACGTGACATGGCAGTGGGTGAGCTGTTGCAAGTGTTGGCTACTGACCCTTCAACCCAACGTGACATTCCTAGATTTTGCGCTTTTTTGGGGCATGAGTTGGTGGAGCAAGGGGAAGCTGAAGGTGTGTATCGCTATGTGATTCGCAAAGCCGGCTAGTGCGCACAGCTTTAGATATCAGGGCCAGTGCCGCCGACGTGGTCTGAATTTTCTGTGTCTGAGCACCTTGGTTATATAAAGAAAGTGGATTGATAGGTTGCCGTTGGTCGCGGTTAATTACCCTGAGTTGCACCTGATGGATGTGTAGTTCATGATTCTCAATCGCAGTTTCTGCCATTTGGCCATCACCTGGTCTATTCGCAGTCAAGTAAGGCCCTTGTAAAAAAGCCAACTACCTATAATTTTGCTCAGTCTCTCCCTATCGAGATCTGTTTCTGGTTGCCTCCCGCCTACGTTGGGAAGCACCGTGTGTTTTTTAATATGGCTTTTTCAATGCGTGCTCAAAAATTCAGCTGGTTCGGTTCGTGCTTTATTGCGGGTGTTTTATTCGTCGTTTTTGCCTCCGCGTGGTGGCTTCATCCGCAACATGTTGTCTCGGGTTTTGCAGTCTCGGCTCCGTCCAATGATCCACTCGCTGCTGCAGCTCAGGAACCCTTTTACCGCAGTCGATTTGCCTCTTCTGATCTGGAAGAGTTTGTTCATTCTTCGTCGCTGGCGCCGCTTCCCTCCGGCGCGCTTATGGCGGTGTGGTTTGCCGGCTCACGAGAGGGCGCGGCGGATGTGCAGATTCGCGCTTCGCGTTACGACCCCAGCTCAGCGGAGTGGGGCGATGAGTTAGTACTCGCCACCCGTGATTCCACCAGCAAAGCTACGCAAAGACATATCCGTAAGTTGGGTAACCCAGTTATTGCCCTGGCCCCGGACAACCGACTTTGGCTGTTCTACGTGTCAGTATCCATAGGCGGCTGGGCGGGTAGTGCGATCAATGCCATGTATTCTGATGATCTTGGCGAAAACTGGTCTTCACCCAAGCAGTTGATTACCACCCCTTTTCTGAATATCAGCACGCTGGTGCGCAACGCGCCGGTGTTTCATAGCGATGGCACCATCGGCTTGCCGGTTTATCACGAGTTTTTAGGCAAATTTGCCGAGTATCTGTATATCAGCCCGGAAGGCGAGGTGGTGGATAAAAGCCGCATCAGTAAAGGCAATCATTCGCTACAGCCTACCGTGGTCACCATGGGCGAGCAAAACGCAGTGGCGCTGTTGCGTTACGCCGGAGAGACTCACCACAAGGTATTGGCGAGCCGCACAGACGACGGCGGGCAAAGCTGGAGTGAGCCCTATCCGGTAGATCCGTCTAACCCTAACTCGTCGCTGGCGGCCGTTTCCATGCCGAATCACGGCTTGCTGGTTGCCTTGAACGATCTTGAAGATGGCCGTTTTCGCCTGCGGCTCATGGGCACCGACGCAGGTCTGGATTCCTGGAAACCAGTCATTGACCTGGATGAGTCGCCCGATCCGCTGGGTCATCCGTTCAGTCCTGAGGTGTATCGCGAGATCATCGGCAACAAGTTTCAGCTTTCAAGCGGGCCGCGGCGCCAGGTGCTGGTCGAGGAGTTTCTGACCAACCTGGATCAGCGTGTGTGCAGCGCCAATGGCTGTGACTTCGAGTATGAGTATCCTTATTTCATCAAGAGCGTCGACGGCCTCTATCACCTGGTTTACTCATGGAACAACACCTTTATTAAACATGTGACTTTCAATGAGTCCTGGTTGACGGGGCAATTATGATGGCTGATCTGTGGTTGTCGCATCTGACGTTGGCACTGCTTGCGTTTCTTCTTACGCCGGGCTTTGGTCTTGGCGCTGTATGGCAAGCTGTTCGCTTGATGGTATTGCTGGCCCTTAGCTTTGTACCTATAGAGGGCCTTTCGCTGGCCGCTTATACGCATAGTTTTACCGGCGATGCGGCGATCACTTCATTGGTCGCTCTGCTGTATTTGGCTGGGGTACGGGTTGGGCTTGTTCCGTGTATGGAACGGGCAAGGTCAATACAGATAGTCGTGGTGATGGCTGCGTTAGGACTTTTTCTCTATCCCGCGACGTTGGGGCTGTCCTACTTTGATCCCTATCGGTTGGGATACCAGCCGCGTCATCTGATCCTCTTTATTGGCGTTGTCGCTTTTGCTTTGCTGGCGCTGGGCAACCGGCTGGGCGCTTGCATGCTCGGCCTTGCCACGCTGGCCTTCAGCCTGGGCTTTAAGTCGTCGCCCAACTATTGGGATTATCTGATTGACCCCTTCATCGCCTTGTATAGCTGCGTGGCTGTGACTGGCTACCTCGTCAGGATGGCTTGGACCGGTAAGTCTGCAAAACGTGACACCAGGCTGCCCGCCCAGGCTTGAGGCTTTGGCAGTGGTACTTTCTCTGTTTGATAGGTTGAGGTTTGCAATGATGGGTTGGCTTCACTCGCGGCGTTTGCATTACTGGTTTGGTGCGGTAGCGATCTTGTTTGTTGTGCTGGCAGTATTGCGGGGAGTGTTCTTCATTGGCTTCTCGGGGTTTGAACTGAGCGCATTAGGCGATGTTGATACGATTCCGGAGACCCTGGGTATAGGTTTACGCTTTGACCTTCGCTTGGCGATCCTGCTGATGCTGCCGGTTGCCGTGCTCACTTGGCTACCCGTTTGGAACCTCACCCGCTCACGGGCTCTGCGTTGGCTGGCGCGGTTATACCTTGTGCTGGCCTTGGCCACGGTATTTCTGATCTACATTTTCGATTTTGGTCATTACGCCTATCTGGGTGTGCGCCTCAACGCGACCGCATTGCGCTTTCTTGAAGACGCGCAAATTTCCACTGATATGATCTGGCAAACCTATCCGGTTATCTGGATTACGCTCGGATGGTTACTAGTGACCGCGCTGGTTAGTTGGTTGTTGCTGCGTCTTGAACGGGTAACGCTGGACCGTACAGCGAAACCGATTAGCCGTCTTTCGCTGGTCTGGGGAAGCGCCCTGATGGTCGTATTGGTGTTCCTGGGTCTCTTGGGGCGGCTCGAGAATATTAATCTGGAAAACCCGGTGCCGCTGCGCTGGAGCGATGCTTTTTACTCGGGCGATAATCAGGTCGCAGCGCTGGGCTTAAACCCGGTGATCTTTCTTTACGACACCATGAAAGTGCCACATAAGCCCTATGACCGGGAACAAGTTGCCGCTCACTATGACGCAGTCAGCCGGTATCTGGGGGTTGATCAGCCTGATGCAGAGACGCTGAGTTTTATTCGTCACCAAGCTCCGCAGCCTTACGCCGTTGCTGCTAGCCAGCCACCGAACGTTGTTTTCATTATGCTTGAGTCATTAGGCACCAGTGCGGTAGGCGCCTATGGCAACCCGTTGAACCCAACGCCCAACCTGGATCGGCTGGCCAAACAAAGCTGGTTTTTCGAGCACTTTTACGTGCCGGTTACCGGCACCGCAAAAACGGTGTGGGCCAGTATCTCAGGGGTGCCCGACGTCTCGCGTGAAGAGACCTCTACACGTAATCCGTTAATCACCCGCCAGCACAGCTTGATCAATGCATTAAAGGGCTACGACAAGTACTACATGATCGGCGGCAGCTCCGGCTGGGCCAATATGAACGGCCTGATTCGGCAAAGTATTGATGGTGTTCAATTGCTTGAGGAGGGCGATTGGAACTCACCCTTGGTGGATGTGTGGGGTATTTCGGACCTGAGTCTGTTCAAGGAGAGCGATCGCATCTTGCGCGCGCAGGCTAGCGGCAAGCCGTTCTTTGCCTATATCCAGACTGCCGGCAATCATCGCCCGTTTACTATTCCAGCGGAAAACGACGGCTTTGAGGTGCGCGACTTGCCACTGGAAGAGGTGCAGAACGCCGGTTCGCGCACGCTTGAACAATACAATGCCGTGCGCCTGCTGGATTTCAACATCGGCCGCCTGATGGAGATTGCTAAAGAGGGTGGTTGGTACGACAACACAATCTTTGTGATGTTTGGCGACCACAACACGCGCATCAGCCAAATCCCTCACTTACCGCCAGCCTTTGAAAAACTGGGGCTGGAGAGTAACGCCGTGCCTATGTTAATCCATGCACCCAAACTGCTGCAGCCAAAAGTGATTGAAGAGGCCGTTGGCCTAGCCGATCTCTTGCCAACCGTGTTGGGTATGGCGGGTATGGCATTTGATAACGGCGCGATGGGTCGCGATATTCAACAGCCTGCCACAGAGGGAGAACGCGTGGTCCCGCTCGTGCTGCGAGAGGGTACGTTCCCGCTGATCGGCGGAGTGACCAAAGACTTTCTGCTGCAGATGCAGCACGATGGCACTCAGCCGACATTGCATGACCTTGCATCGCAAACACCCTTGGACGATGTGGCTGACCAGCATCCTGAGGAGTTTAAGCGCATGGAAGAGTTGACGCGCGGGCTGCATGAGGCCTCGCGCTTGATGCTCTACCAGAACGTTCGAAAGGATTGATTCGCCTAGCGGAGGACTGGGGGGCTTGAGCCTTCAGCCCTCTGTTGGTGTTTGCCAACCGCTTTGCCCTGGTTGTGACTCGCATGCGCCCAGCAAGTCTTGCCAGGCCTGCGTGTGCTTTGTCAGCGCAGCCTGATACTCCTCCCAAAGACTGTTTTGTTCGCCGGCCAGGCGATCCAGCGAGTGTGCGGTGGCATCTGGAATGTTGGGCACCGCGCGCAGTGCAATCACAGCCTCGGCCCAGGGCTGCCCCAGCCGTTGTAGCTGCGCCAGGTAGGGTTGGATCTCACCGGCATAAAACAGTACAAACACGTTCAGTAGAATCTTTGAGCGGGCAGAGGGCGCCTGCATGGGGCAAAGCAGTCGAGAGTCTGTCGCCTGCAGCATTTGTGTGGCTTGTTGCAGGCCGTGGGTGGTTTGCGCAAGGCTGGTGATCAGTTGGCTGCTGCGCTGGCTTTGCTGCAGCGCTTGTAACAGTGCATCAATGTGGGCTCTGTCTGGCGGTAATTGCTGGGGTAGTGCAGCGCCAATTTCAGTCAGCTTTCTCAACGCTGCAACGGCGTCCTGATCTGTTATTTGGCTGCTACTGATGGGTAACGGTTGATTTGCAAAGCGCAAATAATCTTCAAACTCCTCGCTAGCGTTCAAAGCATTCCAATAGGTGGCAGACAGAGTGGCGCGTTTGCTGGCTGCGAGGGCGGTCAGTTGCTCGCCAAGCGCTGGTTGATCATCCTGCTGGTTGAGCAGGGTGGTGCAATGTTCCAGCGCCCTCAGCAACTCGCCATCATAGGCAAGTCGATGACTCCAGGGCATGACCTTGCCCAGCACGCTGTTGCGTTCGCTGATGCGTTGCTGCAGCAGGCGGCAGTCGTTGGTATCCACAATCAGATCGAGCAGGCTAATACGCAGTGGCGGAATATCGATCATTCGCTCGCGGCGCGCAGGGAAGCGGTAGTCGGCGAGTTGGTCGGGCTCAAATGGCTGCCATTGCTGCTGCAATACGCGTGCAATCCGGTCGAGGTAGTTCTGCATTTGCCGCTCAGCCTCAGGCGCGCGCTGACAGCCTGCTAATGTAAGCAGCAAAACTAGCAGTAGAGTAACGGGCGTGTGGCTCGGGAATGCAGGCATGCGGGCAGTATGCCACGCATGCCGCTACAACTGGATCAGTGGGTGGCGCTATACGGGGTGCCCGTTGACGACAGCAGCGGACGTAGTTTTTCGCGTTTACCCACAACCGATAGACGCAGCCCGAGGAACAACGCCGCGCTACTCAGGCCGATGATCAACCCCATCCAGAAGCCCGCCGGGCCGCGCGGTGGGCCAAGCCAGTCGCTGATACCCAATACGTACCCGGCAGGCAGGCCGATCAGCCAATAGGCAATCATGGTCAGCAGCATCGGTATGCGGGTGTCTTGAAAGCCCCGCAATGCGCCCGCACAGGCAACCTGGATGGCGTCTGAAAACTGGTATAGCGCAGCCAGTACAAAGAGGCTTGCGGCCAACTCGATGACTTGTGCGTCCTGGGTGTATAGCAAGGGGATTTGCGCAGCAAAAAAGTACATGCCGGCCGCCGCGATGGTGGCAAAACCCAGTGCAACCACCGTGCCCACCTTAGCGGCGAAGAGTGCAGCGCGCGCTCCGTTCCGTCCCAGGTTGTGGCCCACGCGGACCGTAATGGCCAGCCCTAGGCTAAATGGCACCATAAAGGCCAATGAGGAAAAGTTGATCGCGACCTGATGGCTGGCGACCACGATCGCGCCCATGCCGCCAATCAATAGGGCAATCACACAGAACATGCTGGTTTCTGCGAATAGCGCGATGCCGATAGGTAAGCCCAAGCCGAACAATTCGCCCTGGGTGCGCGCCTTGGGCCAATCGAAACGATCAAATAATCCGCACTCGCGGTAAGTCGGTGAGCGCTTAAGGTGAATCAACAGGCAGAGCAGCATCGACCACATCACCAAGGCCGTGGCGACCCCGCAACCCACGGCGCCCATGGCCGGAAAACCGAGCTTGCCGTACACCAGTACATAGTTGGCGGGTACGTTGATCGCCAGACCGATAAAGCCTACCAACATCGCTGGTTTGGTTTTTGAGAGGCCGTCAGATAACCCGCGTAGGGCGAGCATAATGCCCACCGCCGGAAAGCCGAGCGAGATAGCCAGCAGATAATCCAGGGTGGTTGGGATCAGCTCATCGCCGATATTCATCACTATCAGAATCGGGCGCGTCAGATTCAGAAACAGCGTGCAGGCCAAGCCGATGAAAAGCCCAAGCCAGACGCCCTGACGGACTAACGGCCCGGTGTCGGCCAGGCGACCAGAGCCGCTGCTGGCGGCGACCTTGGAGGTGATAATCATCATCACCCCGGTAAGAAATAGCAGGGTGGGAATCCAGAAGGAGTTGCCCAAGGCGACGGCGGCCAGGGCTTCGGCGCTGACGCGACCCGCCATGGCGGTATCCACAAAGCCCAGCAGAGTGTGTGACAGCTGGGCCGCCACGATAGGCAGCACGAGTACGATCAGCGCCCGCAACTCTGTTAGAATGCGCGGCCCGTTGAAGCGAGATGGTCTGCTGATCATTACCGAGTGTGCCTTGGGGAAAAGCGCTTCATCCTATCAACTTGCCAACTATTGTCTACCAGCCGATGCAGCATCATTGCGACGATCTTGTAAGCCTGTTTGACCGCTGTTTTGCGGTTGATTTCAATACCCGGTTAGTGGGCGGCAACCCTGAGCCTGAATACCTGCCGGCGGATGTAAACAATAGCGCTCATCGTATTTTATTTACCCGTGATTACTTCCGCAGCGCGCTGCATGAAACGGCGCATTGGTGCGTGGCTGGCGCAGATCGACGCTTGCTGCCGGACTTTGGTTATTGGTATGCACCCGACGGCCGCACGGCGGACCAACAAAGGGTGTTTGAGCAGGCAGAAGTAAAACCACAAGCGCTGGAGTGGATATTTTGTGCTGCCACCGGGCACCGTTTCGACGTGAGTACCGACAACCTCAGTGGCGAGGCGACAGACCCTGAACCTTTCCGCGCCAAGGTGCATGCACAGGCGTTGGCGTATCTGGATGCTGGCTTAGCCGAGCGCCCCCAGCGCTTCGCTTTAGCCTTGTTGGCTTTTTATCGGCCTGGTATGCAACTGAATGCGCAGCTGGTTATCTGAGTGACTGCACCGGCGCGGCATGCATTGAATCTTATCAACGTCTGTTGCAGTCATTAACGCGGCAATAGCCTTCGTTTTAAAAACCGATAACTGATGGGCGAACAATGGACTACAAAGCGTACGAGTGGCGAATTGCTTTCAGCCTGGTTGTATTGTTGATCCTGATTCAACTGGCAGGTTTTTTTTCGATGTTGCAGTCCAACCGCGCCATCGCGATTAGCGCGGTGGAAGTAGAACTGCAAACGGCCAGTCAGGTGGTGACTCGTTTGCTGAAATTGCGTCAACAGCAACTTGCTCAATCAACCGCTGTACTCGCGGCTGATTATGGTCTGCGAGAGACGCTATCAAGCGGTGATCGGCCCACTATCGAGTCGATGCTCGATAATCACGGCAAGCGCATCGGCGCCGATCTAGGCGTAGTGCGTGGCCTTGAAGGACGGCTTATTGCCAAGGTAGAACCGGGATTGGACGAGTCGCCCGACGATTTGGATACGCGAAGACTGGTGAGTGAAGAGGGTGGTATGCATATCGAAAGTGCCGACTCTGATGGACAATCCGCCTTTCAGTTCGCCACCGTTCCGGTCATGACGCCACGCCCGAGTGCTCAACTGACGATGGGGTTCGCCGTAGATGAGGCCTTCGTCAAGGACCTTAGCGAGTTGAACGGCTTGGGGGTCAGCGTGTTATCTCGGGGTAAGGAGGGCGACTGGCAAATGCTGGCCAGCACGCTCGATGGCGACCAGAATAATTCGTTAGCCCAGCTTTTGCCCGCTCAACCGGACGAGCAAGTACTGAGCGGCCAGCTGCATGGGGAAAAATATCAATTGCTCGCGTTGCCATTGTCTGAGACCCAAGGTGCCGATTTGCAATTGGTGCTTAGCGTGCCGTTGCAACGCGCCATGGCGCCTTATCAGCGGATCGAGAAAGTCATCGCGGCGCTGATTTTGGTTGGCTTGGTGCTCTCGGCTTTTGCCGTGCAATTAGTTATCCGGCGTTTGGTTGCGCCGCTGAATGCGATGGCGCACCTGGACAGCCTGACAGGGCTGCCCAACCGTCGAGTGCTGGATATGGCATTGCGCCAGGCGGAGTTGGCACGCCAATCCCGGGCCATCCCTTACAGCCTGTTAATGATAGATCTGGACCGGTTTAAGTTACTTAATGATAGTTTCGGCCATGCTGCCGGTGATAAGGCGTTGCAGGTAGTCGCAGAACGGCTGCTCGCGTCAGTAAATAAAACGGACATCATTGCCCGCCAAGGGGGCGATGAATTTGCCGTGTTGCTCAATTGCACCGATCAGCCAGCTGCCGAGCGCGTTGCTAACACTATCCTGAAGGCGCTGGCAGCTCCCATCGACTACACCGGGGAATCACTGGATGTGGGCGGTAGCATCGGTGTTGCGGTCGCGCCGCCGGGTGAGCCATTACCGGCGAGACAGCTTATGATTTTGGCAGATAAGGCCATGTATGAAGCCAAGCGCAGCGCGAAAGGCTTTGTAACCACTCGCGCTTAGGCTGATAGCGGTGAGGGACGCACAGCGCCAGTCAGGCAAGCTGGCGTGCCTCATGCTCGGCGCCGGCCGCACTGTGATGCTGGCCCTCTGCGAAAAACCCCAGCACGGCATTGCGCGTCTGGCCCCACGCCTCGCGGCTCTCCATATCTAAAAAATGCCCCGCGCCGCGGACCGTTGCATAGCTGCAATCGGCTAAATAACGGCTGAAGTGGCGAGCGTCTGTTGGGCTGGTATAACGATCCAGGTCGCCGTTAACGAACAAGAGCGGCACATTGATGTTCGCACTGCCTGTCAGGTAGCAACGTGTGTCCTGCGTGAGCACCTGGCTCACGTGAAAGGCCATTTGCTGATACTCATGCTCATCCAGGCTGATGATGTGTCGGAAGTTGTAGCGTTTGACCAGCGAGGGCAGGTGCTCGCCAATCGTTTCGTTCAACAGCAGCCCCAGTTGGCGGCGCTCGCTATTGAGCAGCAGATCAATGCCCGATTCAAGATAGCTGCGCATCGCGCTGTTGATCAGCGGCGAGAAGGCCATGATCACCGCCTTGCGAATGGTCGGTGGGCGCTGCGCCAATGCCAATAATGCCGAGGCGCCGCCCCACGAGAACGACAATAAGTGATCGGCCTCAAAGTGAGCGATCAGCTCCAGCAGTATGCCGGCTTCCTGCTCCTTGGTAATCGGCCGCTGGTTGGCGTTGTAGTGCTTGGATTCACCCGAGTAGGGCTCATCAAACAGCACCACATTGAAATGCGGTTGTAAAAAACGCACGGTCTGTGCGAAGGCGGCCATGGTCGCAAGCGAACCATTGACCAGAATAACGGTGCCCTGTGGAGCAGGGCTGGCGTAGTAATGCGTGTGTATGCGGAACAGCCCTAAAGCTTCAACCACCTGGTGTTCTGGTTTCATATTCCCTGTCTCCGGTCTTGGCTAGACACGCCAATAGCGGCGCGTCATACAGGGCAGTTATCGGCAAAAAAGGCCTAAAGAAACTCAACGCGCCAAGGCATCGTCCGGTGCAGACAATGTTATTTATGGTTATGGCGACAGGGTGGTGAGGACAGTCTCAGGAGCAGCACAATGGGCGTTGTGCGGGGTGTCCGTCGACTCAGGCAGGTCCTGCAAAAGAGGGGTGGGTGCCCCCTCATGAAACGCTTAGAATAATGTTTTGACCCTCAAGTCACATCCGGACTTGTTGCGTTTAGTAAAGCAGCGCCTTTAAGTCAGTGCAAGCGCATTCTTACAGTTTATTTACGGCCTGACGCAGCCCGGCTGGACAGCCCGCCAAGCACCGCTGACAATGCCCTCAAACCTCGATTCCGGAAGCTGCTGCATGCGTATTGTTGCCGACGAAAACATCCCCCTGCTGAACGCCTTCTTCGCCGATCAAGGCGAGATTAGCGTCTACCCCGGCCGCGAGATTCGGCGCGAGCACTTAATGCAGGCCGATGCGCTGCTGGTGCGTTCAGTTACCAAGGTGGACCCAGCGCTGCTCGCTGGCACGCCGGTGCGTTTTGTTGGCACCTGTACCATAGGCACAGACCATCTGGATCTGCCGGGTCTGCAAGCGGCGGGCGTGCAGGTGTCCAGCGCGCCCGGTTGCAACGCGCGCGGCGTAGTCGAATACGTACTGAGTTGTTTGCTCACGCTATCCGAGCGCACCGGCAAAGCCTGGCGCTCACAGCGCGTCGGCATCATCGGCGTGGGTGAAGTTGGCGGGCGTTTAGCGCGCACGCTGCAAGCGCTGGGAGTGGATTGCCTGCTCTGCGATCCGCCGCGCGCCGAGCGTGGCAAGGGCGGTTTTGTGAGTCTGGATGATTTGCTGGCGCAGGCCGATGTGATCAGCTGCCATGTGCCGCTGCAGCAAAGCGGGCCGCACGCCACGCGCCACCTGCTGAACGCAGAGCGTTTGGCTAATCTGGCGCAAGGCACCTGGCTGATCAACAGCAGTCGTGGCCCGATAGTCGATAATCAGGCGCTCGCTGCGCTGTTACCCCAACGGCCCGACCTGCAAGTCGCGTTGGATGTGTGGGAGCAGGAGCCTCAAGTTGATCTGGCTTTGGTGCGCCTGTGCGCGTTAGCCACGCCCCATGTGGCGGGGTACAGCCTGGATGGAAAACTGCGCGGTACCGAGCAGATATACCAGGCGTTTTGCGCTCACTTTAAATTGCCAGCAACACTCAGCTTGACCGAGCTGGCACCCACGTCAGGCTTGGCGAATTTAAGTGTGGATGAGCAGACGCCCGCAGACTGGGCGTTGGCCCGCGCGCTACGTTGGGTGTACGACGTACGCGATGACGATGCGCGCTTTCGCGCCGCCATGCTGAGCTTGCAGGAAGATCAGATTGCGAAGGTGTTTGATCAGCTACGCAAGCACTACCCGCTGCGGCGGGAGTGCTCACATCTGCAACTCGGCTGGTCGAATAACCAAGCCTTACCAGCAGACTGGTTAGCTGCGGGCTTTAGTGGCTAGCCTGGCGGGGCGCCGCAACCCATTGGCGCTCCAGTTCATTACAGGCGTGTTGAACCATTTGCTCGGTAATAGCAATTTCGCGGCCCTGCTCATCAAGCAGGTAACCACCGGTGCATGACGACGGATGGATCAGAATTTCGGCACTTTCACGGCAAGTCTGCAAGGCATGTACACTCATGGTTATCTCCCATTATGGTGTCGCTGAATCGTGTCGCTGAGTCCGCTGGCTACCCCTCCCGGTAACCAGCTAAACGCAGGATATGGCAATGGCATGACGGCTTTGTTACAGCGCACAGGCCGCCTACGCAATAACGCCACAGCGGCAACATGCACTGCATAAACAGACAAAACGGCTATTCGCAATGCAATCAGGTTTCAGGTTAGGGCTTATCATCAATCCCATCGCCGGCGTAGGCGGGCAGGCGGCGCTTAAGGGCTCCGATGGCGTAGCGGAACAAGCGTTGGCGCAAGGCGTTTTGCCGCAAGCGCAACGCCGCGTCGCCGTCGCGCTGGAGCAACTGCTACCGCTGCGCGACCAACTGCAACTCTTTGCCGCGCCCGGTGCTATGGGCAGCGACCTGTTAACTGAGCTGGGCTTTGAGCACCAGGTGGTCGGTGAGCTAAGTGACCCAAACCAGACCAGCGCCGAAGACACAGAACGCTGCGCCGCTGCTCTGCAAAAAACCGGCGTAGACCTGCTGCTGTTCGCCGGCGGCGACGGTACCGCCCGCAATATCTGTAATCAGATAAGCAACAATCAGTTGGTACTCGGCATTCCCGCAGGCGTAAAGATTCACTCAGGTGTGTACGCCGTGAACCCACGCGCTGCCGGTGAATTGGTCTCGTTGTTGGTCAAAGGCGATCTGGTGCGTCTGCGTGAAGCGGACGTGCGCGATATAGATGAAACAGCCTTCCGCCAGGGCCAGGTTAAAACCCGTCACTACGGCGAACTCTCAGTGCCCGAAGAAGGCCGCTTTGTGCAGCAGGTAAAGCAGGGCGGGCGTGAAGTCGAAACCTTGGTGCTCGACGACATCGCCGCCTGGCTGCAAGAAGAACAAGACGAAGACACCGGCTGGATACTCGGCCCCGGCTCAACCAACCTCGGCCTACTGGAAGCCATGGGGCTGCAGGGCACTTTGCTGGGCGTAGACGTATTGCGCGGCGGCGAACTGCTTTTGCAGGATGCCACCGAGCAGCAACTCTGGGCCTTACTAGAGCAAGGCGGCGACTGGCGCATATTGGTCACCGCGATCGGCGGCCAAGGCCATATCCTCGGCCGCGGCAACCAGCAGCTCTCACCCCGCATCATCCGCGCCGTCGGCCTCAACAACCTGCTGGTGGTCGCTACCAAAACCAAACTCACCACCCTGGATGGCAGACCCTTTCTGGTTGATAGCGGCGACGCCGAACTGGACCAACAACTTACCGGTCTGCGGCGCGTGCTCAGTGGTTATCGGGAAGAGATGCTGTATCCGGTGAGCTGGAAGGCGGAGTAGGGCAGAGATGCGGCGCTATTAAGATTTGCTTTACCGCACATCCTCATGGCGCTATTTTGGCTTCACGGCAGTAAGCCAGTAAGCAGGAGCCCAAGGATGGCGCGCAGGACTAGCCCAATACTTAACTACCAAAGCACAGCTTCAGCCTTAACGGGTCTGATGCTCGTTCGCGTGCGCGCTATTCACTGCCCAAATGGCCTCCAGTCCGTAATCAAACAATACTTATACTGCCTGGGATTGAACGCTGGCGGGTACCAGCTTTCCACCCTGAATATGCTGGCTGACATGCCATACAGGTTTATTGGATTCACGAAATGCGGAAGTCACGCGAATACGTATGGGGTTGGGTGATTATATTCAAATTATTGAATTTAAAGATATTTTTCATAATGTGCCGGCGGCGAGGAGCGTTGATATGCAGAAGTCACTAATATGCAATCATAAAGCCGGCGGTCCACTTAGCTGTTAGGCATCACACCGGAGGCACCATGCGAAATGTCTTCCTTCTACTAGCGGCGCTTGTGTTGTCTGGATGTGCCCTCAAGACGCCATTCTCAGCTACGCTCACAGCGGACGGGAGGTATTGGGTGGTTACAGAGCGGCTTGTCTACGAGCAACCCGATACCGAGCAGACGTTTGTAGTTCCTCGCGGCTTTGTGACCGACCTTGCAAGTGTTCCTCGAGTCTTCTGGGCTGCTTTCCCGCCATGCGGTAGATTCACGCCAGCCGCAGTCGTTCACGACTACATCTACTGGTATCAACCGCAGGTTTGCGATCAAAAGTGCGCCGACGACTTGCTCTTGGTCGCCATGAAGGAATCTAAGGTCGATCTTGTTTCTCGCAACGCAATCTATGCAGGCGTCCGCTTAGCTGGCAAATCTTCGTGGGCAGAAAACAAGAAGCTTCGCGAGCAGGGGGTTGTTCGGCATGTACCCGAGGACCATATGAACTTTGGCCCATATGACACCTGGAGTGATATCGAGTCACGAATAAGGTCAGGCAGCAGGGAAATGCCTGCGAACAAGTGACGCATAACCCTTCCATCGAGAGGACGTCGCCCGGCAAGCCGGGCACCGTCTCTCATGTCAAACGTTAGATACTTGAGGAGCATGTTTTGCAGCACGAGCAATCACTTGCTGATAATTTTAATTCGTTTATGAAGAGAAAGGCAGCAGAGTTCGACTGCCGATTTCACTCATTTTCATTGGACGGCCAAGACCGCGACGCAGGCGCAGACTATGTGCTGACAGACATAGATCGATTTGCAATTGTTGAATTCAAATATTCAGATAGGAACTTTATTAGCGAGAAACATAAACCTCGAAGGCTTAATCTCTGTAAAGGCCTCGCGAAAAACGAAAAAATGCGGAATTTGCATGATAAATGCCATTTCATCTCTTGGGCTGAAGGTAAAGATCTGTCTGTAAGAGCTAATATTTACCGAAAGGAAATCTGTAATACGCTGATTTTTGGCAACGATTGTGGCTTGACTGTCACTTCCCCCGAGTCTGACGCGCGTATAGGGTCTGGCAAGTTTGCAGACGATTTCTTTCGTGGAGAATCTAGGGCGAGCCTTTCCAGGAGAAAATTCGAAGCCTATGTTGCTTGGGTACTTAAGGAGACGAGCGGCTCAAAGAGATCGACGCTTGAGCTAATGGCATTCAACCCAAAATCGATGGACTTGGCCTTAGTTCGCCTGGAGTCGATAGAAGCGGCACAGAACTGGGTTCGGGCGCACTATTCGCCACCGGAGCATGAAATTGGCTATCCGTAAATCTAACCAGTAACGGCAGTCGGACCAATTTGTTCCGCTTCACTACACAAATTGGCCGCCACGCAATGCGTTAGGCAGGTAAAATTCAGAATCTCTAAGGTATACCATGGAACGATTTTTGTGTGATATCGATTGGCCAACCTTGCTAGCTTTTATAGTAGTAACACTAACGATGATATCGACCACCTTTCTTACGATTAGAAACCAAAACAAGGCCTCAAACTCACAGTTAGCTATATCGAGGGAGTCGGCAGACCGAGACAGAGAGAAATCACGGGCCGAATTTATATCGGCTAGCCGACAAGCTTGGATCAACTCCTTGCGAGAAGAGGTTTCTTTCTATATTTCCGGGACTTTCTCTGTATGGAACCTATGGCAACAAAAAAACGGTCGCGCTGATGTCCTCAAAGAAATACAAAATCCAGAATATGCTATGTTAGAGCTTGGGGAATGGTCCGTTCGATATGGCTCTGCTATCTCAATGGCACAAAAACACCGAGCGCAAATATATTTACTATTAAATCCTGGTGAAGATCTATCGAGGGATTTTATAGGCGCAGTAGACGCAGCTCTTAAAACGGTGCAGAAAGAAGCAGACCCAACGGAAGCCAATACACTGATAATTACAAAGTTGCAGCCGATTCTGAAAGAAGAATGGGAGCGAGTGAAGGCTTTAGATGGCGCCTAACAAATCGCTTAAGTATGTTCCGGCCTTCGGCCTCCACCGGACGGCCTTTTCAGGCCGCCGCTTAGCTCAGCTTTAAAAATCGGAGGGAACCGTGCTCAAAATTGATACGCAGCCAGTGGTCTATTATTCACAGCTCGACGAGGATCACTTCTTTACTTGGGCGCAGGAAATCCCATGTATAAAAAGCATCGACCGCGGCTATCTGCATATTCAAGAATCAGAGGTAGACGAGCAAGCTATGAGGGATCTGTTGGCTATCTTGGATCGCTACAGGTTGTCAGCAAAGCCACTCGCAGCTCTTTGTACTCCCGAGAATGAGTCTTGGTTCAAAGACAAAGACAAAGACAAGTTCTGGTACCAAGATGTCTTCGGGAGTTTTTAACAAGTCGCAGCAGTACGCGGCCTACGGCCGCCGGACGCCCTTTCCATGGTTCCTTCTTCGCCATTCCAAGGTCGCCGCTGTGCTCAGCGTTAGGCGTCAGCAAGCCTGAGTCCTGCACATTGCTGAATAAGAGGACCTTTTTACGATGCATGATGTTAAACATATCAGCACCTACATTCACCGCACTCCGGAAGATGTTTATGCGTTTGCTTCCAATCCTGAAAACCTGCCGACCTGGGCAGCAGGATTGGCCAGATCTGAGGTTAAAAAAGATGGGAATGCATGGGTTGCTGAAGCCCCATTCGGAAAGGCGAAGATTAGGTTTGCGGAAGCTAATACATTTGGCGTCATGGATCATGATGTTGAGCTTGATTCAGGCGTGGTAATTCATAACCCGATGCGGGTTGTACCGAATGGTGATGGAAGCGAATTCATATTTACCTTATTGCGGCAGACAGGGATGTCCGACGATCAATTTGCGGACGATGCGCATGCAGTTACTAAAGACCTACGAACGTTAAAAGAGCTTCTCGAAGGAGGTTCCTGAATGGAGCATCAGTGCTTTACTCAAAGTGCTCCTAACAATGCCAAGCACAGCGACAGCTTTTTCGTTCCGGCTTCGCCTTCACTACAAAGCTGCGCGTGTTGGCGGCGTTATATTTTTTTCCAAGGCGCGGAGTGATCTTGAAGATACGCATCATGGAGCAAGAAGATTTGCTCAGAGCTTCGTTAGTACACAAGAAAGCATTTCTTCGTCAGAAATTATCCTTTGAATGGCTAGAATGTAACCTAAACGCATTTTCCAGAGCCCTCTGTTTTGTCGCGGAACGCGAAGACGCTTTAGTGGGCTATATCATTTGGTCTCAGAAAACCGGATTCCGGCCTGAGGTAGTTCTTGAACTAGAGCAGATCGCCGTTTTGCCAAAGGAACAGGGGCTTGGCACCGGACGTGAGTTGATCGACAAATCATTGCCATTGGTGAAGAAGCAGTTAGCGCATCAACAATCGAACCTGAAGCACATTATCGTGACGACTAGAGCCGACAATTACGCACAAAAGTTATACGAAACCGCGCTGGGAGCGAAAGTTGAAGCAACCATATCTAATCTGTATTCGGCTGACGAAGTTTTCATGGTGGCCAGAGATGTATAAAAACATAACAATCGGCTGAACAACGACCGATTCTCCGCCGCTCCGCGGCTACAAATCGGCGCGTGAGCCGGGCGTTAGCTGAAGAGGAGAGCGAGTGCGACTTAACGAACTTACGGACAAAGAGCTTCTGCAGTTGCAGGCATCCGTGACAAATGAGCTTAAAGCAAGGGGTATAGTTCGGACACAGAACAACCCGCTCGGTGATTATACGGAGTGGCTAGTAGCGAAGGCCTTGGATCTTGAACTTCAAGCAAACTCCAAAGCTGGGTATGACGGTGTCACGAAAGATGGTGTTCGCATACAGATTAAGGGTCGCCGCGTTACGCCCACAAATAATTCGCGCCAGCTTAGTGCGATCAGGAAGTATGCCGAGGGGGATTTTGATGCTCTCGCGGCAGTAATTTATGACGAGCATTTCAACATCATTGAAGCGTTGCTTATCCCTCACGCAGTTGTAGGGGACTACGCCAAGTTCAGTAAGCATGTGAATGCTCACATCTTGATCTTGAAGGGCCCGATCTTAAGCGATCCAAGGGTTCAATGTATCAAACAAGCAGTGTGCAGCTAATAAAACAAGGCGGCGGGGGATATTTTTCTTCGCTGCTTTCAAAAGCAAAAATATGGCCCTGCTTGGGGGCATTAGCTGGAATTGCCATGCCTGAGAAGTGCTACTATAGTGGCACTATTCGTCAGTTCGGGGTGAACCCATGAAAGTTGAGCTTGTTACCAACCTTAAACGCCAGGCCACAAAGATTCTGGCAGATCTGCACTTATCCAAAGAGCCGGTACTGATTACGGAGCATGGTAAGCCATCCGCATACCTTGTTGATGTGCAGGATTATGAGTTCATGCAGCGCCGACTTGAGCTGCTTGAGGGGCTCTCACGGGGAGAGCGAGCTGTACTTGAGGGAAGAACGTACAGCCAGAGTGAGGCCAGGGAGAAAATGAGTAAATGGCTGAAGTAATCTGGACGGAGCCCGCCCTTCAAGAGTTTGATGCCCTCGCCGAGTACATTGCGCTGGATAATCCTGCCGCCGCAAGTCATCTGGTTCAGGATGTTTTCGATAAGATTGAGCGCTTGGCAGATTTTCCCCAATCCGGACGGATTCCTCCAGAACTCCCTAACTCCGTGTACAGGGAGGTAGTCGTTCCACCGTGTCGCATTTTTTATCGTGGGGATGAAAAGCGGGTTCTTGTTCTCTACGTCATGCGAGAAGAGCGACTGCTTCGTGCGTACATGCTTGAAGGCTGCTAACCAGGTGCGTCACACGGATGCCTTTGTCTTGGCTTCGCTACGCCAAAGTCACCAGTGCGCTTCACGTAAGGATCAACTGACCTCACTATGCCGAAGATCATTCTGGAAGGTCATATCGTGGTTGCCGGCGGCGATCTGCCTGCAGTCACCTCAGCGCTGCCCACCCATATCCAACTCACTTGGCAAGAAGCAGGCTGTTTGTGCTTTGAAGTGACTCAGAACCCAAACGCAGAAAACATCTTTTTTGTGTACGAGGAATTTATCGACCGCGCCGCCTTTGAAAAGCATCAGCGTCGGCTCAGATCGTCCGATTGGGGCAGGGCCACGGCGAATGTACAAAGGCACTATCAGGTGAGGGAGGTCGATTGAGGGCTCAAAGAGATGGCCCCCGGTTTTGAAAGGCTATTTTTCACACGTGGCGAAATAAGATATCTGCGTGCTTTGCGCTGTGCATCAACAGAGGACCATAGGTTATGGCCAGGGTAATCATTGTCACCGGTCCTACCGGTGTGGGGAAAACCACGTATTCGCTGTCGTTATCCAAGGACATTGGCGCAGTGCGCTTTTCTATCGATCCTTGGATGCAGACTTTGTTTTCCAAGGACATGACCTCACTCGACTACTCCTGGATGATCGAGCGGGTGAATCGCTGCTACGTGCAAATCTGGCAGGTGTGTGAACAGATTTTGCAGTTGAACGGCAATGTGGTCCTGGATCTGGGGTTCACCACCAGGGAGCAGAGAGCACGTTTCTCTGAGCTGGCAAGAGCGATGGGGGTGGAGCCCGAAGTTCATTATCTGAATGCGCCGAAGGGCGTGCGTAAGCAGCGTGTAGGAAAGAGAAATACTGAAAAGGACCCGGACGTTTATTCCTTTGAGGTCACCGACTTTATGTTCAACTTTATGGAGCCACGGTATGAGGCTCCAGACGCAAACGAGTTGGAAAATGGCCGTACTGTAAATGCGTAAAACTCGAGTAATGCCGCGCTGGGCTCTCGCTGACCGCCAGCAGCCTCAAATAGCTCTCTACCCCTTAGCTACAAATTCCCCCACAGTACTACTTTCGTGTTGGCGTACGTACCTATAGGCCTACCATAACGGCAGGCTCAACACATTAGAGGCGTATCATGACCGCCATTACAGCAACTGAGGCGCGCAGTAACCTTTATCGGTTGATTGATGAAACTGCGGAGTCACACCAGCCCATTGTCATTATGGGTAAGCGGAACAAAGCTGTTTTGGTATCTGAAGAAGATTGGTCGACCATTAAGGAAACGCTTTACCTACTCTCCGTGCCAGGTATGCGGGAGTCTATTCGCGAGGGGATGAATACCGCCGTGGATGACTGCGATGAGGAGCTTAGCTGGTGACATGGAAGCTGGTTAACACCAAGTGGGCTCAGAAAGGCGCAAAGAAACTGGTCTCCAGCGGTCTCAAGCAAAAGGCCCAGGATTTATTGGCGCGGATTGCAGTGGATCCCTACCTTAAGCCGCCTCCGTTGGAGAATCTGATCGGGGATCTTGGCGGTGCCTATTCACGGCGTATCAACATTCAGCATCGTTTGGTTTACCAAGTACTCGACGACGAGCGAGTTGTGAAGGTGCTCCGGCTTTGGAGTCACTACGAATAGGGAATAGCCAGCTACGGCTGCTGGGTGATTTTCTCATCGTTTCGCAGATTCCAAGTTGTCGCAAAGCGCTGTGTTAGCAATACACATAAAATCAGTCAATTAGCCTAGTCGTTCTTCTCCAATTTCAAATACCGCTCTATCCCTAGTATCCGATCTTCCGCGTGATGATTCACATACAACACTGTCGTCTCCGAGCCCTGGCAGATCTTCTCGATCAGAGCCAGCACCAGTTGGCGGTTCATGTCGTCTAGGCCCAGGCAGGGTTCGTCCAGGATCAGCAGGGGCGGGTGCTTGACCATGGCGCGGGCGATGAGTAACAGGCGCTGATCGCCATAAGACAGTTTGTTAAACGGCTGATCGGCGCGGCTCTGCATGCCGAGCAGTGCTAGCCATTGGTCTGCGATCTTCTTCTGGTTATCGGATGACTTGGTGTACATGCCGATGCTGTCGTGGAAGCCGGAAATAATTACGTTTCTGCAGCTGGTGCTCACGCGGTATTCCCATTGCAAGGCAGTGGATACGTAACCGATAAATTGTTTGATCTGCCAGATGCTTTCACCCTTGCCACGCTGGAATCCAAACACAAAAATATCGTTGGTATAGCACTGCGGATGGTCACCGGTGATCAACGACAGCACACCGGTTTTGCCGCTGCCGTTCGGGCCGCTGAGTTGCCAGTGCTGGCCGCGCTCAATGGTCCAATTCAGCTTGTTTACGATGACGGTGTCGCCGTACTTGATGGTGGCGTCTTTCAGCCGCACCAGCGGTTGGCTTGGATCCAGCGCTGGCAGTTTGTTGCTGGGGTCGGTCCCGGGCACGGTCAGGTCGGTGCTTTTCAAGTGCAGTAATTGGTAAAGCTCGTTGAAGGCGGCTTGGTCGCTTTTATCGACAGTCAGTTTTAAGCGGCCTTGATTCGGGTTCTTTGGGTCCGAGGTGTCTTTATCCAGGTAGGCAATATGGGTGATGAAGTCGGGCATTTCATCAAAGCGGTTCAGCACCATGACCATAGGCACGCTATCGACGATGGACGCCAGGTGTGCCTGCAGCATGGCAAGCGTGTCTGCATCCAGACCGTCGAATGGCTCATCGAGAATAAGCATGTCGGATTTGTTGGCCAGCGCGCGAATCAGCATGACTTTGCGGGTTTCGCCGGTGGAGAGTTTGCGAAACGCGCGATCCAGCAGCTTGCTTAGGCCAAATTTCTCGACCAGTGCTTGGGCCAGCTCCGAGTCTTGGCAATGCTCGAAAATCATTTCATGCACCGGCGTGCCGAGTGATATCACGTCCATGATGTCGGCATCGTCTTTTTTCAGTTCTTTGGCGATCAGCTGCGCTTGGGCTTCAAACGAGACCAAGCCCACGCGTGCGGGTAGGCCTTCAACGCTTCCGGCGGTGATCTCGCCAACACCCGCGAGTACGGCTGCGAGCGCAGACTTACCCGCGCCGTTGGTGCCCGTGATGACCCAATGCTGGTCTGGTGTAATGGTCCAATCAATCTCGCTTAGGGTGAAGCGATCGTCAAAGTTAACGGTCGCCTTGGTTAATTGAATCGGGTCTAAACGAGTGGGAGCGTTCATTGATACATGCCTTTTGCTGTGCGAGTGACCGGGTCTGCGAATAGCAGAGACAAAAAAGCCGGGTTTCTGGTTGGAAACCCGGCTTCTGAGGCTTAACGATGAACTAATCGATTAAACGATTTTCTTCATGTCAGCCATGTAGCCACGCAGAACCGAGCCTACTGCTTCTACTGGGTGTGAACGCAGTGCTGCGTTTACTTGGATCAAGCGAGCGTTATCAACGCCGTTGTCTTCCAGTGACAGACCCTTACCGATGACGTCGGTCTTGATACCTTTCATGAAGTCGGCCAGCAGGGGTACACACGCGTGGTTGTACAGATAGCAACCGTATTCTGCGGTGTCAGAAATGGTGGCGTTCATTTCATACAGCTTCTTACGCGCGATGGTGTTGGCGATCAGC